>Ga0209013_10002953_pt1 | contig 15290 bp, 12 predicted proteins | sample Cruoilmetagenom2_FD_187291 | JGI IMG/M metagenome (GOLD analysis project Ga0209013, IMG submission 187291) | Oil polluted marine microbial communities from Coal Oil Point, Santa Barbara, California, USA - Sample 2 (SPAdes) (version 2) | ecosystem: Environmental > Aquatic > Marine > Oil seeps ... | reverse complement strand
AACTATTGCGTCTCAAGCATGGAGGTCATCGCCCCCGGCACGGATCTTTCGGAGCAGATTTCAACAGCCGGAAAAGAGGCCTCCGGCACCGGCAACATGAAATTCATGATGAATGGCGCCGTCACTATCGGCACCTACGACGGCGCCAATATCGAGATCCTCGATGCTGTCGGAGAAGAGAACTTTTTCCTCTTCGGCTTGCGTGAGAATGAAGTTGAGGAACTCCGCTATCTCTATAACCCCCAGGCGCTGATTGATAACGACCCGCGACTCTCCGCTGTCATGGGACTGCTCGAAAGCGGCCATTTCAACACCTATGAACCAGGCATCTTCAATGACCTCATCGCCTCGATGAAAGCCCCCCATGACCCCTGGATGACCCTGGCGGATTTCAGCAGCTATATCGATGCCCAGGAGATGGCCTCAGCGGCTTTTCACGATAAGGAGCACTGGACCCAGATGAGCATCCGGAATACGGCAAGCAGTGGCTTTTTCTCCACTGACCGCACCATCTCTGACTACAACAACGAAATCTGGAAGCTTGAGCCCATTGAGGTACAGAGTCCTGCGTAACTTCTCAATAACTCCGTGCAGGGCAATACTCCATAGGATGTGCTGAGCTTGCGAAGCGCATCCTATACAAGCTCGAACGATGCACGGACTTTTTGAGAAGTTACCCACCTACGCAATAACCGTTTTGTATTTTTGGTAGAGCAACATGAGTAAGCCACAATTGACAACACTCTCCGCCTGGAGCGCACTTCAGGATCACTATCAACAGGTCGAAAAACTGCATCTGCGCGATCTGTTTGCCCAGGAGAGTGATCGATTCGATCGCTATTCGTTGCGGTTCAATGAACTGCTGCTGGATTACTCGAAAAACCGAATCACTGATGAGACTCTCGGATTATTAACGACACTGGCAACAGAGTGTCATCTCGATGATGCAATCCGGAAGATGTTCTCGGGTCAAAAGATCAACACCACCGAACAACGCGCAGTATTGCATGTCGCCCTTCGCAACCGCTCCAATACACCCATCATGGTGGACGGCAATGATGTCATGCCCGGGATCAACCGTGTTCTGCAGCAGATGCAGAACTTCACGGAGGCCGTCCATGATGGAACCCTGAGGGGTTTCAACGGCGAAAAATTCACAGATATTGTCAATATCGGCATCGGCGGTTCCGACCTTGGTCCGCACATGGTGACAACCGCTCTCAGGCCCTACTGGAAAAAGGGGGTGTATGCCCATTTTGTCTCCAATGTCGATGGCTCCGACATGATGGAGACGCTCAACAAACTCAATCCAAAAACTACGCTGTTCATCATCGCCTCCAAGACATTCACCACCAGGGAGACCATGACCAATGCGCATACAGCCAGGCAGTGGTTTCTGGATCATTGCGACAACAATGAAGAGGCAATCAAACAACATTTTGTTGCTGTCTCGACCAACACCGCTGCTGTCAAAGCTTTTGGCATCGACACCAACAACATGTTTGAATTCTGGGACTGGGTCGGCGGGCGCTATTCACTCTGGTCGGCCATTGGTCTACCCATTGCGCTCACCATTGGAATGGAGAATTTCAAACAGCTGCTCAATGGCGCCCATGAGATGGATCTCCATTTCAGGGATACCCCCTTTGAGCAAAACCTGCCAGTGCTGATGGCGCTGATCGGCTTCTGGTATCGCAACTTTTTTGCGGCTACAAACCAGGTCATTCTGCCATATGATCATACCCTGCGCCTGCTGCCCGCATATTTACAACAGGCGGACATGGAGAGCAACGGTAAACGCGTCACCATCGATGGAGAGAGGCTCAATTATGACAGCGGCCCGGTCATCTGGGGACAGCCGGGCACCAATGGCCAACATGCTTTTTATCAGTTGATTCACCAGGGAACCCAGATGATCCCTGCAGATTTCATTATCCCGCTCGAGTCACACAACCCGATTGGAGAGCATCATACAATTTTGCTGGCCAACTGCCTGGCCCAGACCGAGGCGCTGATGAAGGGAAAAACTGCATCTGAAGTGGCGCAGGATACGCCTGATTCACTGGTTGCGCACAAGGTCTTTCCCGGCAACAGGCCAACCAACACGATTCTGATCGACAAATTGACTCCGCAAAACCTGGGTAGCCTGGTTGCCCTCTACGAGCACAAGATTTTCGCGCAGGGCGTCATCTGGGGAATCAACTCTTTTGACCAGTGGGGTGTCGAACTGGGCAAGCAACTGGCGGGAGTCATCGAAAAGGAGTTGGAGTCTGACACACCTGTTGGAAAACATGACAACTCCACCACAGGATTAATCGACTATTGCCGTCAACATATCTCATGAAGGTGATCAGTAACTGCTCAATATATCCATGCATGGAATACGAACTTGCCAGAACAGATGTCATTTCGACCGCAGGGAGAAATCTTAAAGCCATGGATTCAACCGGGTACATCAGGATTTCTCCCTACGGTCGAAATGACAATTTGCTGACCCCATGAACATCATCGTTGCAGACATTGGCGGAACCAATAGCCGGCTGGCATGGATCGAGCGCCCGGCGACAGGTCAAGCTCTCATCCGCCATCAACAAAGCCATGTCAACGCCCTGTTTGCGGACTTTGAAACTCTACTGGCAACCTTTATTGCCGAGTGCGGCGAAATCTCAGCAATCTCACTGCTGTGTCTCGCCCTTCCAGCCCCGGTCAAGGGAGGGAGTGTCAAACTGACCAATATCGACTGGACTCTGCGGCGAAAGCATCTCGGCGAACAATTCAATATCATGGAGGTTCTCTTTATCAATGATTTCCAGGCGGCGGCGCTGGGAACAACGGTCATCGATCCATCAAAACTGATCACTCTCAATGATGCCCCCGTAGAGCCTCTGGGACCACGTGCGGTTATCGGCGCCGGCACCGGCCTGGGTGTCGCCTATATGCACTGGCTGCAGGACAGTTTCCGCTCCTTTGCGACCGAAGGCGGGCACGTTGATTTTGCACCCGGAGATGATATACAGGAGGAGTTGCATGACTACCTCGAAAAAAAATATGACCGCGTCTCCTATGAGCGAATTCTCTCAGGCCCCGGGTTGATCGATCTTTATGGCTTTTGTGCAGAGGGAGAGGATATCGATGTTACTGCGGATTGGGTCAACAAACAGGCCATGGAGGGGAGTAATCTTGCTGCAGTCACGGCGATGCGCCTCTATGCCACCATTTTTGGAGCCTTTGTCGGAAATATTGTACTGATGTTCCGTCCCACCGGGGGGATCTACCTGGTCGGCGGAGTCACAGCGAAGACAGCCTATTGGCTACAGTCCGAGTTTTTTCTCGATGCTTTTCTGGACAAGGGGCGCATGAGTTCACTCGCGGTACAGACCCCGCTCTATCTGGTCACTGATGAAGATACAGGCCTGAAAGGGATAATTGAGTTTGCACTCAATCAGGGTTTGCAAGAGAATAGACAATCAGCCTACAGATATTGATTAAGGGTGATCTGAATAAATATGTAGGTCGGATAAGCGACAGCGCATCCGACAATGTGCCAAAATCCTGGTGGATGCGCTGACGCTTATCCCCACTACGAAAATTGTTGTACACACGCCACTAATGATACGGAGTCATGATCATGGCCAAAAAAGAATCAAAGGTCACCCAAAGCAAGCTTTATCAATATTATGTCGATACCAAAACTGCGACCGAATATACGCGCAAGACGCTGGTGCTGGTGCTTGCCGGCGGCGAGGGATCACGCCTGAAAGGGCTAACCAAGTGGCGGGCAAAACCAGCTGTGCCATTTGGTGGCAAATACCGCATAATTGATTTTGCACTCTCCAACTGCATCAACTCCGGTCTGCGACGCATCGGGGTGCTGACACAGTACAAATCCCACTCACTGATTCGTCACCTGCACCGCGCCTGGGGGTTTATGCGCGCCGAAATTGGTGAATTTGTCGAGATATTGCCTGCTCAGCAGCGCACGGAGAAAAAGGAGTGGTACAAGGGGACTGCAGACGCCCTCTTTCAAAACATCGATATCATGCACCGCCACTCCCCGGATTATGTCATTGTGCTTGGCGGGGATCACATCTACACCATGGACTACTCCAAGATGCTGATGCAGCATGTTCGCTCCGAAGCGGATCTCACTGTCGGCTGTATCGAGGTGTCCTGTGAAGAGGCAACCGGTTTTGGAGTGATGTCTGTCGACAAAGAGTTGAATATCACAAAATTCACAGAGAAACCCTCCACTCCTGACTCCATTCCCGGCAAACCCGGCACGGCATTGGCATCCATGGGGATTTACATCTTCTCCACATCCTTCCTCTACAATGCGCTGATGCGTGATGCCGAGGACGAAACATCATCAAATGATTTCGGCAAGGATATCATTCCCAACTCCATTGAAAACCAGAAGGCGATCGCCTACCCATTCCTCAATGGGGAGGGCAATCCTGATTTTTGGCGCGATGTGGGTACGGTCGACTCCTACTGGGAAGCGAATATGGATCTCTGCTCAGTAGACCCCGAACTTAACCTCTACGACCGCAACTGGCCGATCTGGACCTACCAGACCCAGCACCCGCCGGCAAAGTTTGTTTTTGACGATAAAGGACGACGCGGTGAAGCGATCGATTCAATGGTCGCCGGGGGAGTCATTATCTCCGGCGCCCGCGTCAAACGTTCGGTCATCTTCTTCGGCACAAACGTCCACAGCTATGCACAAGTCAAAGACAGCGTTATCCTCCCAAAGGTCAACATTGGCAGAAATTGCACCATCTTCAAGGCCGTCATTGACAAGGGTTGCTTTATTGCCGAAAACACAGAGATTGGAGTTGACCACGATGAAGACAGACGCCGGGGCTTTCATGTCACCGAGAAAGGCGTAGTCATGGTGACTCCGGAGATGCTCGGACAAAACCTCTTCACCGGCGTCTCATCTTAATCCCGGAAATAGATCCATGACTCAAGCTGTCAACCTGGTGCTGTGCTGGCACATGCATCAACCCTACTATCAGGAAGGCCTGGATGGTGAATATCGCCTGCCATGGGTCTATCTGCATGGCATCAAGGATTATGCCGATATGGCTGCTCATCTGGAGAACAACCCGCAGATGCGCACGGTGGTTAATTTTGCGCCGATACTACTGGAACAGCTGGATGACTACTCCGGTCAGTTGGGCGGCTACCTTGCGGATGGCGCCGCCATGCATGACCCGCTGCTCAATACCCTGGCGGGCGTGACGCCAATACCGAAAGACCCCGAAGGACGTCAGCAGCTGATAAACGCCTGCCGCAGGGCGCATGCGCCGCGCATGATCGATCCCTACAAGCACTTCAGCATGCTGAGCCATATCTTTGATGATATGCCGGAAGAACTCCCTGAAATGCGCAGCTTCTGCCTCGACTATCTGCATGAGCAGTTTTTTATCGATCTGCTGGTGTGGTATCACATTGCCTGGCTGGGCTGTTCCCTGAAACAGAGTGACAGCGTGCAGTCACTGATGGAGAAGGGAAAGCAGTTTTCACCGCAAGACCGCAGAGCGCTGATCGAGGTGATTCATGAGGCTATGGCGGGATTGATTCCACGTTACAGGGCGCTGGCTGACAACGGCCAGATTGAACTCTCGATGTCCCCCTATGCGCATCCGATCGTTCCGTTGCTGAATGATTTTGCCAACATGCGTGATGCCCAGCCTGATGATCCAGCGCCTGAGCAGAGCGGATACCCCGGAGGAGCAGAGCGTTCCCGCTGGCATCTGCAGCAGGGTTTGAAAGTTTTTGAGGAGCATTTTGGTCGAAAACCCAAAGGCGTATGGCTCTCTGAAGGTGGTCTCAGCGATGACGCTATCGCACAACTCGCTGAAATCGACATTGAATGGACTGCTTCTGGTGAAGCGCTGTGGAGAAACAGCTGCGTTGAAAACACAGGCTGCGATCCTAATGATGCGACCGGGGTGCGCCCCCTGTTTATGCCCTACCGGCTCAATGATCTGCACACCAGGATCTATTTCCGTGACGACGGGCTCTCTGACCTGATCGGATTCGAATACAGCAACTGGCATGCGGATGATGCAGTAGCTGACTTTGTAAAGCATGTCGAAACGATTGCCGACGGTCTTGGAAAAGATGCCGACAAACATGTCATTTCAGTTATTCTCGATGGTGAAAATGCGTGGGAATACTACCCCAATAATGGCCGCTATTTCCTCGACGGACTCTACAAGGCGTTGATCAAAAGCGACAAAATCAGGGTCAGGACATACGCAGAGATGGATCATCACATTCATGAGGAGCCGCTCACATCGCTGGTTGCAGGCAGCTGGGTCTACGGCACCTTCTCGACCTGGATCGGCAGCAATGACAAAAACCGCGCCTGGGATCTGCTGGTTGAAGCGAAGCAGATTTATGATGAAGTCCTGAGCGGGGAAAAATTCAGCAAAGTGAAGCAAGCGCGTATCGAAAAACTGCTGGCCATCTGCGAAAGCTCCGACTGGTTCTGGTGGTTCGGAGATTACAACCCCTCCGGCAGCGTCAATGATTTCGACGAACTGTTTCGCATACAGCTGAAGATGCTCTATACAACACTCGGCAAAACTCCTCCCGAAAGCCTGGATACGCCTGTCTCTGTCGGCGGCGGCGACATGGAAAATGCCGGCACCATGCAGAGAGGGTCCTCAGGCGCCTGATCATGTCTCCATTTCAAATGAATCAGCGCCGTGCAGGCATCCTGCTGCATCCTACATCCCTGCCCTCGCATACTTTTGACGATGCGGAAAAGTGGCTCGATTTTCTGGCGCTTTGCGGAATCAGTGTTTGGCAGATGCTGCCCCTCGGCGTTCCGCAGGATGGACTCTGCCCCTATCAGTGCAACTCTGCATTTGCCACCAATCCAGCGCTGCTGAAAAAGATTCCTGCGCTGGATGAAGATGATCCCGGCTTTGCTGCATTTGCTGACAGCCAGAGTTTTTGGCTGGATGACTATGCGCTGTTCGTTCTCCTTAAAAGCCGTTTTGAGCAGCAACCCTGGCATCAATGGCCCGACGGTTACAAATTTCGCGAACCCGCCGCACTGAATGAGATATGCCGCTCTCATCCACTGCAGCTGCAGCAGATTCGCTGGGAGCAGTATCAACTCTACGCCGCCTGGCAAAAAATCCGCCGATATGCTGCCGGGTCCGGGATCGCACTGTTCGGCGATATTCCCATCTTTGTCGCCCATGACAGCGCCGACGTGTGGGTGTGGCCTGAGCTCTTTCTGCTCGATGAAGAGGGCATGCCGACCGTTGTCACAGGCGTCCCGCCGGACTACTTCTCTGAAAACGGACAACGCTGGGGCAATCCCCACTATAACTGGGAGCGCATGCAGCAGGATGGCTTCAAGTGGTGGCTGCAGCGGCTGCAGCATCACTTCGAGTGGTTCGAGCTCGTGCGCATCGATCACTTTCGCGGTCTGGTTGCCGTATGGGAGATCGATGCACAATGCGAAACAGCTGTTGATGGTTTTTGGCAGAAGACCCCCGGAGAACAACTGTTGACCGCACTGCAGCAGCAGATGGGCGAGTTGCCGCTGGTTGCGGAAGATCTTGGCGTCATCACCGACGAAGTGATTGCATTGAAACAGCAGTTTCAACTGCCTGGCATGGCGGTGCTGCAATTCTCATTCGACCACTTCGATGACAACCCGCATAAACCCCTGAACATCATTCCCAATATGGTCAGCTATACCGGCACGCATGACAATGATACGACGCTCGGCTGGTATCGCTCCATCGATGAGAGAGAGCAGCAGCATGTCGATGAAATCCTCGGAATCGATACAGAAGACGAGGTCGTCGATGCCATGATTACAGCCGCCCTCAACAGCAGGGCCAATCTGGCTGTGATTCCGCTTCAGGATTGCCTCTCGCTGGACTCAGAGGCGCGCATGAACACCCCCGGAACAACAGAAAACAACTGGCTTTGGGCTTTCACCTGGGAACAGCTGGATATCCCGACAGTAAGCCGCAAAATTAATGCAAGGTTGGAAAACTCCAACAGGATTGTCACATGAACCACAACTTACAGCAACTCCAGAACGGCACCCATCATGACCCGTTCGAAACATTGGGCCGCCACCCCGACGGCGATGGCGAGGTATTTCGCGCCTTCATGCCAATGGCCGAAGAGGTCGAACTGATCGGCTACGGCAGGATGACGCGCGTCGAAGGTTCCGAGATGTTTGAAGCGCATCTTGGCAGCAGGGAAGCCGCTGCGATCCCACACCATTTCAAACTCAGGTGCATTGATAAAGCGACAGGCGAAGGCAGGGAGTTTCACTCACCCTACAGCTTTGGCCCGCAGGTAGGCGATATAGATACACATCTCTTCGCACAGGGCAAACACAAACAGGCATGGAAATTTCTTGGCGCACATCTGAAGACGGTCGATGGCGTCAGCGGCTGCCTCTTCTCCATCTGGCTTCCTGATGTACAGCGCATCAGTGTGGTCGGTGATTTCAACGGCTGGAACGGCCTGCGTCATCCGATGCGCAACCGCGGTTACTCCGGTATATGGGAACTCTTTATTCCCGGTCTGCAGGCTGGTGACAGTTATAAGTATGAAATCTTCACCCGCGACGGCGATATAAAGTTGAAAGCCGACCCTTATGGCCAGCAGATGGCGCAGCGCCCCGACACCACCTCTGTTATCGCCAGCAAGGAGTCCTATGAATGGAAGGACAGCGCCTGGCTGGAGAAGCGCGCCAGCAGCGACTGGCAGCGCCAGCCAATGTCTGCTTACGAAGTGCATATCGGCTCCTGGAGGCTGGATGAAAAGGGGGGATTCCTGAACTTCCGTGAGATTGCCGATCAGATGGTCCCTTATGTGAGCGGTCTGGGTTACACACATATTGAACTGCTGCCGATCATGGAGCATCCGCTGGATGAGTCCTGGGGCTACCAGGTGAGCGGCTATTTCGCCCCCTCCTCACGTTATGGAACACCGGATGATTTTCGCTATTTCGTCGATCTCTGCCATCAGCATCACATCGGAGTGCTGCTTGACTGGGTTCCGGCTCACTTCCCCAAAGATGACTTTGCACTGGCCAGACTGAATGGCAAAACCCTGTATGAGCACGCCAATCCGAAGCGCGGTGAACACCAGGACTGGGGCACACTCATCTTTGACTATGGGCGCAACGAGGTGCGCAACTTCCTGATTGCCAATGCGCTCTACTGGATCGAAGAGTTTCATATCGACGGATTGCGCGTCGATGCCGTCGCATCGATGATCTATCTCGACTACTCGCGAGAAGAGGGGCAATGGGATCCGAACGAGTACGGCGGCCGCGAGAACCTCGAGGCCATCGCCTTTCTGCGTGAGGCCAACGAGGTCATTCATGCAGACTTTCCCGGCGTCGTCACCATTGCAGAGGAGTCCACTGCATTTGCGATGGTGTCGCGTCCCACCAGCATGGGTGGACTGGGATTCTCCATGAAATGGAACATGGGCTGGATGCACGACACCCTCTCCTATTTCGAAGCCGATCCTGTCTACAGGCAGCATCACCAGGACAGCCTGACATTCAGCCAGCTCTACGCCTGGACAGAGAATTTTGTACTCCCCTTTTCACATGACGAGGTCGTACACTTGAAAGGCAGCATGCTGGAGAAGATGCCGGGTGATAACTGGCAGAAGTTCGCCAACCTGCGCCTGCTCTATACCTACCAGATGACGCATCCAGGCAAGAAACTGCTGTTCATGGGGAGTGAATTCGGACAGTGGGAGGAGTGGAATGAGAAATCCGCACTGGACTGGCCGCTGCTGGAAGTCGATACCCACCAGGGCATCAGCAAACTGGTCACCGATCTGAATCACCTCTACAGGGAGTCGCCGACGCTCCATTATAATGATTTCGATTCCCAGGGCTTTCAGTGGATTGACTGCACCGACAAGCAGCAGTCTGTGATCAGCTTCCTCCGCCATGGTCCGCAGGGGTCGCTGGTTATGATTTTTAATTTCACCCCGGTTCCGCGCGACAATTACCGCATCGGAGTTCCGGCGGCAACTGCCTACAAGGAGATTCTGAATTCCGACTCCAGCTACTATGGCGGCTCGAACATGGGCAACCAGGGCAAGATCAAGACCGAAGCAATCGCAAACATGGGATTCGAGGATTCCATCGTGCTGACACTGCCGCCACTCTCAGGTGTTATTCTGCAGGCGATTGATTAGAGGGAAGCACTGAATCGATCCTGGGGATGGAGGTTCGGTGGGCGATGAAACCAGATACGTGTTGCAGCCCATTGCTTGATAATCCCTTCACCAATAGTGACTTGCAGAGATGCTCTGAACGAATTGCCACATGCTTTATTCAGAGCTTCCTTAGCTGACAAGTGCTATCCAGATGACATACTGGAGTTATAAATCGGCTCTTGCTTTGACTTACACGGTGAAAGTTGGAAATACCAGTTGATATCTCTGCTGATTGCGTATATTCCAATGGCAGGAGCTCCAGAGCGGACATTCGAAATCATGTTTTTGTTATCTCTTTTGACAAAGCAGGCTAGCAATCCGGCACTGTCTGTCAGATTTTTCCTGTACTACTACAGCCAATTTACTCCTCTGTTACTACACTCTTAATCATGTAGCCACCGGACTTTTCATCGGCTTCGAGTATCAGTAGATTTCGCGCTTGCGCTTCTTCAAGCAGTTTACTGAAAGTGCTAAATCCATGATATCTCTCGTTGAAGCCAGGCTTACGGCGTTTCAGGGTTTGTTTTACCATGGAGCCCCAAACTTTCTCCATTTCATCTCGATCCTGGAACAGGTCTTCCACTGTTGCGATGACTAGCTCCAACGCCTCCTGTTTTTTCTTCTCTTCTTCGCTCGTCACCTGTTTCGCCGTCTTTTTCCTGGCAGTTTTTTTGGTGGAGATCTTACGTCGGCCTCGAGCTGGCTTTTTAGCATCTCGTACCAGGTCGTCATAGAAGATAAACTCATCACAGTTGGCAGTAAGTAGATCCGATGTGGACTGTTTTACACCAACACCAATGACGACCTTGTTATTTTCTCGCAGCTTGCTAACTAGTGGCGAGAAGTCAGAGTCTCCACTAATGATAACGAAGGTGTCGAGATGGAGCTTGGTATAACAAAGATCCAGGGCATCTACGACCATTCGGATATCTGCTGAATTCTTACCCGACTGCCGAACATGGGGAATCTCGATCAATTCAAAAGCCGCTTCGTGCATGGGTGCTTTAAATTCCTTGTAGCGATCCCAGTCGCAATAAGCTTTTTTCACCACGATATTGCCTTTCAGCAGTAATCGCTCCAGAACTCTCTGGATATCAAAAGCCGCATAGTTGACATCACGTACACCGAGCGCAACATTCTCGAAGTCACAGAATACTGCCATGTTTTGGGTTTGAGAGGATTCAGTCATAGATTGCCAGTGTACAAAATAGTGTTCCTGTTATTCGGGCAGCCAAGATACTTGATGCGATGAGTCATGACAGGAAGCGAAGGATAGGATAGGGAAGTAGTGGTTAACACTACCAGCGAGTACGAACAAATGCCAGAGTCTTAGCACCAAGAATACCAGTGGGCATGTGTGAAAAATATGACAGGTCCAGTCTACCCCATAATTTTTCTTTCCAGATGCGTTTTCTATCCTCAAACTGTAAAATCTGAATGACCGGAATGAGTTACCGTACTCTGCAGCTGTTCACAGCCCCCTTTCAACTGGCTCATCTGCTAAGAATTTAACTGGCTGGAGTCGCTTCATTACGGCCATTAGCGGTTCATCGAAAACGCCTGCATCAGCAGCGGCGAAAAGTGGCGAACTTTTACGATAGCAAAAGGCGTGACACTTTTGGCCTCATATGGGTTAGGCCAGCCGTAACTTCGCCAAAGAAGCGACCGCATCTCCTCCGCTTATGTCCGGAATGATATTCAATTCGAGCACAGTGACAGCCGGAAGATCAACGTGTAGGTCTTCCGTCTCGCTGGTTGCGCCTTGGGGACTGAAGTTCCACTGTTGACGTGCTATTTCCCGGAACGACTTCCCTCCATCCGGCGACCAACGAAAGACGTACTCTTGCGTGCGCTCAGTATGAGTCTCCACAAAGTTCAACCAGATCCTCCCGATCTGTTGCGGATGGGCAAAGAGAAGACGTATTTTCTGCTCTCCCGGCCCTGCAGCTCGCCACCCCGGAGTACGACCAGGCAGCAGCGCGTACTCAATTGGATGAGCGGCATCCTCCGAGGTAATCTCCACCTCCGCGAGCGTTTCCAGATTCAACCACTCTAGCTCAGGAGGAGAGGCTTCTTGCTGAACTGAGGTGATAATTCGCTTGCGCATAGTTGTGCTTCCTGATTTCAAGGGAGAGAAACTTCCAGCCGCCTATTGGGCTGCTACAGTATCTAAAAAAGGGAATTGTATTCCTGCGAACGAATAAGCATGGATCTGCCGTTCGCTACACCCTTCAATTTTTCACGCAGCCTAGCCCCAAGCCAGCATATGACCTATCGAGGCGTGGGCGGTACTCCTATTGCGATAATCAGGAGTAAACGGGTATAGGACTGGGCTACGCCGCGCAACCTACCCAGAAGGTCATGTCCTTGTCGAGAAACTCCCGCCATGACATATAGTGGGTGCCGTCGCATGAGAAAGTCAGACTAATCATGCCATTAAATATATTAATTGACGACGATCGCAGGTACAGCGTTTCATCTGCCATGCGCAATTGCCGCATACCATTTAATACTTTGAGGACATCCTGTCGTGGAATAACCGCTTCGTCCGGGTAGGGGACTCGCGGATATAAAAGACAGATATCCGGGTCACTCAGCGCCTCGTGGTCAAGGATGCGGTAGCGATATGGGTCCTCCATGAACCACACGGTGGAGCGACTGCTGGAGAAGTGAATCACAGCCTGGAACAGTCCGCGATCGGCAAACAGTTCTTGAAGTATGGCGCAGGCCGATTCCATGTTTCGATCTATCACGCTCTCGGTGCGGTGCTGCTGAAATACCGTGCCTCGGATCGACGGGTCGCCCTTGATCTGACGCCAGTCAACAGACTCTTCATAGCGTTCGGCAGAGACGGGCAGGTCACGCAGGTCAAAGTCGGCGGCGATATAGCCAAGCATCTCCTCGTCGCGGCGCACGATTTGCAACGCCGTCAGCGATGGCCGGTTAACCCGCAGGCTCAGGTAAGCATCGGAGAGCAAAAACCCCCAGGGTGGCACAGACTCGCGCATATAGGGACGACCTGAGCGGTCACGACCAAAGTACTCGGGGAGTAGTCCACCAACACCGACATTGTCGCTGATCTGAATGCTGTTGGCATCCATGGCATACAGAAACAGGCAATGCGGTACGGAACGTAAACCGTCCCTCAGAACGCTGTCCAGCTGTTCGCGCGAACCCCATACGTTTGCACACTGCTGCGCCAGTTCGGCAAGTGGAGGAGACAGCATCCCGGCAAGGGCGACACGCTGATGATGAATGGCCGTTTTTAGAATCTCGTTCATACGCAAAAGTGTATACGTTATTGTGTTACCGGGCTATGAGCAGTGCATTAAAGATTTCCCCACTTTTTTTTCAGACTCGACTTGCGGCGCATAATCCATAGCAGCAGTGTAAATGGACCCAGTGATTCGAGCAGCCACAAGTTGTCAGTTATTCACATTGTTCACCGCCGGTAAAGTAACTGACAGCTTTTGCTCCGGTCAGTCAGCATCTGCAGGCGGCGTACGCAGCGGTGAGACCTATTTTTACATACAAGGCATCATTGTCTGCTATTGTTCGACAATCGCGCTTTCAGCGTTGATGTTCCGATGACTGCAATGAGTGCAGGCAGTGAGAAAACTCCCCGCGAAACGAGATGGTGGGGAATACCACCTATTATCAGCTACTAATAGCACTGTAGCGGGGTAGATTATCAGCATCTTCATTGAATAGTGGCTGGTAGCGACATCGTGTCCCTATAGCTCGAAATATTTTCGAGTTTTCACACAGCCTGAGTATTGACCAGCCATTCACTGCACCGTAAGAATCTACTCAAACCACTGATTCAGAAATTGACTGTAGTTGCTCCATATAGGAGACGATCACGAAGATTTCAAGATATCAGCGTTCGATCGATAGTGAATGCTTGTCTGGGAAATTTCCCAAGCGATATCAAAAATATCGTTGAGATGCTTTCCAAGCGCAATTTTTAAATCTGTTGATATTTGTTGCTTCTCTGGGCCGGAACATGTACTATTTTTGGCCTGCATGGCTCTTGTCCCGCCTATAATACTTCCATTTCGCTGTTTACCTCAATGTTGAACTCGAATTGAGTTCTATTGTGCTAGCCAATATTCGTGGCAGTTGTTCGTTATTATTGCGAACGGTTCATTTATTTTATTGAGGTATATACAAAATGTCAGAAAGACAAACTGGAACTGTTAAATGGTTCAACAGTGATAAAGGCTATGGCTTTATTGAACGTGAAAATGGCAAGGATTTATTTGTACATTTTAACTCGATTGTTGGCGAAGGTCACCGATCTCTCGTAGACGGACAGAAAGTTGAATTTATTGAAGCTGATGGCATCAAAGGCCCGCAGGCTAACGAAGTAGTCCCCCTCTAGTCTTATCGTAATTTGTACGCCCATCATTTTTGGAGCGTACAACATTCCACCAATATCAATCTTTTCTCTAGAGGCTCTGTTAACGCTGTATGCCTTATAGTCAGCTTGCATTGGAGAAGGTTCAATGATCACACTTTTTGTACGCGGTTTGCCTCGGTCTGCCACTGAGGAGAGCGTTACATCGCTCTTCTCAAATCACGGAGTGATACGTTCCATTAAGCTTGTAAGAGACATCTTTTCTGGCGAGTGTAAAGGTTTCGCTACAGTTGATATGGAGGGTCATGATGCTCGTGCTGCGATAAAGGCACTGAATGGGAGTGAATACAATGGCAGCCAGATTCGTGTCGAGATTGATCGCCCTAAGAAGAAGGGACACGGCCGTAGGCGTCACTGATAGCAATGTTAATTCAGACTGATCTGACAGCCACCGGTTTTGATGGCGTATCTGTCAAAGCAAGCCCCAACCCGAGTAATTTTTCCCTGCAATTGCTGTATATCATCATTTCTCCAATGTCGCCTTTATGTACTCAGCGGTCTGTCGCAGCGACTCCTCCCTAAGCCTGATTTCTCATTCGCGGACTGGCTCTTCATGCTCCACAGCGGTCATCCAAAGATAGCCTTTGACGTTGTGCTAAGGGGCGTGTTTTTTACGTCCGCTTGAGCTACTTGA
>Ga0209013_10002952_pt1 | contig 15292 bp, 10 predicted proteins | sample Cruoilmetagenom2_FD_187291 | JGI IMG/M metagenome (GOLD analysis project Ga0209013, IMG submission 187291) | Oil polluted marine microbial communities from Coal Oil Point, Santa Barbara, California, USA - Sample 2 (SPAdes) (version 2) | ecosystem: Environmental > Aquatic > Marine > Oil seeps ... | reverse complement strand
CAAGGAAATCCGCCGCCTGACGCCGAGATTGCAAAAAATCGCCGTTTCCGGACGAGAACTAGCCCGCACTTCTCACCGGGTTTCGTAGCGAGGGCGGCGAAGCGCAAGTATCCGCTGGGTTTGTCGCGAATCGGGCGACGCAGGCGTAGTTACGCTACGTCGAGGAGCACGATTTGAGACAAGCACGGCGGGACGCAGCGATTCGCCGTCCGTAGTAGACACCCGGTGAGAAATGCGGGTTAGGGTTATCCTAGGCGGGATGGCGAGCTGGAGTCTGTGGATATACCGGGTGTTGACGGCGCTGGTGTTGCCTTTGGCCATTTCCGTTCTCAAGATCCGGCAGCTGTTCTCGGGCAAGGAGCGGCCGCGCTTCCGCGACCGGCTGGGGTTCAAGCTACCGACGCTGCTGCCCGATGGGGTGTGGATCCAGGCGGTGTCGGTGGGCGAGGTGGAGCTGGCGCGGCGGTTGGTTGCCGAGCTGCGCCGGACATCGCCCGAGCTGCCGCTCGTTGTCACCGCCACCACCGCCACCGGTCTCGACCTCGCCCGACGCAGCTTTGGCGATGACCTGCCGGTCTTTCCGTGCCCTCTCGATCTGGCGGGGCCGGTACGGCGGGTGCTGGACGCCGTCCGGCCGCGTCTGCTGGTGCTGGTTGAGACCGAGCTGTGGCCGGAGATGCTCCACCAGGCCGGCCGGCGCGGGATTCCGGTGGCGGTGGTCAACGCGCGCCTGTCGGAAGGCTCGTTCGCCGGCTATCGCCGGCTGTTGTCGCCATTGCGATCCCTCCTCGCGCCGCTAGCGCTGGTACTTGCCCGCACGGATGCCGATGGCGAGCGCTTCGCAGCTCTCGGCGTACCAGCCGGCCGGATTTCGGTCGCCGGCAACATCAAGTACGATCTCGAGCCCGACGAGCGACCCCTCGAATGGGCGGAGGCGGTGCGATCCGCGGCCGGCGAGCGGCCGATATTGATCGCTGGTTCGACGATGGAAGGGGAGGAGGCGCCGGTGCTTGATGCGGTGGCCGGATTGGACGCCGACGGTGCGGCGCCGTTTCTCATCCTCGCACCTCGTCATCCGGAACGTTTTGAAGCCGTCGCCCGCCTCCTCGGCGAGCGCGGAATCGTCTTTTCCCGCCGCAGCGCCGGCGAGGCGATGGCGCCCGGCACGGATGTCTTTCTTCTCGACACGATCGGCGAGCTGTCCCGCGCCTATGGCCTGGCCCGGGTGGCGTTCGTCGGCGGCTCGCTGGCGCCGACCGGCGGCCACAATCCGCTCGAGCCGGCGCTGTGGGGGGTGCCGGTTCTCAGCGGGCCGCATGTCCACAATTTCCGCGAGGTCTACGACGAGATGACGACGGAGGGTGGGGCTCGACTGGTGGCCGATGCCGCGGAGCTCACGGTGGCGGCGGCGGTATGGCTCGATGATGACAAGCTCGCACGGGCGGCGGGCGCGGCCGGCCGCGAGGTGGTGGAGGCCAACCGCGGCGCCACGGGTCGCACAGTGACGGCCCTCCTCGGGCTCGTCAGCGAGGTGTGAAGACCATGGCCTGGCGCTACTTTCTGCTGCCCCTCGCCCCGGCCTACCGCGGCGCCGTGGCCGCACGTCGGGTTGCCTTTAGCCGCGGGTGGCTCCGTCGTGCACGGCTCGATCTGCCGGTGATCTCGGTCGGCAATCTGACCTTTGGCGGCACCGGCAAGACGCCGTCCGTGATCGCCTTGGTACGCGATCTGGTGCGGATGGGACGCCGACCGGCGGTATTGACGCGGGGCTACAAGCGTCGTACCGACGACCAAGTGGTGGTGGTGGGCCCCGAGCCGCGGCAGCGGGTCGACGAGGTCGGCGACGAGCCGCTGGAGATGGCGCGGCGCCTTCCGGGGGTGCCGGTGGTGGTCGATGCCGACCGCGAACGGGGTGGATTGGAGGCGCTGCGCCTCGGCGCCGATGTGGTGGTGCTCGACGACGGGTTTCAGCACCTTCGTCTCGAGCGTGATCTCGACATCGTTGTTGTCGATGCCGGCGATCCCTGGGGGGGCCATCGTCTGCCGCCGCTGGGGCGGCTGCGCGAGCCGGTGGCGGCGCTCGAGCGGGCCGACGCCGTGCTCATCACCAAGGCGCCGACCGACTGGCGGCCGGTCGTGGCTGAGATCGAGAGCGTGGTGGATCGGATCGACCCGGCCCTACAGGTCTTTGTGGCGCGTCTGCGCCCGGACCGCGTGCGCTGCCCCGATGGCGACACGCGAGACCCGCAGTGTCTTGCCGGGCAGAGAGTCTTCGCCTTCGCCGGCATCGGGCGGCCCGGCGGCTTTGCGGCCGTTCTCCAGGAAACCGGTGCGGAGATTGTCGGCAGGCGCTGGTTTCCCGATCACCATGATTACATCGACCCCGACCTGAACGAGGTCGTGGCCGCGGCCAAGGCCGCCGATGCGGTCGCCGTCACCACGGCCAAGGATGCGGTCAAGCTGCCGGCGGATGCCCCGGTATGGGTGGTGGAAGTGGAGATGGAACCGATCGAGGGGAGCTGGCGCGGTCTGTGGCGCCTGCTCCCGGAGATGGCGTCATGAGCAAGGACCGTTCAGCTCTGAGAAATCACATCGAGTATGGGGCATTTCGCATCGCCCGTGGGCTGACCGGGTTGGTGTCGCCTCCGGGTCTGGCCCGAATCGGCGATGCTCTCGGAAATCTCTACTCGATGGTGGGTGGCCGGCGACGCAAGATTATCGACTTCAACCTCGGCCTCGCCTTTCCCGATATGACTGACGCCGACCGGCATCAGCTTGCGCGCGCTGTGGCGCGCCACTTCGGTCGCTCGGCTCTCGATGCGATCCGTATCCAACGGATGCGACCGGAGGAGCTCCTGGCGGCGGTCGAGATCGAGGGGTGGGAGCACGTCGAACGGGCAGCCGCGCTCGGGCGGGGGGTCTTCTTCCTCACCGCTCACATGGGGTCGTGGGAGGTGGCCGCCCTGGTCACCGGCCTCAAGCTCGAGGCCGGGCTGAGCGTGATCAACCGGCCACTCGACAATCCCTATCTCGAGATCGAACTCGACCGTCTGCGAAAGCTCTACGGCAACCACGTCTTTGGCAAGCACAATATCGCGCGCGAGATGCTGCGCCAGCTCAAATCAGGGGGTGGTGTGGGGATTCTCATCGACCAGCGCGTGCGAGAAGACCAGGGCATCGAAGTGCCGTTCTTCGGCCAACCGGCATGGACCCACCCGATCCTCGCCCGGGTGGCGCGTAAGACCGGCGCGCCGGTGGTGCCCACTTTCGCGCTGCGTGGGGCGCCGGGTCGCTACAACCTGCGCTACGAGGCGCCTTTGATGGCCGAGGATCTCACCGAAGCCGAGCGCGAGGACGTTCCGCTGACCGTCCGCTACATGGCCGTCCTCGAAGCCGCCATCCGGAAAAACCCCGACCAATGGCTCTGGTATCACGACCGGTGGATGCAGCTGAGAATTCGGAATTAGGAATTTCGGATTTCGGATTTCGGATTTTCCACACAACATCTTCACCTCACTTGCGCCTTCCGATCTTGAGGGTGGGTGGAACAATGTTCATCGGAGGTGCCTGTGCGGCGGAGGTGCGTGGCATCCCGATTCGCCGCGAATCGGCGTGCCAGGCACCTCACGGGAAGCGCGTTAAAGAACGTGCCACTTTGAAGTCGGAAACGCCTCGTAGGTGAGTGGATGGAAACTCAAAACTCAAAACTCAAAACTCAAAACTCTGATCAGACCTCATCCCGTACCAGCGGGTGCGTGAGACAGTGCGGACCGCCGCGGGCGCGCGAGATCTCGTGGCTCGAGAGCATCAGGCAGACCCGTTCGTCGCGATTGAGGTCGACCTCCTCTGACCCCAGCAGCACATCCTCAGCGGCCACCACCCGAAAGCCCAGGCGCGCGAGCTCGCCGGCAGTCTGAATGTTGCGGTCGTACAGCACGATCGCCCCCGGTGCGAGCGCGAAGGCATTGGCGCCATCGGTCCACTGCTCACGCTGCTGCGCCACCGCGTCGCCGCCGCCGCAGGAAACAGGCTCGAGGTCGATGCCACGGGCGACCAGCGCGTCCAACAGACAACCGCGGTGGCGAGGGATGAGGTCCGACGAATGGAGGTCCACCTCGTAGGTTTCGGCGATTTGCGGCCCGTCACCGCAGATCACCGGTTCAAAGACCAGCGCCGCATCGCGGTCGACTGGCGTGAAGACCGTGTCGAGGTGCATGTAGGCGCGGCGGTGGGGGACGTGAACGACCTCGAGCCAGCGCGGCCTTTTCTCGAGCTCGGCCAGGGCGGCGGCCAGAGCCTCCACCGCGGCCGGATTGGTCCTCTCCGAAACCCCCACCGCGACCACGTCGGATGACATCACGAGGGCGTCGCCGCCCTCGAGACACGGTCGATGGGGACCGAGGAGGTGGCCCAGGTTGCGGGCCTCACCCAGTGGGTCGAGGATCACCGGCGTATCGCAAAGCTCGGGGTGGAAACGGAAGGTGCAGCGGGTGAGCACGCCCTCGCGCCAGCGCGCCGTGGTGGCCATGGCGGAAAACACGATCCCGTCTCCGAGGATCACCTGGGGATCGCGCTGGAAGCACCAGTTGGGCAACGGCGCGAGCCGAAAGAGATCCTCGACCTCGATGCCGTGCGGGTCGTCGGCCGCGAGCAGACCGCCGACCGCGATCGCCACCGCCTCCTCGGCCGTCGCCGGCGGCACCATCCCGCGCAGCTCCTGCGGCGCCTCGGCACGCAATCGCTCCCAAAGCCACGCCCGCGCCTCGTCGCCGGCCAGGGCCTCGGTGAGGAGCCGGTTGGCCTCGACCACCTCGATGCCCAGAAGCTGCAGCAGACGCCGGAAGCGGCGGTGCTCGTCGCGCGCGCGGTCGCCAAAGAGGATGTCGTCGAACAACAGCTCCTCCATCATCGGCGGCACCATGCGGTCCACTTCCGGCCCCGGCTCGTGGACCAGCACTTTTCGTAATCTGCCAATTTCGGATGTCACGTGGACCATGCGTGCTCCCTTTTGATGGGCGCCATCTTATTCTTATTTTTGGCGTGCGCCTTCTGATTTTTGTCGTGCGCCTCGGAAGGCGCCCGCCAATAATCAGAAAAGGGTGAGAGCCTATCGATCGGTATACTCTACGAGGAGGGAAGATGACCTCGCTTGACGGTTTTGACCATCCGCTGACTGGCCGCTATGCATCGGCCGAGATGCAGCAGCTCTTTTCCACCGGCCACCGCTATACGACCTGGCGGCGGATGTGGCTGGCGTTGGCGGAGGCCGAGTGCGAGCTGGGGCTTGCTATCCCGGTCGAGGCCCTCGAGCAGATGGGGGCCAATCTCGAGGTGACCGACGAGGATCTCGAGAGGGTGCGGGAGTACGAGAAGCGCACCCGCCACGACGTCATGGCCCATCTCGAGGCCTTTGCCGACCGCGCGCCGGTGGCGAGACCGATCCTCCACCTCGGGGCGACCTCGGCTTTCGTCGGTGACAACGCCGAGCTGATCATCACCCGCGACGCCCTCGATCTGGTGATTGCGCGAGTGCTGACGGTGGTGGCGGCGCTGGCCGAGTTTGCCGACCGATGGGCCGACGAACCGGCCCTCGGCATGACCCACTTTCAACCCGCCCAACCGACTACGGTCGGCAAGCGGGCGTGTCTGTGGCTGCAGGATTTCCTCCTCGACCTCGAACGCCTCCGCTTCGAGCGCGTCCGCCTCAAGCTCCGGGGCGCCAAGGGCACCACCGGGACCCAGGCGACCTTTCTCGACCTCTTTGACGGCAACCACGACACGGTGCGCGAGCTCGATCGCCTGGTGGCAGAAAAGGTAGGCTTTAACGCCACCTATCCGGTCACCGGCCAGACCTACCCGCGCAAGGTCGACGCCTTCGTCCTCGACGCGCTGTCGGGCGTCGCCCAGTCGGCGGCCAAGCTCGCCACCGACATCCGCCTCCTGGCCCGGCTCAAGGAGGTGCGCGAGCCCATGGCTTCCGACCAGGTGGGGTCGTCGGCGATGCCCTACAAGGCCAACCCCATGCGCTCGGAACGGGTGACCGCCCTCGCCCGCTGGCTGATGGCGATGGCCGCCAACCCGGCGCAGACCGCAGCTTCGCAGTGGCTGGAGCGCACCCTCGACGACTCGGCCAATCGCCGCATGGCGCTGCCGGAGGCCTTTCTCACAGCTGATGCGATTCTGTGCATCGTCCACAACGTGATCGACGGTCTCCAGGTCTTCCCCGCCATGGTCGCGCGCAACCTTGCAGACGAGCTGCCCTTGATGGCCTCGGAGGCGATCCTGATGGAAGGCGTGAGGCGGGGCGGCGATCGGCAGGCGCTGCACGAGCGATTGCGTGTGCACTCGAGGACGGCGGCGAAGGCTGTTCTCGAGGACGGCGCCGACAATCCGTTTCTCGAGTTCATCGCAGACGATCCAGAGGTGCCGATGGACCGTGCCGAGCTCGACGCCCTCCTCGACCCCGCCCGCTTCGTCGGCCGCGCGCCGGAGCAGGTGCGGGAGTTTCTCACGGAGCATGTGAGTCCCATCCTGGAGGAGGCCGGCGAGCTGCCGGAGGCGAAGGACCTCGAGGTTTAGTTTTGAGTTCTTAGTTTTGAGTTTCGAGTTCCATCCCTCCCGCCCCGTCTTTCGGAAGCTGGTAGCCGATACCGAAGTGCGGGATGAGAAGTTGGAACCACCTCGCGTTCACTCGTGCCATCGCAGTTCCGGCAGGGGACAACTCAAAACTCAAAACTCAAAACTCAAAACTGCGGCGGCGCTGGCGCTGTGCTGCGTGGTGCTGTCTGCCGGTTGTGCGCACCGCGCAGGCAAGCCACCAAGCGTGAGACCGACTGCGCCAGCGCCAACGCCGGTGGAGGAAGGATGGACCGAGAAGGGCATGGCCTCGTGGTATGGCGAGCCCTATCATGGCCGCCGAACCGCCTCGGGCGAGATCTACGACATGCACGAGATGACGGCGGCCCACAAGACCCTGCCCTTCGGCACCGTGGTCAAGGTCAACCGGCGTGACACCGGCGCCGATGTCAAGGTCCGCATCAACGACCGCGGGCCCTTCATCGAGGGCCGGATCATCGACCTTTCCTACGCCGCCGCGAAGGAGATCGGGCTCGACCGCGACGGTGTAGCGCCGGTCAAGATCAAGGTTGTGGGCATGGAGGAGGGCTTGCCCCGCCCGACCTCCGCGCCGCCGCCCGTCCCCGTAGGGCCGCCGGGTTGTTTCTGGGTCCAGGTCGGCGCCTTCTCCGACCGTGGCAACGGCGCCCGCGCCGAGACCGAGCTCGAACGAGCGGGCGAGGAGGCGGTGATGCTCGAGGGTGCGGACGGGCTGTGGCGGGTCCGGGTCGGACCGTTCGATAAGGAACAGGCCGCGGAAAAGGCGCGCAACCGGGTCACCGACGCGTGGCCGGGAGCGCACGTCGTGCCCTGCGGCGGTTAACGACTTGAATTCGGAATTCGGAATTCGGAATTCGGAATGCCGCCCACCCACCCCCGGGACCGCACGAGAGTTGAGCCGACAACTCAAAACTCAAAACTCATTCTTCTGCGCTGCGTTACCATCGCCGGGATGTTGAAGACAGCTGTTCTCCGTCTTGCGATTGTCTGTGTGGCTCTGGTGTTCTCCTTTGCCTGTCAGAGCGGCGGGCCTTTGGAGATCCGCGCCGAGCGGGTGGTGATGGTCTCCTACGACGGGGTCGGCGCCGACCTCGCGTGGCGCTGGATCGGCGATGGTACGGCCGCCTCCCCGGACGGTCTCCGCGGCCTCGCTGAGAGCGGCCTCTCGGCGGAGCGGCTGCGGATGGTCGACCCGACCCTGACCGCGGTCAACCACGCCACGCTGGTGACCGGCCGCAATGGAGCGGGAACCGGCATCGTCAGCAACTGGTTTCGCCGTCCCGGGACGCCGATTGACGAGCGGGTCTCCGGATTCACGGCGTCGAGCGATGCCGAGACCCTGTGGGAGGCTGCGCGTAGAAACGGTCTCACGGTGGCGACCCTGGTGTGGCCGGGGGCCGACGGCGTTCCGCTCGATCGGATGGGGGACTTTGGCGCGGTGTGGCCGGGGCCGCCGCTGGCCGCCTCCGAGCTCATCGAGTTGGATCCCGATACCGCCGGCACAACCGGCGAGGTTCCATCGAATGACGGGCTGGCGCCGCTGCTGTGGCGCTTCGAGGTCGATCTCGGTTCGGCATCGCCCGATGCGGTCGGGGCGCTTGTGGCGCTGGTGGACTCCAACTCGGACGGAAGACCGCGATACGACACCGCCGCGGTGCGCCTCGAAAACGCGACCGACTGGAGCTATGTCGGCGAGATGGAGTGGTTCGAGCTCGGCTTCGAGACTCAGGGCCGGCGCGACGACCGTCCGCGGCGTTACGGCGCATGGGCCAAGGTGCTCCACATTGATCGCCTCGAAGGCGCTCTCCGGCTCTATGTTGGCGGCGCCAACCGGCTGCGCGCCTACCCGGAGGTTTTCGAGGACCGTCTGACGGAGGCCATCGGCCCGTGGCCGGGCGAGGCCGATCGGGAGCAACTCGCCGCCTGGTGGCTCGACCTCGCGGCGGGCATCGATCTCGACACATTCCTCGAGCAGGGCGAGCGCCTCGACCGCTACCTCGACCGGATGGCGGCGTGGGTGCTCGCCGAGGATGAGGCTGACCTCGTGCTCGCCTATCACCCGAGCAGCGACGTCTACCAGCACGCGTGCCTCATCACCGACGAGCTCCAGTGGGCCTACAGCCGTGGGCGGGCGCTCGCCGCCCGCGAAGGGCTCAAGCGGGTGGGGCGCTCGGTCGACGAGTCGATCGCGTCGCTGTGGCGTACGCTCGAACCCGATCGTGACGCTCTCGTCGTGGTGTCGGACCACGGCATGATCCCGATTTACGAGGTCGTGCGTCCGAGCGTGGTGCTCGAGGCGGCGGGTCTCGCAAAGACCGTGACCGACGGGGGGCGTCTGCGCAGTGCCCCCGACACGCCGATGGTGGCGGTGGCGAGCGCCGCGGTCATCAACCTCTATCTCAATCTCGCGGGGCGCGAGCCCGACGGCGTGGTCCCGGCATCCGACGCCCCCGAGCTTCTGCGCCGCGCAGCGCGGGCCTTTGCCGACCTCGAGGTCGACGGCCGTCCGGTGACGGAGAAGATCTTCACCCGCGCCGAGGCTGCAGCCGTGGGCCTGAACAGCCCCAACTCCGGTGACCTGATCGTCTTCCTGGCGCCGGGTTTTGCCGCCATGGGTGGCCTCGGCGGGGCCGACCACGAGCCAAGCCGCTACTACGGCCAGCACGGCTACCTGGCCAGCCACGACGAGATGTGCGGGATGCTCTTCGCGCGCGGCGCCGGGATAAGGAAGACCCGGCGCGGAGAAATGGCGGCGACATCGGTGGCGCCGATGGTCGCGCGCGGCCTCGGGATCGACCTCGCAGGGCAGGGGGATTGATCGACGTGATCCAGAATCTCTCGGCTCGTCTGCAGACGCTCTTCATCCTGATCGGGCTCGTGATCCTCTTCGGTATCGCCTCTCCCCATTTCCTGAGCACCGACAATCTTCTCAACGTCATGCAGCAGTCGGCGATCAACGCGATCCTCGGCATCGGGCTGACCTTTGTCATCATCTCAGGGGGCATCGATCTGTCGGTGGGCTCCCTCCTCGCCCTCTGCGGACTGGTGACGGCCGATCTCCTGGTTGCGGGGCACTCGATCTTCGTCGCCATAGCCGCCGGGCTTCTGGTCGGGCTCGCGTGCGGCGCGCTCAACGGCTTGATCACCACGCTTGGTCGTATTCCGCCGTTCATCACCACCTTGGGAATGATGTTGATCGCCCGCAGCGCGGCCAAGATCTACTCTCACTCGAAGCCCATCAGCGGTCTGCCGGAGTCATTTCGCGCTCTTTCGGGCGATGTCGCCGGGATTCCGGTCATGGTCCTCGTGGTCGCCGGTCTGTATGTGCTCGCTCATCTCGTGCTGACCCGGACCAAGCTCGGCCGCTACACCTACGCCATCGGCGGCAACGAGCAGGCGGCCTGGCTGTCCGGGGTCCCGGTCGGCGGCTACAAGGTGGCGATCTACGCCCTCTCGGGCCTCATGGCCGGGGTCGCGGCGGTCCTCATGACCTCGCGGCTGAACGCCGCCTCCCCGTTGTCGGGAGAGATGTACGAGCTCTATGCGATCGCCGCAGCGGTCATCGGCGGGGTCAGCCTGATGGGTGGCGAGGGGCGAATGCTCGGCACCCTGATCGGCGCCCTCATCATGGGCACCCTGCGCAACGGCCTCAACGCCCTCAACGTGCCGTCCGCGTTGGAGGGCATGGTGGTCGGCGGGGTGTTGATCACGGCGGTCGTGCTCGATCGCGCGCGTCATCGCGGTCCGTCCGCCCGTCCGGCACGAGGTTGGCGACGCTATCGAAAATGGGTGATCGCCGGCGTTATCACTGCGACCCTGGTGGCCGCGGCCTTGGCGTTCCGGGCCGCATCGAAGCAACCGGTGGAGGAGCGGATCCCGACCGTGGCCTTTGTGCCGAAGGCGCTCAACTCGCCGTTCTGGGCGGCGATGGAGAACGCGGCGGCGCGCGAGGCGGAGGAGCAACAGGTTCACCTGGTGGCCCTCGCGGCCGATCGTGAGACCGATGTCGAGCGCCAGTACCAGATCATCGAAAACCTCATCCAGCAGGGTGTCGATGCCATCCTGCTCGCGCCCGCGGGCTCCAAAGAGCTCGTGACGGCCATCCGGAAGGCCAACGATGCGGGCATTCCGGTGCTCCTGCTGGACACCCGGATCGACGAAGCGGCCGCGGAGTCGGTGGCGGCGGAGGTCCTCACCTACATCGGCTCCGACAACTTCGAGGGGGGTGCGGTGGCCGGCCGGTACCTTGCGGAGAAGCTCGGTGGCAAGGGCGATGTGGCCATCATCGAGGGCATCTCGGGGCACGAGACCGCCGATCAGCGACGGCTGGGTTTTCTCCACGCCATCGCCGAGCACCCCGGCATCCGGGTTGTTGCCAGTCAGACCGCCAACTGGGAGCGAGCCCTGGCGTACGATGTCGCGCAGAATCTGCTGCAGGCGCATCCTGAGATCGACGCTATCTTTGCCGCGAACGATGAGATGGCGCTCGGCGCCGTGGAAGCGGCCGACGCCGCGCAACGTCTGGACAACGTGTCGGTGATCGGGTTTGACGCCATTCCCGATGCCCTCGCCAACATCCGGACGGGACGGCTCCTGGGCTCGGTGGCCCAGTTCCCGGGCGAGATGGGTCGTCTCGGGGTGTTGCACGCCGCGGTTTTTCTGAGGGAAAGCGTGCGACCGCCGAAGGAGGTTCTCACAAAGGTGGAAATGATCGACCTTTCGAATCTCCAGAGCTTCGAAGAGGCGACGGATCCCTCGCCGGATGAGGCGGAGACGCCATGACGACCTCCCTCCTCGAGATGCGTGGGATCTGCAAGCGGTTTCCGGGCGTGCAGGCGCTCCAGGATGCCTCGCTCGAGGTGGCCCCGGGCGAGGTCCACGTGCTCCTGGGCGAGAACGGCGCCGGCAAATCGACCCTCATGAACGTGCTCTGCGGTCAGATCGAGGCGGATGCCGGAACCATCGGTTTTTCCGGGCGCCCGATCGCGCCGCAATGCCCAACGGACGCCGAGAGGCTTGGCCTCGTCATGATCCACCAGGAGCTCAATCTGGTCCCCGGTCTGAGCGTGGCCGAGAATATTTTTCTGGGTCATGAACCAACCCGGGGAGGTCTGATTCAGGGCGCTGTCATGGGTCGGGTCTCCCGTGATCTCCTCCATAGGCTCGGTTGCGAGGTGGATCCGAACACTCAGGTGGCAGAGCTTTCGGTCGCCGAGCAGCAACTGGTCGAGATCGCGGGCGCCCTGAGACAGGAGGCGCGGCTTCTGGTCATGGACGAACCGACGGCGGCCCTCGCCGAGCATGAGATCGAGGTGCTCTTTGGCGTGATCCGATCACTGTGCCACGAAGGAGTACCGGTCATCTACATCTCGCACCGGATGAAGGAGATCTTCTCGATCGGCGATCGCGTCACCGTGATGCGCGACGGCCAGACGGTTGGAACCAGGGATGTGAAGGGGAGCACTGTCGGCGAGCTGATTCAGATGATGGTCGGCCGAACCATCGCGGCGCAGATTCCAAAACGCGAGGTGGCCCCGGGAGATCCGGTCCTCGAGGTGGAGGGGCTGGCCAGAGACGGTGTTCTCGAACCCGTAACGTTTGAAATCCATCGCGGGGAAATCCTCGGGGTTGCGGGTTTGATGGGTTCCGGAAGGACCGAGATGGTACGCCTGATTTTTGGCGCCGATCGCGCTGACGACGGGTGGGTTCGGGTTGCCGGGAAGACCCTCCCTCACAGGACGCCCGCCACGTCCATTGCCGCCGGCGTGGGGTTCCTCACCGAGGATCGTAAGCGGCAGGGGTTGGTGCTCCAGCTTCCAGTTAAAGAGAACATCACCCTCACCAGCCTCGACGAGATCTCGCGACTCGGGGTTCTCGATCTCGGCCGCGAACGAGAGCATGCACAGGTCATGGTGAATCGACTCAATATTCGCACCTCTTCGCTAGACCAGATCGTGGTGGATCTGTCGGGCGGCAACCAGCAAAAGGTCGTGTTGGCACGATGGATCGCGGCCCGCTGCCGGGTGCTGCTTTTTGACGAGCCGACCCGCGGAATCGACGTCGGGGCCAAGGTCGAGATCTACGAGCTCATCGGCGAGCTGGTCGAGCAGGGAGTCGCCATTTTGCTGATTTCGAGCGAAATGCCCGAGCTCATCGGTCTCGCCGACCGGGTGGCGGTGATGCACGAAGGGGCCCTGCAGGGTATTCTGCCCCGCTCCGAGGTCACCCAGGAACGGATCATGGAGCTGGCGCTGGTCGGTTGATACAATTCTCGATTCTCGATCTTGAGATCTGTCCGCCCACTCTGACCCGTGCATGGTTGATAATGGGCGCTATGACATCGAGAGTTCTTCTCCTCTTGTTACCGATACTGGTGGCGCCGATGGTTGCAGCCCAAGACCTGGTTTCTCTCGGCGTCTACGTGGAGGCTCTCGGGCGGGGGACGGCAGGAACCGTGGTTGGGGTCACCATCCAGATTGCCGCAGAGGATCGCGGGCTGGTCGGCAATCGGGTGCGGGTGACGGCCAGCCTGCTCCGCGGTGACGAAATCGTGGACACGATCGACTCGGAGACGATTCTGGCGCCCGACGGCAGCGCGACGCTCTACCGTGAGTGGGCGCCCGGGAGCTATGAGCTTCAAGTCACGGTGGCCTCCCTGACCAGAGCCGCCTTCGGGTTGTCGGCGGGTGAGGTAGAGGTGCCCGCAGCCGACTACCTATTCGAGTTGGTTGTTGAGCAACCTGCCGGCGACGCCATTCCTGATCTCACACCACCGCGCACTGGGGCGGTCCGGTTCGAACCGGGGAGCGGCCTCGACAGCGCCCTTCAGGTCTATCTGACCGTCTCCGCGCCGGAAGGCACGGCATCGGTGGAATTCTGGCTTGGCTCGACCCTCTTTGAACGCCGCAAACGCCCGCCGTGGACAATCGCCATCCCACTCGAGGAGATTATCGGCCGTACTCTGGTCAAGGCCGTGGCCCGCGACTCCCGGCAACGCTACCTGGGTGAGGACGCTATGCGCCTCAACAATCCGACCAACGAGTTGGGGATCGAGATCCTGCTCGCGCCCAAGGACACAATTGAAAGATCTGTCAGACAGGTGACTCTAGCCATTACGGGTGGGGATGAGCTCAACGAGCTCGACCTGTTTCTCGACGACGAGATCGTGGCGCGATGGGAGGAATGCCCGTGCGTCACCGAGATCGCTGTCGCCGAGCTGGAAAAGGCATCGATCCTCTCCGCCGAGGTGATGGATGCTCAAGGGGCCCGAGCGAACGCGGTGCGGATCCTCGCAGAGGGTTTTGGAGCTTCCCTGCGGGTGGATATGGTGGAGCTTCCGGTGCAGGTTTTTGACGCCCATGGCGCTCCGGTCACCGGTCTCAACAAGGAGGACTTCTCGGTCTTTGAAGACAAGCGGAAAATGGAGATCGAGGATGTCGGCACAAGTCACGATGTCCCGCTTTCGCTGGTAATCGCGGTCGACACCTCGGGGTCTATGACCGGGGCCTTTCCCGAGGTGCGCCGTGCGGTTTCGGGTTTTGCCGAGCATCTCCTGGAGGGCGACGACCGGGTGGCGCTCGTTTGTTTTTCTACAGACACCGAGTTAATGGTTGCCTGGACGAATCAGCCCAGTGTCCTCGCGCGAAGCCTCAATCGAGTGGTGCCGTGGGGGCCTTCGGCGCTCTATGACGCGGTGGTCCTCTCCTTGATGCAGTTCGAGAACCCCCGGAGCCGTCAGGCGATGGTGCTCCTCACCGACGGCGTGGAAAACGCCTCCCACTCACGTGCTGACTATGTCAAGAACTTCACCCGCACCATGCGTGTCCCCATCTTTCCGATCGGGCTTGGAATCGACGATCCCAATATTCTTAGAAACCCCCGGATCAAGAGCCGAAAGGTCCTCAGGACTCTTGCCGAAGAGACGGGTGGGATGGCCTTCTTTCCAAAGAGCATCGACGAGCTCCCGGTAATTTACGAGGAGATCTCCGAACTCCTCCGCTCCCAGTACGTTCTCTGGTACCGTCCGGACCCCGACAAATCGGCCAAGAAGTACCGGTCGATAAAGGTCAAGGTCAACAACCCCTCGCTCCACGTGCGTACGATCCGCGGCTACTATCCGGGCAAATAGCCGATTCAGAGCGCGAATCGCTGTTGGACGGGCATCTCACACGAAGGGGCGATCGAGCAAGCCGAGAGCTTGAAGCTGAGCTCCGAGGGCGGTAATGCCATCCACCAGGAAGGCGCTAAGACCGGCGGTCCGGGCAGCCTCGACGTTGACCGGCGTGTCATCGAAGAACGCGATGCGCTGAGGGCTGATGGCGAGATCGCGAATGACGTGATCGAAGATCTCGCGATCCGGCTTGACGTGGCCGAGCTCGTCGGAGAAGTAGAAACGTTCGATATGGGTTTGAAGGCTCTGTCGGTGGAGTGGGGTATGGAGCTCGTTCGAGTTGCTCAGGCAGGCGATTCGATGGGTGTTTTGAAGACGACGGAGGAGCTGCAGCGCTCCCGGGTACGGCCCGCGGACCCACGATACGAACTCGTGAATGAACTCCTCCTCCGGCAGCCCGAGGTGGAACTCTTCGACCACGCGACGCGCGAAATCTTGCGGTGAGATGTCTCCCCGTTCGAATCGCCTGACGGACTCCGCCGCGATCCACATGTCGCGGACAGCCGC
>Ga0209013_10002951_pt1 | contig 15296 bp, 11 predicted proteins | sample Cruoilmetagenom2_FD_187291 | JGI IMG/M metagenome (GOLD analysis project Ga0209013, IMG submission 187291) | Oil polluted marine microbial communities from Coal Oil Point, Santa Barbara, California, USA - Sample 2 (SPAdes) (version 2) | ecosystem: Environmental > Aquatic > Marine > Oil seeps ... | reverse complement strand
ATTGCTTGACGATACCAGCGAATACGACTAAGATTCTAAAAAGTAACACGATTGAGCCATATTTTCCCCATAAAAGTGGTTCGGAACAGGTCCCTCCTGGGGCTTGGGTGTAATTATTCACAATGTCAAGACATACTCTTTAGAAATTGATTAATTCAACCCAAAACACTTGATTTCTGCCATAATCTCAGGTAAGATATTAGCGTCAAACGTCTGGGTGCCCCCCTCACCCAGGCGTTTGACTTTTAACTGCACTAAGCGATTTTTGATCAGCATCAAATAATAAAATTGCAAGTTGTCCGACAACTTGTCAAGGAGATGCATTTTGTGATATTATTTAAGCGGCAAGCGTCTGGGTGCCCCCCTCACCCAGGCGTTTGCTACTTTAAGGGACCACTACTGGCGGCATGGCTGGGGATATAATATGCCGAGAAAACACCATTAAGGACTGCACCAATGAGTTTAGATATAAATACCGTACGCCAGCGGTTTCCATCCTTAAGTCGCCCTGCTATCTTCTTCGATAACCCGGGTGGAACGCAGATCGCCAAACCTGCTCTCGACCGCATGGTCACTTACCTTACAGACACAAACGCCAACCACGCCGGACCTTTTGCCACAAGTATTGCCTCGGATGCGATTATTTATGAAGCTCATCAAGCAGTTGCAGATTTTTTCAACGCCAATCGCGCAGAGGAGATTGTATTTGGAGCAAATATGACCTCACTCACATTTCACATCAGTCGCTCCCTGGCGTGTACTTGGAATCCAGGAGATACGATTGTTGTCACACGTCTCGATCACGACGCGAACGTCACCCCCTGGGTTTTAGCGGCCGAAGATCGCGACTGCCAGGTGCTGTATGTTGATTTCAACCTCGAAGATGGCACCCTTGATCTCGATCAACTTTCAGAAGCCTTAGAGACCAAGCCGCGCCTGGTCGCAGTTGGATATGCATCTAATGCCCTCGGCACCATCAACCCCCTGAAAGAGGTCACGGGAATGGCTCACTCTTCTGGTGCGCTGGTATATGTAGATGCAGTGCATTATGCACCTCATGGACCGATCGATGTCCAAGACCTGGATTGTGATTTCCTGGTTTGCTCAGCCTACAAATTCTTTGGTCCTCATGTGGGTATGTTATATGGGAAACACGAGCTGCTGGACCAACTCACCGCATACAAAGTCCGACCTGCTCCCAGCACTCCGCCGGGGAAATTTCAAACCGGCACCCAAAATTTCGAAGGGATTGCAGGCCTACTCGGCGCACTCGAATATCTTGAGTGGCTGGGAGAAAAATATGGAACTGCGGGAAGCGGTGGGGATTATTCAAACCGCAGGCTGTGCTTGAAACAAGCCATGACTGCCATATCTGCTTATGAGACGCAGCTTTCGCGCGCCTTGCTCGAGGTCCTGGAAGAGACACCTGGGGTGACCATTTATGGTCCGCGCAATATAAGCCGGCTAGATGAACGCGTGCCAACCTTCGCCTTCACCCTGGCAGGATTTACTCCCCGCCAGGTCGCAGAAGAACTGGGTAGACGGGATATCTTTGTATGGGATGGGAACTACTACGCCTTGCAAATTACCGAATCCCTGGGGCTGGAAGAGAGCGGCGGTATGGTCCGGGTTGGTCCGGTGCATTACAACACTGTGGAGGAGATCCAGAAGTTCGGAGAGGTGATGGGGGAAATTGCGATCACAAAGGACAAATAAATCATTTTCTTTTTCAGCTTCTGACATTGTATGGCTTGCTGTTACTTGAAAATATTCAACAAAAAGATGTCTAAACGCAACAATCAAATCTGTTGGCTCATTGAATTTGTTATTTAATTCTGCTACACTATTACAAGAAATCTGCTTTATTCGATGCGATTTTCTTGTTAGCACGAAACATTATTGGTGGGAACACTACTTGTGACATTGCGGAGGGGTGTTACAGATGAAAGTAATCAATTCTGTAATGATCGTTTCTGGGTTAAACTTTTAATTCAATAAAATTTGATCTTACTTTATTGAGGAGGGGACCATGTTTAGAAGATTCCTTTTCACCATCGGTATGGTGGTTATTTTGTTAACCAATTCAAGTGCGGGTATCGCAAAGAAACCTTCACCTGATCAGACGAAGAAGCCTGATCTACCGGAACACATCCCCGGCGAGTTACTGATCAGATTCAAACCCGGGGTGGATTCCGCCCAGAAAATGAATGAACATGGTCTAGAACATAAGAAGGAAATCAAACCCATCGGTGTGCATCTGGTCAAATTACCTCCGGGTCTGAGCGTTGAACAAGCGGTTGACCAATTAAGCCAGCGACCAGGGATCGAATTTGCTGAACCAAACTACATTTTAAGAGTCCAGGCACCAACGGAAGTTATTATAGACGAGCATGATCAATGGGCTCTAGAAAGGATCGCTGCACCTTCTGCCTGGTCTGAATTTGGTGCAGACCCGAACAAACCTTTACTGGCGATCGTTGATACTGGCATCACACCTGATCACCCCGATCTTGCTGAAAATGTATGGGAAAACCCTGGTGAGATCGGCCTGGATGGTGAAGGCCTAGACAAGCGCATTAATGGTATCGATGATGACGCCAATGGCCTTGTGGACGACTGGCAGGGTTGGGATTTTGTTAACAATGACAACCAACCACTCGATGATCAAATGCACGGCACAGCGGTATCCAGCGTAGCCGCGGCAGAAGATAACGGGATTGGCATCGCCGGGGTTTGCCCCTGGTGCCAGCTGCTAGGTGTGAAGGTTTTGGATTCACTTGGTAGCGGGACTTTGGATGCTGGTGCCGAAGGCATTATCTATGCCGCGGATATGGGTGCCCGGGTAATTAACTTAAGCCTGGGTGCAGGAACTGGTACGCAAACCCTTGCAGATGCAGTGACATACGCATGGAACGCAGGCGCCGTGGTCGTCGCAGCCGCCGGCAACAACGGCCTTAAAACTTTGTTCTATCCTGCTGCATATCCAGAAGCGATGGCAATTGCTTCCACCGATGTAAATGATTACCATTCCTGTTTTTCGAACTACTCACCGGATTTTATTTCCGTGTCGGCGCCAGGTGATGTGGTCATCGTGGCCGATATCACCAACCAGGAGACCGGGTACGGCTTCTACAGCGGCACCTCACTTTCCGCTCCGCATGTAACCGGCTTGGCCGGTCTGCTTCTCTCCCAGGATCCAAGTCGCACTAATAATGATGTCCGCTCGATCATCGAGGATAGTGCCGTCGATCTCGGTCCACCTGGTTTCGATGACGCCTTTGGTCACGGGCGCATCGATGCCCTGCGCGCGGTAACTCCGGATTATTCTGAAACCACCCCGCCGGATGGCTTTTTCTCTGCTGATGGAACGGCTACCGGTTATTCCTTTGCCCGCAAGCTGGTGCGTGATGACACCGGCACCCTGCACGCCATCTGGCATACCAGGCAGGAAGGACCCACCTACCGCATCAGGTATGCGAATTCAACGGATAACGGGGCTAACTGGAACTTGATGCCTGATGTTTATTCCAGTGCAAATGAGACCTACCACCCCGCCCTGGCGACAGATGGTGAATACTTGTTCGCTGCCATCCCCAGCAAAACAGGATCCGAGGAAAGCGCTTTATATCAAATCTTGTTCACCCGCAAGCTGCTGCCTGACGGTGATTGGGAAGCGGCTGTACCTCTCATGGGGGGAAGTAGCTACCATACTGTGCGTCCGGCGATGGTTTTCGATCCAACCAACGGGCGCCTGCATATCCTCGCCTCCAGCCTGGATCACGTTCCGGAAGGCACTTCGGACCTCTACTATATCGCTTCTGATGACCAGGGTGCCAACTGGGGTGAATTGCGTATTTTCAATCCATCCGGTTCAACCTCCAAGACGCGCTATGCCACCCTGCACGCCAATGGAGATAAAATTTACGTTGTCGCCCGCACGGTTGAGACCATCGCTAACATTATTACCTACTATTACATGTACACCACCGAATCCACCGATGGCGGTGCGACCTGGGGCAACAAAACACAGCTCTCATCCTTCCTGTCATTTACTTCCGGTGAGTACGGCATCTCCATGGCAGGCGTTGGCGACCGAGTTTACATGGGCTACGAAGTCGGCAGCAACCTCTATTTCCGCAAGTTTGATAATGGATCCTGGAGCGACTATGAAACCCTCGAGACAGGCGATGCCAGCAATATCAATAAGTGGCCGACGATCACCCAGGCCGCGGATGGCAGAGCCTGGCTGATGTGGGAGGTCAATGGGGAGCTATTCATGCGCCAGTATGATGGCTCAACCTGGGCACCTAAGGAATCGAGGGGAAATGCCAGCTATGCCAACCTCAAACTCGGAACCAGCGCAGGCAAGATTGAGTGGCTGCAAACCGCCTGTAATGGAGCCCCATTTTCCATTGAATACGATTGGCTTTCTCCTGAACCGCCTCAACCGCAATCTCACCACATCCCTCTCGCCCCTGGTTGGAACCTGGTATCGTTCAATCTCATACCAGCTGACACATCCATCGATGTGGTTCTTGGTTCTATCGCTGGCAGCTACGACCTGGTCTTTGCTTGGGACGGGGCTACCCAAACCTGGCAAATGTACGATCCGACCGGACCGGCTTACAGCAATACCCTCCAAAATTTGGATCAGAAGCGCGGATTCTGGATCTATGCCACCTTTCCAGTCATATTAACCGTTACCGGTACACCGCATACGACGACCGATATACCTGTTTACTCCGCGAGTTCAGGCTGGAATCTAGTCGGCTATCCTTCAGTTGTAGTTCGTGATTTGCCGGGAGCACTTCAGGATCATGGTGTTGGTACTGATTTCTCGTTGGTTTACGCTTATCAATCAAACGATCCAGCTGATCCCTGGAAATTGTATGACCGCGCCACGCCACCTTTCTCGAATGACCTCACATCGATGATGCCCGGTTTGGGTTACTGGATCAAGGTGAGTGCGGATAATACCTGGCAGGTTAATTACCTAGGTCCATGAGAAAGAATCTTGAAATCGGAAACTATCGATCAATTTTAGCAGAGCAGATTAAATGGAGAAGTTCTTATAAATCTTCAATCAATAATAAAAATTAGATCCTTCTTTTTCTTAATCATATTTCTGTGCCTCGGCAACCTGTTTCTATATTCTCCATCCCAGGCTTACCCGGTGCTGCCCTCCAGCTTCTACGGGACGATCCGGGTTGACGGCTCAAATGTCGAACCTGGGACAAGTATCAAGGCACTTTTCGAGAACCAAGTATTTGCCGAGGAGGTTACCTTGATGTATGAAGGGGCGTCAGTCTACACGATAAATGTCCCTGGTGATGACAATGACACCCAGGAAATCGATGGGGGGCGAGAGGGCGAACAGATCTTCTTTGAAGTTGGCGGGCTGGTCGCCGATCAAACTGGTACTTGGCACAGCGCCACGAACGTAGAATTGAACCTGACCGTTACCTCTCAGGATCACGATTCTGAAACTGTGGTTCTCGATACACCGTCACCAACACAAGCCATCGATCAAACTGAGGATTCCGGGTCAGCTGAGAGTTCCCAAACAGTTCAAGAATCCAGTGAGTTAATCACCCCAACGGAATCCCCACCAGGATACTTTACCTCCACTGCCATTGTTCCCTCCCCCTCGCCTCAGTCAGCGCAGATCATCCTGACCCCAAACCTGATAGACGAGGCAATAGCTTTACCCACGACTATCAATAATCCCGAGCCTTCTTTAGGTGATTCGCAGATTGATATCCAGTCCGCAATAGCTGAGCAAACATACTCCGATCAAACCTCTCCAGCAGTTGAGGACAGCTTATCCGGCAATGGGTTTGAAACCCGGACTCGCCCAGAATTATTCCTCGTTGTGGGAGGGATTATTGTGATTGGAGCAGCTGCATTCTTGATATGGATATTTCGGAAATAATCAATGTGTAATAACCCATACCAGCATGCATTCCTCCATGTCCTGTCGTACCATTATCAAACGCGAGGAGATATTTGCAGTGAAAAATAAATTACTGATATTCGGCATATTGGTCGTTGCCTTACTCGGTTTACTTGATAAAGGAGATGGTTTGGCTGGTCCCCCTCCGATGCCTTCGAGTTTTTATGGGACCGTCAAGATAAATGGTTCGAACGTACCCTTAACCACCAAGGTTTCTGCCTGGATCAATGGGGTCAAATACGCTGAAACAACGGTCATTATGTATAACGCTGACACGGTCTATTCCCTCGATGTTCCCGGCGATATCGCTGGAACACCTGAAATCGAGGGAGGTAAACCGGGAGATTTGATTGTTTTCTATATCGACAATCAAGCTGCAAACAAAACCGGCATCTGGCAAAGTGGAACGAACACCGAACTCAATTTATCAGCCTTCACCCCCGATGGGAGTTTCAACATTTACCTCCCGATTATCATCAATTAAATGAGCTTGAGTTAAATGTATTTACGCAATGGGTAGGGTAATCTTGATAAATAATTGATACCAATTCTTGATCTCAATTGTTGTAATCTAATAAGCATTAACGATTCTAAGTGTTGGTAATGCTCCACCCATTTTGCCTTCCAGCTTTTACGGGACGGTAATGGTTAACTGAGCGTACGTCTCCGATGGAACCATAATCTCAGCGTGGACTGATGGGAATAAATATGCCCTACTGGTTACTGCGTCGCTGGGTTTGGAAGAAAGCGGCGGCTTGGTGCGCGTCGGTCCGGTGCACTACAACACAGTTGAAGAGATCATGAGGTTTGGGGAGGTTTTGGGGGAGATCGCAACTTCGTAAACTGCTCGCGATAAAAATATCTTGGAGGTATATTTCTACTTCAGAGATGCTTATCGCCATTCCAACCTGGAAAATTCTTTATTGTTCCATATGAGTAATCCTTTGCCCATCATTGCATAAGGTAGTAGAAGACTTGACATTTTCTTTATCCTTATTTCGATACTTTTCTTATCCGTGACTCAATTAAGAATTTAACCGAATGATTTATAATGAGGGGAGTGGGATTCGCGAAGTACTTCAATTTCACCCACATCCATTTTAAGCGGGAAGTTAATGTAGTTCAGGGGATCATATGATTAATCGAAAAACTTCCAACAATCTAAATTCAACTCTCAAACAACAGTTCGGTATTCCCAAATTTCGACCTGGGCAGCAAGACGCCTTGGAACATATCCTTGGTGGAGAGGACACCCTGGTTGTGATGCCAACCGGTTATGGAAAATCCTTGATTTATCAATTAGCCGCCCTGTTGCTTCCTCACACAACCCTGGTCATTTCTCCACTAATTTCCCTGATGAAAGACCAGATAGACAGCCTGGTGAGAAACAAAATATCGGCAAGTTATCTAAACTCATCCCTTTCCTCTGCAGAACAATCAAATCGCTTGCGTATCCTATCTCAGGGCGGATATAAAATCCTTCTTGTCGCCCCCGAACGATTGCGAAATCGAGCCTTCAATAAGGCTCTTTCCAATGTCCCCATCAGTTTGCTTGTTGTCGACGAAGCTCATTGCCTTTCACAATGGGGTCATGATTTTCGCCCCGATTACCTGCATATCGCTGATTTCAGCCAGGAATGTAAAGAGCCGGTCATACTGGCTTTAACCGCAACTGCGACCCTTCGAGTTCAAAAGGAAATCATCAAACTGCTCAATCGGGAGGACATGATAAAGGTTATCACCGGGTTTAACCGACCTAATCTGTTTTTCGAAGTAGCATACATTCCAGATTTAACTGGAAAATTGAGGTTTCTTAACCAATTCATGAGTGCTATTGATGGGGCTGGAATTATCTACACTGGTACACGACGTGATGCTGAAGAAATTGCTGAGTTTATGAGTGAGGTCGTCGGAACATCTGCGCGCTATTACCACGCGGGACTTGACCCAAAATCCCGGAATGAAATCCAGGATTTATTCATGTCTGGAGAATTGACAGTTGTTGCCGCCACAAACGCCTTCGGTATGGGAATCGACCGTCCTGATGTACGCTTTGTAATCCATTACTCCATGCCAGGTTCGTTAGAAGCATACTACCAGGAAGCTGGTCGCGCTGGAAGAGATGGAAAACCAGCGCGAGCCGTGTTAATTTATTCTCCTGACGACACCGCTCTGCAAGAATTTTTTATCGACAACGATTCACCGAGCATGGATGAATTACGCTCAGTTCATAAATTTGTTTCCAATCTCCCAGCTTCATCTTACGAATCAAAAAAAGGGATTAGATCATTTCACCTTGATGATCTGACATACGCCACATCTCTCACAGAGGTAAAAGCCCGTGTGGCTATTGAAAAAATTGAAGCTGCGAATGGCTTTTCTCGCCTACCCAATGCAGCTGGTAATTTAATCTGCATCCGTTCTCAGGAGCTTTCCGGTACTGAGTTGCAAAGAATTTCATCGATAATCGAAACCCGTCATCAACACAAACGCTCGGTTCTTAAAAAGATGGTGGCGTATGCTGAAACAAATAATTGCCGCCGTCAAACAATTCTTGATTACTTTGGCGACATATCTTCCAAAGAGATTCCATTATGCTGTGACAATTGTATTTCCCGCATAGAAACTAGCGAAAATGAATTGCACTCTGAAAAATCTGAACTGGCTGACTGTGAGCTGATAGTTCTCGAGACAATATCAAATTTAAGGTGGGGTATCGGAAAAAGAAAAATATCTGAAATATTGAAAGGATCTTCTGCAAAAGGTGTCAACAGATATAGGAGACACCGTTTTTTCGGAACTTATCATGGTCAGCGAATAAAAGAAATTGAATCCGTTATAGATGGCTTGGTACAGGGAGCCTACATTAAATATATTGGCAACCAATTCCCAATTTTAGCGCTTACTCCCAAAGGCGAGATTACGCTCTGCAAACAAGGTCCTGTCCAATTGGAAAAGCTTTCCGAATGGAAAAAAGATCAACAGCAAAAGATCGACCTTGAAACCAGCAATAAAGCAAATTGGATATCCCCGAGAGGTAAGTCGAAGCAAAAAGATCGAGCAGCCAATATTCATTCACTTGGCGTAACAGGAACTGTTGAAGACGTCCCGGAGATCATCAATGCATTAAAAGATCCCAGCGGGAATGTGCGCAGGCTGGCAGCCTCTGCATTAGGAAAACTGAAATCTTGTGAAGCAGTTGAACCATTGCTAGTTTTACTTGATGTGGAAACCAAGCCACAGGTTCGCCAATATTCCATTATAGCTCTCGGCAAGATTGGAGATGGGCGTGCTCGGCCAACACTCGAAATAATTGTCAATGACTCCTCCGAAACGGAATACAATCGCAAGTCAGCCAGAACCGCCCTCCGGCGTATAAATCGAACAGAGGCGAAACCACTTGAACACCCATCACCTGAGAACAAACAGTCAAAGTCACCTCAGATTGACCATCCTGCTAAACAATCAAGAGATCACGTAACCAATTTCCTAAACCAACCTCGGCCTCGTCCTTTGAATGGACCCTGGTTTGCGGGATGGGCTCTGGATTATCACTCCCGCTTTGTAGGACGGAATCAAATTCGAAGCACGGTAGGCGATCTGGTGTACAACTACAAATATCAGGGAGAACATCATCTTGCAAATGATCTGGTTGACCGTTGGGTTGCATTAGTGGCTCTACATCCAGATCTTCCACAACCCCAGGCAGTCATTCCCATTCCACCTTCTACATTACGAAAATTCGATCCGGTCTCACACTTGGCACAACTCTTAGCCTCAAAACTTGCCATACCTGCGATGACCAACACCTTGGGTAAAACCCGCACCACTCAGCCACAAAAGGAATTAAATTCGTTAGTAGCAAAACAAAGGAATGTTTCCGGAGCTTTTAACCTCAAGGAAGATGTCACTGGTTTACACCTGCTGCTAATTGACGATCTATATGACTCAGGTGCAACGCTTTGTGAAGCTGCCCGCACATTAACTAAAGGAAACCCAGCCAGCATTATCGTACTGACCCTAACAAAAACAATCCACTCTAACATCTAACAATTCACAATACATACCATCTATTAGCTCGTATTGTCACTTACTTCAAGTATTGGAGGCGTAACTACCCGAAAATTGATAGAGCATTTTGGAGACGTTGAATCAAATTTTGAAACTTCTCATGAGGAGATTGCCGCCGTTCCCCATATCTCCCTCTCAATCTCTCAACAATTACTGAATTCACCAATAGATCAAATATAAGTTGAGATATGATCACTAATATTGTAGGAATTGATTTACGAACTTGGGTTGACGATCGATTCCCCTCAAATCAACTCTTTTCTCGCTGCACCCTTGATACTCTTCGTGCGAGGAACGATATCATTAGATGACGCTTGCGCAAATGAGTCACAATCGAATCATCAGTGTTTTGAGTCAGGCAGTTATCATCGTTGAGGTAGGTGAAAACAGTGATGGTTTGGATTCGCCAGCTAGGGCGAAAAGACGAGGACTTTTTGCTTATGCGTAACAAGGTAATATCGAAACAGATCAATCCAAAAATAGCTATATCTACGCTGATTACTTGGATAGGATTAATTTACAAGCTCTCTTCTGTATAAAGTTCGAGCCCCATCTCCCTAAGCCTCTCTGCTGTTATCCCATCTCCATCAACCAGCCTGTCACTAAAGGATCCATCGTATGTGCGACCAACGCCGCAAGAAGGCGAATTTGCCTTCAGGATAGCTTTTTTAGCACCTGTTAATTCAGCTATCTTTTGGACTAATTCTGCTCCTCTTCTGAATTGGGCGGTAACATCTCTCCCATACTTTGTAACCACACTTTTTCCTCTTCGCTCCGCTGGGGCTCTGGGGGTTGAAAGTCCTCCCAGCTGCTCGGGACACACTGGGATAGCTTTTCCCTGTTTGACCAAGTCTATAACTTTAGGGTTCGGCCATGCCTCTCCCAGGTAATTGGTCACCAATCCTGCCAGGCAGGCACTTACGATGATTGGAGTATCTTTTCTTTCGTTCATATTTAAATTCTACATCAATTCTGAAAATTTCCTTCCTGAAAAACGATAAAAATCTGGATTCTAGGGGGAGGGAATCGATAAGTTATCTTGCAAATCGATGGCTGACTGAAGAAACTCAGATCTCCTGAAACCAGAAACTTAAGAATAGGGCATTGAGATTTGACAAACATCCAAAAATTTGCTATAATTTCATCAGATAAAAATGATTTTCGTATAATGAAAACTGATGCGATTTTTCACAATCCGGCATGACAACCCAACCTGCCTTTCAAGAGATGCACAACCATCTCAAAAACACAACCATAATTTTCTCCAGACTATGCTAGGGAGGCAAATATGAGTCCTTCGAATACTGACATAAGTGCAGCGATCCGGGAAATTGGGATTGTAGCTATCATGCGTGCCAATAGTTCAGAACAATTACTGGCAGCAGCAGATGCTGTCAAAGCAGGTGGTGTAAATGCAATCGAAGTAACTATGACAACACCTGGTGCGCTCGGGGTGATCGAAGAAGCGACATCCAGATACGGGGATGAAGTGATATTTGGTGTTGGATCTGTCCTGGATCCACAAACCGCGCGAGCGGCAATTTTAGCCGGTGCCCAGTTTGTAGTTTGCCCGACATTAAATCTTGAGACAATCAAGATGTGCAAACGATATTCTGTACCGGTCGTACCCGGGGCTTACACACCAACTGAAGTTCTCACCGCCTGGGAGGCTGGCGCTGACATGGTAAAGATATTCCCAGCAAGCGTGGGAGGTCCACCCTACATAAAAGCAATTTTGGCTCCCTTACCGCAGGTCAAGCTGGTTCCAGTAGGTGGGGTTAACCTGAAAACAACTGCCGATTTCATCCGCGCGGGATCTGAAATAGTCGGGGTGGGCAGTTCCCTGATCAACCAGAAGTTGTTAGAAGCGAAAGAATTTAACACTATCAGTGAAAATGCACGCCTTCACCGGGAAGAGGTTCAAAAGGGAAGGAACAGGGGAAATGGGTAATGGCGTAGAACGTCATGTCACTTTTCATGTTTCACCAGACAAAGTAGAAGAGTTCGAGCAGTTCTTCCAGGATGAGTACCGACCTGCCATGGCAAATACCACTGGTTTCATCAAAGCAGAATTGCTCAAAGACAAAGAGAACTCGCAAGATTTGCAAATGGTTCTCCGTTTTGAATCTAGTGAGGCTGCGGAAAACTGGCGTGCATCCGATTCACACGCAGCTCTCAAACCTCACTTGAAGTCACTCTACAACGGGAGTGACCTCAAAGTCTACGAATTTATTGCGTGAAGGGAAAAAACGTGGCAATCGCGCGAAGTTCTGATCGTTACAACATCCGGGTAGTAGATCGGGCTGTCAGTGTGCTCAATCAATTGGCGGATGGGAAGCCTCGCACGATGACTCAGCTAAGTAAGGAATTAGAAATCAACAGCAGCACTACCTTCCGCTTATTAGCAACTTTGCGTTACCACAATCTCGTCCAACTAGAAGAAGCGACGGGGAATTACCGGCTCGGTTTAGCTTGCCTGGAGCTATCAAGAGCTTTCCACACCGGTGATGAAGTCCGCCAAGCAGCACTTCTGGTAATGAGAGCCCTTCGGGATGACACAATGGAAACAGTTCATTTGGGAGTACTAGATGACCTGGAAGTCGTTTACCTGGAAAAACTAGAGGGACTGCACGCGATTGGATTGATGTCTTCCAGAGTCGGAAGGAGAGCACCAGCACATTGTACTGGGTTGGGGAAAGCGCTCCTGGCTTACAGCACCCCAGATTATATTCAAGAAAATTTGGACAAACTTAACCTGGAAAATTATACAGATACAACAATCTCGAACGAGAATGACTTGTTAGTTCATCTCGAAGATGTGCGTCAGAGGGGTTACGCCCTTGACATGGGCGAACACGAGAAAGAAGTTCGCTGCGTTGCTGCACCAATATTCGACCAGTATGGTAAGACTGTCGCCGCAATCAGTGTCTCTGGTCCCAGCGGGCGAATAGATCCCGTAGAGCAAAACACTGAATTGATCGATAAAACCTTAAGCGCAGCTGAAAAGATATCTGAAAAATTGGGGTACAGAAAAGAAATCACATAACAGAAGGAGTCAAGGATGCGCAAAATTATCAATCAAAGAGAGAAGGCACCCGATCCTGAGGTTCTCGAGGGATTCAAGGAATTATTGAAAGTGTACAGTCCGTCGTGCGTCGTCGCGGACGTCCAAGAGCGTGCAGGCGTAATGCGCAGTTTCATAAAGCCCATTGATAAAAAAACACGCTTTGCCGGACCTGCTCTTACGGTTCGCCTTGAACCGGGCAATCAGGTTGACTGCTTGGATGCCTTAGCGGTCGCACAGGATGGCGATGTAATCGTAGTAGATGCGGCTGGAGAAACTGAGACTTCTATCTGGGGGGGTTTAATGGCAGGTTTATGCCAGATGAAAGGTGTCGTCGGAGCAGTAGTAGATGGTGCCATTCGAGACACAGATGAAACGCGCGATTTGGGATTTTTTATTTTTGCCAAGGCGGTCGTCCCACGCTCAACTCACACCATTGTGTCAGGACGGATGGAACCGATCGAGATCAATGTGCCAATCCAATGCGCAGGAGTCATAGTAAATCCTGGCGATATTGTGATCGGGGATGAGGTTGGGGTCACAGTCGTACCTCTAGAGAATGCAGTTGAAGTGCTTGAAAAAGCTCGCCACCAGGCAGAGATGGAGGAACAAACTCGGGCCGCGATCCGGGAAGGCAAAACTGTTGACGAGTTGTTGGAAGAGTTTGGAAGATTGTAGAGAATGTAACTGATCACTGGAGTAATGAAACGATAAATATAATTCACTCGCCAGTTCAGGAGATGATCTAATGCTAGAAAATGAAACTTTGCGTGTTGAACGGCTTCAGGAACTGATGGTTGAAGCTGGTTTCGACTGCCTGATCTGCAGATTGCCGGAGAACGTTGTCTATATCGCTGAGTACTGGCCGCATCACGGAATATCTGTTGCAGTACTACCCAAAAATGGTCGCCCGACTCTGTTCATTCCGGAGGTTGAGGCAGAATGGGGCAACAAAAAATGGGCTGATATTGAACCGTTTGGTTGGGCTCTGTTGAAAGATAAAGATCTTTACACCAGCTACCGCGAACACCTAGGCGAAATTCGCGATAAATTAGGTCTTGCTGGAGCCAAGATTGGTGTGGAGCAAGACCTGGAGGTTGTGGGTACAACTTACCGCCACGCGGAACCAATCATCCCTGCTGCTCCCTGGATGAATTTGCTGGAAGAAGTCTTTTCCAGCGCGACACTAATAGATGCCACTGATCTTCTTCAGTCTGCCAAATTGATTAAAACTCCATATGATCTTTCTCGGCTCAAAATCGCTAATGAATTGGCAGAAATGGGAACCGCGAAATTCCTGAGCGATCTTCAACCTGGAATGACAGAGGTTCAGATCAGCTCGATTATTGAGGGGACAATCCGCCAAGCTGGCGCTGGGTACAAGGGTGCGCGGCTGGTCTGGGCTGAAGTGGAGGTTGCTTCTGGCCCAGTGAATACTGCAAAGGCAAATTTACTGATCCCATCTACAGACCGGGTCATTCTGGAGGGGGACATAGTAATGGTCGAAATGGCAACTGTGATGGATGGCTACTATTCAGATTTGACCTATATGGCAGTCGCAGGCGACCCGGATGACCGTCAACGTGAGATTCACAATACTGTTTTAGAAGCACAGCAGGCTGCCTGCCAGCAAATGGTTCCTGGAAAATCATATGAGGCACCGGACATTGCAGCTAGAGAATTTCTAACTAAGGCTGGTCTGGGCGATTACTTCGTGCATGTGACCGGTCATGGTCTCGGATTTAGGTTCCACGAGTCAACACCATTTCTTATGCCAGGAGCCTCAGGAACCCTGGAAGAAGGGATTGTTTCCAGTATAGAACCTGGGGTTTATATCCCCGGTTTTGGCGGCATCCGGATTGAAGACAACGTAGCTGTTGGTAAAGAAGGACCAGAGTTTCTTTCAACACCCCGCCAGCCATGGTAATCGACTCGGTAATTGGAGGTTGGTTAGGATGAGCGATCAAACCCTTAAATGGGATGTGACTAAAGACGATTTGAGTAAATTTAATAATAAAGGCCCAACTTTTGTCACCTTTGGTGAGACAATGCTGCGGGATACACCAGCTGATATGCAGCGAGCAGAGATGGCAAAATTGGTTCATATCTCTTTCGCGGGCAGCGAGTATACCCTGGCTATGCTTGTGTCCCGTTTTGGTATCCCCTCTGCATACATCACCAGAGTCCCGGATAATCCTTATGGTTGGC
>Ga0209013_10002950_pt1 | contig 15296 bp, 11 predicted proteins | sample Cruoilmetagenom2_FD_187291 | JGI IMG/M metagenome (GOLD analysis project Ga0209013, IMG submission 187291) | Oil polluted marine microbial communities from Coal Oil Point, Santa Barbara, California, USA - Sample 2 (SPAdes) (version 2) | ecosystem: Environmental > Aquatic > Marine > Oil seeps ... | reverse complement strand
CCTCGCCCGTGGCGTGGTAACGGTTCAGCGGCTCGATCAGCTCGGACAACGTGCGTCCGGTCTCGCGCAGATGATTGAGGACCTCGACCAGGGTCATGATCGACGAATCGGCCGTGTAGTTCCGGCGGAAGTAGAAGTGGCCCGCGAGCTCGCCGCCGAAGGGGGAGTCGTGCTCGCGCATGGTCGCCTTCATGAAGGAGTGCCCCACCCGTTCGCGCAGCGGCACGCCGCCGGCTTCCTCGATCGCTTCCTTGGTCGCCCACGACGACCGCAGGTCGTAAACGATCGTGGCACCCGGTTCCGAGCGCAGGAAACGGGGGGCCAGGAGGCCGGTGATCTTGTCCGCAGAGATACCCGTGCCGCGCTCGTCGATAAAGATCGCCCGGTCGGCGTCGCCGTCAAAGGCCACCCCGAGGTCACATCCCTTCTCGCGCACCGCTCGTTCCACGTCAACCAGGTTTTCGTGTTTGAGTGGGTTGGCCTCATGGTTGGGGAAGTTGCCGTCGAGCTCGAAATAGAGCGGCACCAGGTCAACGTTAAGGCGCTCGAGGATGGGCAGATAGATGGTTGCCATGCCGTTGGCGGCATCGGCGGCGAGCTTGAGCCGCGGCGCCGACTCCGTGAGACCCGAGAGCACATGTTCGGAGTACTCTGCAAAGACCTCCCGGATCTCCTCGCCCGCCTCGGGGGCCAGGTCGACCGGGACTTCAGAGGCAAGGACCAGCTCTTCGAGCCTGTCGATGCCGGTTTCATAGGAGACCGGGATCGCGTCGCGGCGGGACATCTTGAACCCGTTGTACTCCGCCGGGTTGTGGCTCGCGGTCACCTGGATCCCCCCGGACGCGCCGAGGAACCCGGTCGCGAAGTAGTTCTGCGGGGTGTCGGCCACCCCGATGTCGATCACCGCCACGCCGCGAGCGCGCAGCCCGTCCTTTAGCGCGCGGGACAGCGGCACGGAGTGGGTCCGCATGTCGCGCGACACCATGACAACAGGGCCGAGCGCGAGGTCCTCAGCATCGAGGAGATCGCGAAAGTGGTAGCCGATCCGAAACGCCGTCGTTTCGTCGAGCTGGTCAGGGTAGGTCCCCCGGATGTCATAGGCCTTGAATATTCCAGCCATTTCCTTCTCTCCAGTTACGCATACGTGCGTGTAACGCGGGCAGAAGGCTACCACTTCCAGTAAGATTTTCTCGCCGGGCCGCCAACTCAAATTAAGTTTTCCCGCAGATAACGCAGATAACGCAGATCAGCGCAGATAGACGGCGATGGATGTTCCTGTCCTTTCTATCTGCGTCCATCTGCGTGATCTGCGGGTTTTCTGTCCGAACTCAAATCTGTGTCAATCTGTGTGATCTGTGGGCCCGTCCTCCGGATTCAGATCTGCGTCCATCTGCGTGATCTGCGGGCTCCTTGTCCGGATTCAGCTACTATGCCAACCATGTGCGGTCGTTTCAGCCTCATCGTCGACGCCTCGGTGCTGGCCGATGTCTTCGACATGGATCCCCCCCGTGATCTGAAACCGCGATTCAACATCACGCCTACCCAGACCGTTCCGGTCGCACGCGCTGCCGAGTCAGGGCCCCGCCAGTGGATGGAGGCCCGCTGGGGACTCATTCCCCACTGGGCCAAGGACGCCAAGATCGGCGCCCGGATGATCAACGCCCGCGGCGAGACGGCGGCCACCAAGCCCTCCTTTCGCTCTCCGCTGAAGTCGAGACGGTGTCTGGTTCCCGCTGACGGCTTCTACGAGTGGGTGAAGACCGCCGACGCCAAGGTGCCGCACTACATCCACTTCGCGGACGGACGGCCCTTCGCTTTTGCCGGCCTCTGGGAGCGCTGGCGAGAGCTCGACACCTTCACCATCCTCACGACTAGACCGAACGAGCTGGTGGCTCCGCTTCACGACCGCATGCCGGTGATTTTGGCGCCGGACAATTTTGCCGAGTGGATCGAGCCAGTCGAGCTCCCTCAGGACCGGCTCGAGATCCTCCTCTCGCCCTTCCCCGCCGAGGAGATGGAGGCTTACCGCGTCAGCACCCACGTTAACAAGCCAGCGAACGACGATCCGGAGTGTGTTGTCAGGGAAGGTTGAGGTGACGAAATCCGGTTCATCAGGCCCCGGTTCACCCTAGCAGAGTGGGGAACCAAGATCTGGGCGCGGCCGAGGAATGAGCTATCCAATCGGCAGAAGGTGGGCACGTCATCCCGGGGACCAGGCGGGGCGCACCGATGCCTTTGCTACACTCCCCCCACGAAGGGACTGGTCCAGAATGTCGACAGATATCGTTCACTCCTGTTTACTGTGTGGAGGCACCGACTGCTGGGTGTTGTGTGAGTTTCCCGAGCTCACCTGGATGTCGTGCCGGTGTGGGTTGATCTACAAGCGATCCGAAGCAGTCCCGACAGTCGAGTATGAAGAGTCCTACTTCGTCAACCGGGAAAATGTTCGGCGGCCGTACAAGACGAGAAACCGGCGGCGTATCCGAAAGTCGCGGTCGCAGATCCTCGACGTCCTCAATCACGTGGAGCCGGGCCCGCTCCTCGATGTGGGATGCGCCCACGGCCACATGCTGCGGGCCGCCGAAGATCTCGGGCTGACAGCGACCGGTGTGGATATCAGCGAGTACGCGGTCCGCTTTTGCAGCGAGCTGGGGTTCTCGGCCAAGCACGGCAAGTTGGAGCGGCTTCCGTTTGCTGACGGCGCCTTCCAGATCGTGATGATGAGACACGTGCTGGAGCACACCAAGGCGCCCCGAGAGGCGTTGCGCGAAATTAGAAGGGTGTTGCGGCCCGGCGGCGGGTTGTTCATCGCCGTGCCCCACGCGGGTTATCTGAAGGCACGAGTGAATCCCGCGGGATACCGCTTTTACAGGCCCGAGTTCCATGGTCGGGAGCACTACGTCTACTACACGCCCCGGACCCTCACCCGTCTCCTGAAAGAGGAGTCGTTCGATCCCGTGAGTGCACCTCACCCCCATCTCGTACACCGGCGAGCTGGTGGCGCCGAGCGGGCGGCCGAGATCGCAATAGCGCCCCTGCGAATCGCCGCCCAACAGGCGAGGTCGGCGCTGGCGCTCTGCAAGGAGTTCTGGGTCGTGGCGACCTGCTGATCTTATCCCTGGCGAGAGATCCCACGGTTGCTCAGCGGTAGCCGCGTATTGCAGGGTGGAATTCTTCGCACAAAAAGTGTCGGCCACCTATACGATCTTTGGCAACGGCCTTTTTTCGATGCGGGAGCCGTCCATCACCCCTCCCCCACCCTCCTCGCGAAGGCGTCGAGGACCTCGAGGTAGGGCTCGATCGACGGGATGTAGTGACGCTCCTCGCGCGAGTGGGGGCCGATTCCGCTCTGCCCCCACACCACCTGGTTGCCGCCCGGGGCGAAGCGGGCCGAGGAGCCTGGCTTTTTCTTGCCGATCACGGCGGGCTCACCCGACACCTCCTCGACGGCCGCCAGCAGGTGGGTGAGGTGAGGGTTGTCCGCGGGGCAGCTCACCCCGGCTTCCATCACCTCGACCACATGCTCGAGACCAAGCTCACCGCACAGGGCCTCAACCTCGGCGACCAGTGCTTCGACGTTGTCACCGGGGATGGGACGCACCTCGATCCCGAGCACCCCCTCCCCTGCAGTGATGTTGTAAACCCCCGGCTCCCCAACATTGAGGAAGGGAAAACGGGCCGTGGTCTCCCAGCCGTCGAGACTTGACAGGGACAGGTGGCGCTTAAAGGCCGCGCCGAGAACGCTCCGCATCTCCACGAGTTTATCGAGGAGATCGGCGGGGCTGCCGCTGATACCGGTGTGGCCGCAGACCCCGCGGGCCCGAACCCGCATGCGGAGGATGCCGCGGCTCTCCTTGCAGACTGCGCCGTAGAGCTCTTCACCCGCCTCGCCCGTGCGCTCCCCCACCACCATCAGCTGCGGTTGCCAGCCGCTCTCCTTCTCCAGACTTTCGAGGACGTGGGGGGTGCCGAAGGGGTCCCCCTCCCCGTTTTCCTCGTTGCCGACCAGGAGCAGATTGAAGGGCGGATACGGCGGACCGGCCGCTGCACGCTCACACATCCACACCATGTAGCTGGCGACCACGGTCTTCATGTCCGCCGCGCCGCGTCCCCACAGATAGTTGCCCTGTACCCTCGGCTCGAACTGGCTGTCGTCGGGCTCCGGACGCACCACATCGAAGTGACCGCACAAAGTCACCACGGGCGTTGGCGTGCCGTGGAAGGCCGCCAAGACGGCCGGGTAGCGGCCGCGGTCGAATAGCCGGACGTCGAGGCCTCCGGACGCGAGCCGGTTGGCGATGAAGCCGGCGCAGGAGAAAACCTGGCCGATGCGCTCTTCGGGGCAGTTGGTCACCGACGGGATGCGCACCAGATCGGCCGCGAGCTGGAGCACGGCCGCGGCACGGTCGGCGATGCCCTCGAACACGAGGGCCTTTCGAACACCACCAAGACGAACCGGCATTTCCGGGCGCTCGTCGGCCATCCGCTGCAGACCGACCACGAGAGGCGCCAGCTTGGGCCACTCGGAGCCGTGATCCTCCGGACGCGCCGCGATCTCCGACACCTCGCGGGCAACCAGATCGCGCCGTTCCTCGAACCACCCCGTGAGCAACGCAGGGGGCACGATGACTTGACCGGTGGGCGCCTGCCGCGGCTTCTCGCCGAGCTCGTCGAGAATCCAACGCCGGATCTTCGCCGCCGGATTCGGATCGCCGCCGGCCATCGCCCGCAGCGGATCGAGTTGTTCTGAGACACCGAGGTCCTCAGCCAGCGGCTCAACCTCTGACAGGAGACGCCCTAGATAGTCGCGGGTGGTGATCTTCCCGCGGCCCGCGGGATCCTCGAGCTCGGCCTCGAGACCGCGCCGGGCCGCGGCATCCTCGTTTCTCCGCGCGCAGGCGACGTCCCCCTCGTCATACGCATAGTCGGCGCCATACCCGGGTTCGGCGTAGATCCGCAGCATCAGCAGATCCTTGAAGAGAACCTTGGCCACCGACAGCAGAAGGTCGTCGCCGCCCTCGTCGGTACGTACCTCGACCCGGTTCATGGGCAGGTCGACCCGGGCGCAGAGGTTCTCGATCACCAGCGCCTGCTCGGCTTCCTCGAGGCCGCCGTGCTCTCCGATGGGATAGATCCCACGTTTGTAAAGCTCGCGCAGCTGCTCGCTGGTGGCCGTGATGTTCCGCCGCACCGGGTCCACGTCGGAGCGGGCTCGCACCGGCGTCCAGTTGTTGGCGCCGAAGCGGGCGCCGCTGCGCACCAGTCCGTACGAGATCTCGAGATAGTCGGCATGGCTGGCGTAGAGCCCGGCAACGTCCAACTCCTCTGGATTTGGGAAGGCCAAGAGACGCCGCGAGTCCTCCGCGGTGAGCACCACTTCGCTGCGGCCGTCCACCTCCCCACTGGCAAAGGGAGAAGCGGCGCTCACCGCGATGAACACCGGGCACATGGGTCGTAGCAGCCGGGTCGCCCGGATAACTCCCTGGTTGCGGTAATCCTCGATGGTGCGGCCCTGCCGCTCGGAAAGCGAAAGGTGGAAGAAGTCCCACGACAGCAGAGTCTCGGGAAAGCTGTGATTGGTGTGGATGCCGGCGGTGGCGAGGCGGTTACCGAAAAGATCGACGCAGCGCCGCAGATAGCGCTGGCGGGCCAGGTTCCAGCCGGCCGGGATGCTGCCGCCCGAGACCTCGAGGGGGCTGGGTATGTTGCCGTGGAGGGCCAGGAAAGAGGTCCCGAAGGAGTGGCCGATGTCGGCCAGCGTATCCAGGAGCACTCCCTCGAGGAGCCGCGCTTGGGCTGCGGTTGCGCGGGCCGAGAAGCAGGGTTGGGTCGTCAGCTCGGTCATCCAGTGGAAGACCTCGAGCTGGAAACGATCGCGCACCCCCTCCGGCAGCCGTTCATCGCGCAGGTAGTCGGCAAAGGAATGCCCTTCCGGACCGTAACCGACTTGCGCCACCGGGATGAGCTCCCGGTCGAGAATGTTGAACTCGATCTCGAGCCCCGAGGTGCCGCTCTGCGGGTCACCTTGCTGCGAGTTCTCCAGCGCGAGGAGGACCTTTTCGGCGAAGCGTCCCCAATCGGAACGGGTCAGTGCCGCCGTCACAGCGAGGACAGCCCCTCCCACAGGCGCTCGAGCGCGGCGGCCGTGGTCTGGGGCGGCAGGGCGTAGGAGAACCGAATCCAGTTCTTTCCGAACTCTGAGAAGTAGACGCCGGGCACGACGGCGAGGCCAAAGCGCTCGGCAAGGATCGAGCCGAGCGCGGCCGTGTCGTCCATCTCCGCTCTCTCCAGCCAGGGTCCCATGTCCAAGAATGCGTAGTAACCCTTACCGAGAATGTGCCGGATTTCGTGCTGTGCGAGAAACTGCTCGACAACCTCCCGACTGTCGTTGGTGGGTCCGATGATCCCCGCCGCAGCGCGGTCGAACCCCATGCGGTAGGCGGAGATCGCCACCGCCTGGCTATGAAAGGAAGGGATCACCGCGTGCGAAGCGCGGCTCTGAATGAAGCGGATCACAGCCTCCGGCGCAACGAGATGGGCGTTGCGGATGTTACTCGCGCCGAGTGATTTGGTGAGACCGTCAAGAAAAATGCAGCGCTCCCTTTCGGCGGGCTCGAGCGCGCGGAGGAAGGCGTTGAGATCGTTGGGCTCACCGTCGGTGACCCGGTGGTAGATCCAGTCGAAGAGCACGAACGGCACCCCGGCGGCGAACGCCGCCCTCGCCAGATCGAGCTGGCTCTCGGGACTCATGCTTCTTCCGGTGGGGTTGTCCGGGCTGGTGATCACCACCAGCGCGACGCGTCGTCCGTCCAAAGCCCCAGCCGTCTCCACGCAGTCCCTCACCGCGGTCGGAGTCAGTGCCCAGGCCTGGTCTTCCAATCCAGGTGCCAGCATCACGTTCGCGCCGACCGCATATGGACCCCAGTTGTAGGAGATCCACGGAACCCGCGAGACCACGACGAAATCCCCGTGGCGGCCGTGGCCCAGGAACTGGACCGCGTCGTAAGCCTTGACCAACGCATCCCGGCCCCCCTGGCAGGCGATGACGTTTGATGGACCCCAACCACTCACCGGATCGAGACGCCAGTAGTCCTCGACCACCGCCCTTCTGAAGATTTCGGTTCCGAAAGGCTTGTCGTAGCCGGTGCCGTGCTCCTTTTGCAACCGGTGGGCGTCGTCGAGGAGCTCTCCAGGTACTCCCGGCAGGCTCGCGCCGCCGTCGCCCTGGCTCGCATCGAAGACCGTTCCCTTCGGATTGCTGTCGCGGTAGACCGCGAGCGCCTCCTTGATCTCGAACATCCGGCTGCCTGGAATCGAACGCATCCTACCCGGGCCCGGATCGAGGCTCGTCAACTCCTCCGGAGCGACCACCAGCTGCGGCCCCGTTCCCTGCGGACTGACGCCGGGCCCGCTCACCGTCCACCTCCACCGACCATGCGCTTCGAACCGATCCAGTCCGTAATTCGCCGACGCAGGCGGCGGTAGAAATCTTCCATCTTTGCCGGCTCGAACGCGGCCCCTTTGCTCACGGTCACCTCCTTCGTCCTCGAGGATGTCTCCATTGTGCCACTCAACTCCACTCCTCACCGGGTGTCAATTGCGGGCTATTCATCGGCACCGTCCTTGTCCTCCTCTTTGTGCCGTCGGAAGCGATCCCTCCACTGATGGAGCTTTGCATCCATCGCCGGATGTCGGGCCCGGAGCTTCTCCAGCCATGCGTGGGCCGTCTTTGATTCACGGGAGAGCACGTAGAGGCCCAGGAAGAGGAAGAGCACCCCTTGGAGAACCGGCAGAAAAAGGCCGACGACCCCGAGCGCAATCAGCGCCCAACCCAGGATCAGCACCACGACACGGCGGATCTGCTTGTGCGGCACCCCAGCAGTTTCTCACAGCCGCTATTGGATGATCCCACCAGTCCATTTCGATCGGGCACGGGCAGGGGCTCGGGCTCGACCCGTCTCCCGAAATCGTCATGCCTTGAAGGGCCTCCACCAAAGGTGGGGTAGTGCAGATTTGCTCAACCCGCTTGCAGGATCTCATCCACGGGATGGTACCGGGCAAGACCGGAGCGCACGCTCTCGAGTTCGCCGGTTTCCGCCAGGCTTTTCGCCACCGCCCGGGTGGTAGAAATCAGCTGCCGGTCACGGATCAGGTCGGCAAAGCGGAATCCTCCAGGGCCCCACTGACGGGTTCCGGTCAGCTCGCCCGGACCACGGATCTTGAGATCGGCATCGGCGATCTCAAAGCCGTCGGTGCTGTTGCAGATCACCTCGAGCCGGCGCCGCGCCTCTTGGCTCAGTCGCTCGTCCGCTAGGAGGATGCACCAGGAGGGACGGTCCCCCCGTCCCACCCGTCCACGCAGCTGATGAAGCTGCGAGAGCCCAAAGCGTTGGGCGGACTCGATTACCATCACCGAGGCCTCGGGAACATCTACCCCGACCTCGACCACCGTCGTCGCGAGGAGGACCTGGATTGAGCCGTCCCGAAAACGGGTGGTGACGGCATCGCGTTCCTCCCGGTTCAGGCGGCCGTGGAGCACGCCGACCGAGACTCCCGGCAGGAGAGCGCGCGCCTCCTCTTCGAACTCGTTGAGGGAGGCCGCCCCACCGTCCTCAACCCCGTCGATGACCGGGTACACGACGAACACCCGCCCGCCCTCCGCGATCTCCGAGCGGAGAAAGTCGAAGACCTTCGGCCGGGCCGAAGGGGGCCGCAAAACTGTGCGCACCGGTTGTCGGCCCGGCGGCAGCTCGTCGATCAGCGAGAGATCGAGGTCGCCGTACACGGTGAGGGCCAGGGACCTGGGAATCGGGGTGGCGGTCATCACGAGCAGGTGGGGCGCCGGCCCCTTTTCGAGCAGGGCCCGGCGCTGGGCAACACCAAATCGGTGCTGTTCGTCCACTACCGCCAGACCCAGTTGCCGAAAGAGCACCGCCTCCTGGAAAAGAGCATGGGTGCCCACCACCAGTCTCACCGTACCGTCGGCGAGGCCCTCACGCACCGCGCGTCCTTCGCGGGCGGCGAGCGAGGACACGAGGAGCTGGGCCGGATACCCAGCCCGGCCGAGGATAGGAGCGAGGGTCCGGACATGCTGCTCCGCCAAGATTTCGGTCGGCGCCATCATCGCAACCTGGAGACCAGCCTCGAGCACGGCCAGCATCGCCATCGCCGCCACCGCGGTCTTGCCGGCGCCGACGTCTCCCTGCACCAGGCGGGCCATCGGCGTGCCGGCCTCGAGATCTTCGAAAATCTCCTCGAGAACCCTGCGCTGGGCGGCTGTGAGCTTGAAGGGAAGCAGTCCCTCTCCCCCAAACGCCCCTGTCGCGCCGCGATCCAGCCGCAGCCCTCCCTGCTGAAGTCGGCGTCTGCGGTTTTCGGCGAGAACGCAGGCAAACGCGAGGAGTTCGTCGAATGCCAGACGTATGTGGGCCGGACTGCGGCCGCGGTTGAAAGCAAGGAGCAGGTCCTCACGCTCGTCGTCGCCCGCAAGCAGGCTCGGTGCGTGGATCTCACGGAGGCTGTCGGACAGACCTGGCAGCCCGTGCGCCCGGCGCAACGCCTCCGGCAAAGGGTCCTCGCAGCCGGTCGTGGCGACCAGGCACTGGCCGATCAGCCGGCGCAGGCGCCTTCCGGAGAAGCGCCCCAGGCGCGGATAGACCGGCACGATGCGTTCAACGTCCTCGCCCACCTCCTCGATCTCGGGATTTACTAGCTGCAGCCGGCCCCCGCGAGCCTCGCGGATCTGCCCGTAGAGATAGAACTCCCTGTCCTCATCGAGGCGCCGGCTCAACCACCGTTGATTGAACCAGACCACCGGCAGCAACCCGTTGCCGTCATCGAGGATCCCGTCCACGATGTGCAGCCTACGCCGGGAAACCCGGCGCACCCGCACCTTAAGGACTCGGCCGCGCAGCAGCACCCACGACTCGACCGGGATCGGTTCACCGAGCCGGGTCAGTCGAGACCGGTCCTCGTAACGTCTCGGTAAATGCAGCAGGAGGTCGAGAACCGTACGCACCCCGTCCTTGGCGAGCGCTTCGGCGGTGCGCGGCCCGATTCCTTTGAGGCGAGTAACCGGGTGTCCGGGGAGCACCGGGTCCGCGTCAGCTGTCACCGGTCGCCCGCCAGGTCATCCTTTGTCGGCGTCGATCTCGAAGCGGCACTTGATGGTACCGAAGACCACCGAGTCACCCGCCACGACCGGAAACGCCCGCCCCGCAACCAGGCGAACCCCGTTGACGAAGGTACCGTTCATTGTGCCGACGTCTTCGATCACCGCGTAGCTGCCGTCCTCGTCGCGCCGGATCCGCGCGTGCCGGCGCGAGATGGACCGCTTACCGTCCACTGGCGTCAGATCGACTTCCGGGTGGATGCCGGTCACCGGGTCGATCCGCCCAACCGTGGTCTCTTTACGATCGGCGAGCGGAAAGACGATGCCGCTGTCGATCTCCACCAGTCGCGCGTTGGGATCAGGTGGCACAGCAGGCGCGTCAGTAATTCCGGAGTCCTCGAGTTCGATCTTGTGGCCCACAGCATCCTCGAGAAGGTGGGTAGTCTGCCGCAGCCGAACCACCAGTTTGCGCATCATGCGGATGGCGATCTCGGGGTTGTGCTTGAGGATGAAGGTGAACGCCGACTGGTCGATCATCACCGCGTCTACGTCGTCGATCGCGACAGCCGTGGCCGATCGCGGCGAGTCCTCCTCGAGCATGCACATCTCACCGAAAAAATCACCCTTGCCGAGAGTCGCCAGGACGCGCTCCTCGCCCGCGAGATGCTTGCGGATCTCCACCTCCCCATTCTCGATCACATACATCGCCAGGCCGAGGTCGCCCTCGGCGAAGACCACGCTGTTCCTTGGGAAATGGGTGCGCATGGGTTCGAGGGAGTCGTGGGTACTCTTCCCTGCGGTGACCTTGAACTTCGCCATCACGATCTCCACATCACCCGTAGGGCACCGGTATCAAGCTCGACCGCTGCGCCGATGGGAAAAGCCAGGTTCGTTGCGCCGTGTCCGAACGGCAGGCCGACGACGATGGGAATGTCCGGAGGGGCTGCTTCCAGGAGTAGCCTGCGCCACACATCGGATCGCTGCGATGCCGGCCGACAACCGTGCAAGCTCCCACCAATCAAGGCTTTCACGTTGCGCAATTTACCAGAGCCCCCGAGGTGGGTCAACATCCGGTCCAGGCGATAAAGCGGCTCGTCCACCTCCTCGAGGAAGAGAACGCAGTCGTCGAATTCCGGCTCCCAAGGGGTCCCTAGGAGGGAGGTGAGGAGCGCGAGGTTGCCGCCGAGGGCACGGCCGCGGGCCCGCCCTCCGCGAACAACCGAGCCGTGCGGAAATCTGTAGAGGACCTCCCCTACCATGTCGCCGCGCAGCACGGAGAGAAGGCGTTTTGAGTTGTGCGCGCCGGCCAGACCGGCCGCCACCATGGGCCCGTGCACCTGCGCCGCGCCGCCCTTGCTCACCAGCGGGTTGAAAATCGCGGTAAGGTCCGAAAACCCGATGAATCGCACCCCCGCCTCGACAAGCCGCCGCCAGGGTAATCGCGGCAGCAGCCTCGCGGCGCCGTATCCCCCGCGAGCCGCCACGATCCAGCGGGCGCCGCGATCCAGAACCTCCTCCAGACCAGCCAGGCGCTCGGCGTCGTCCCCCGCGAGATAGCCGTCCTCCCGGTGCAGGTTGGACGCTTCGACCAGCGGATGACCCCATGCGCGCAGGGCAACCAGACCGGCCTCCAACCGAGCGGCGTCAATGGGCCCCGAAAGGGCAACCACGCCTATCGACTCACCGGGCTGGAGGGGTGTCCATTCCTTACTCACGAATCCAACCCTACACCGGAAATTTTTTCACCGAGGAGATTTCAACCCCTGCACGTTACACGCGTCACCTTTCCCCTCGTCTTTCCTCTTTTCATTTTCTCCCCATCATCCCGCGGCGGGCTGATAGGGAGAAAATGGCTGAAGGAGGCTGTAGGCCGGATTCTGTACCCCGAAGGGCGACGTCCATTCATCTGGGCCGCGCGTCACCGCGCGGCTCGAGCAGCCTACCCGGGGGCTTCTCCCACCAAGGTGGGATGCGGGGACAGGTACCCTTGGCCCCCCTATTCGGCCTTGCTCCGCATGGGGTTTACCGTGCCCCCTCCGTTTCCGGAGGGGCGGTGCGCTCTTACCGCACCCTTTCACCCTTACCCCCGGCCGACCCGGGGGCGGTCTACTCTCTGCGGCACTTTCCCTCGCGTTGCCGCGGCCGGGAGTTACCCGGCATGCCTCCTGTCGTGGAGTCCGGACCTTCCTCTGCAGCTCACGCTCCAGCGGACGTCCGCCTCCTCCAGCCATGCCAAGGATATCACCCAACCTGTGACTCCGGCAAAGGAGGCAGACGGCTTATCGAGAGCTATCAAGCCACGTGGTCGACACGGGTCATCACATAGCCCGAGAGGGAGCCGGGAACGAAACGGCAGTGCAGCTTGGCGCCGCGCTGGCGCACCTCGACGAGCGCCGCCTCACCGTCCACCGTACGAAAGCTCCGACTGGCCTTGCGAAGCAGACGCTCGCGCAGCAGATGTGAGATCTCCTCGAGCGCATCCATTCCCTCCAGGAGCAGAATCAGGCGGAGCCCGCCGGTGAGCCCCGCGCCGATCTCCAGGATCGAGGCGTCGAAGGCCTCCACCATCTCCTCTTTGGTCAAGCCGTCGGTCCGAAAGATGCCGAGTGGCTCGACTGCAAGCGAGCCCATGCCACGCTTGATTGCGTCTCTGAGAATCGCCGTCAGACTTCGGCGCACGTTGCCCGCCCGACAGGTGGGCTGGGCCTCGAGATCGTGCACCACCGCCTGGTAGGTCCAGTAGGCATCCTCGCCGCGGTTGCGCAGAAGAAGGTAGCGACCCAGCGGCAGGGGCCGGTGCTGGGCGATGGCAAGGTAGGCGGCGTCGAGCCCCACCGCGGCGTCGAGATCCAGCATCCCCGAGCCCGCCATCACGAGGTTGCGATCCTCCTGCACGATCAGCGCATCGGGATGCAACCGGTGCCCGAGGGCTTCGCTCAGGTCGAGGTCGAATCGGAGACTCCGCTCATGGTTCACCTCTTCAGTGTATCGAACACTGTATCGAGAGGAAAACCCAGGCGTGCTCATGATGCCCCGGTTTTCGCCCGAAGGTCCCCCTCTGCTACGCTGGCATTGGCGGGTTGGAGCATTGAAGCTCGAGAACTTCCGAGGACTGACCGCGCTGGTCACCGGCGCGTCGAGCGGCATCGGCCGCATGCTCAGCCTGCGGCTTGCCGCCGAGGGGGCGCGGGTCGCGCTAGTGGCACGGCGTGCGGATATTCTCGAGAAGCTTGTCTCCCAGATCCGCGGAGGCGGTGGAGAGGCGTTGGTCCTCCCCTGCGATGTAGCCGACCGCGAGCAGGCCGCTACCGCGGCGGAGCGGGCTCTCGGACAGCTCGGGTCCGTGGACCTGCTGGTTAACAACGCGGGCTATGGTCATCATCGTGCCTTCCTCGAGTGGGATGTCCTCGATATGGAGCGGATGATGCGCGTCAACTACTTCGGCGCGTTGTACTTCACCAAGGCCCTGCTGCCGTCGATGGTCTCGAGGCGACGGGGCTGGATCGTTTTCATGGCCTCCGTGGCGGGTCGGATCGCAGTTCCCGAGGAGAGTGCCTACACGGCCAGCAAGTTCGCGATGGTCGGCTTCGCGGAATCGCTGGCCCTCGAGGTTGAGGATGCGGGCGTGCACGTCCTTACCGTGTGTCCCGGGACGGTTCGCACGCCGTTTTTCGACCGCGAGGCCCTCGGGCGGATGCCCGAAGTTGCGCGGCGCACGATGGTGGAGCCCGGGCTCCTGGTTAGCGCGATCCTGGGTGGGCTGGCGAAGGGGAAGCGCGAGATCACCTACCCGCGCCGACTCGCCGTCGCCTACCTGGTGCGTGCCCTGGCTCCCGGCTTCATGCGCCGCCAAGTCAAGCGCCACACGCTCGGAGCGGGCGGATCAAAGCCCTCCGAAGAGTGAGCGAGAGAAGGGGCGTGGACCAGCCGGACCACGCAGATGTGCTGGTGATCGGCGCCGGCATGGCGGGCGTCACCGCCGCACGGGAGCTCGTACGGGCCGGCCTTTCTGTAATCGTCGTCGAAGCCGGCGACCGGATCGGCGGGCGCTTGCGCACCGTCCGCGACTTCGGTGCAGATCCGGTGGAGGCCGGCGCCGAGTTTATCCACGGTGTGGGTGCCGCCACCTGGCCGGAAGTGCGAACCGCCGGGCTTCAAACCCGACCCTGCCCGCTCGTTCGAAACACCATGCTCGAGCTCGGCGGTGCTGCCCGCTGGCTGCCGCTGGCCCTCCTCCACCCCGGTTCGTGGTCCGCCGCAACCATACTGCGTTCGATCGCGCGCTTTGTTCCTCCCGACCGCTCGGCTCGGGAGTTCCTCGAAAGCCGTGGAGACGGTGGGCGGGCCCGGCTCCTCGCCGAGATGACCCTCACTGCCCACCTTCCCGGAAGTATCGACGAGATCGGCATGCTCGGCTTGGTGGAGGACGGCGTCCACAAGCTCGAGACCGGGCTCAACTATCGCGTTGCCGAGGGCTACGATCGGCTGCCGATCTTTGTCGGCCACGAGCTCGACATCCGCTTCGGCTACGAGGTCGAGACCCTCCTCTGGGGGTCTGACGCGGTCGGATTTCGATCGACCGACGGAAGCGACCTAAGCGCGCGGACGGCGATTTCCACCCTCCCCCTCGGAGTGCTCGCTGCCGGATCAGTTCACATTGAACCCGAGCTCCCGGAGAGCAAGCTCTCGACTTTCCGAGAGCTGCAGATGGGCCCTGTACTCAAGCTCCTGCTCCGTTTTCGAGAGCGATTCTGGCCCCGCCGGCTGGCGATCCTCGCCTGCGGAACCGGACCGATGACTCTCTACTGGCCCGCGGGTTACGGCGCCCCTTCCAAGTCGGCCGTACTCATCGGCTATGCAACCGGCCCGCGCGCCTCCGCCCTGGCGCGAATCAGTGAAGACGAGGCGGCGGCGAACGCGGTAGCCGACCTCGGGCGGTTGTTCCCCAAGGTCGATGTCCGGCGCCTCCTGGTCGACCATCGGCGCATCGACTGGGCATCTGACCCTTTCGCCCGCGGCGGCTACAGCTTCGTGCGACCCGGGGGGGCCGGCGCACGCCGCCGACTGGCGGCGGCGGACACAGGCGCCCTCCTGTGGGCAGGATCCGCCACCGAGTCCTCCCCAATTTCCGAAACCGTCGAGGCGGCCTACCTCAGCGGCCTGCGCGCGGCGGGCGAGGCCCTCA
>Ga0209013_10002949_pt1 | contig 15301 bp, 14 predicted proteins | sample Cruoilmetagenom2_FD_187291 | JGI IMG/M metagenome (GOLD analysis project Ga0209013, IMG submission 187291) | Oil polluted marine microbial communities from Coal Oil Point, Santa Barbara, California, USA - Sample 2 (SPAdes) (version 2) | ecosystem: Environmental > Aquatic > Marine > Oil seeps ... | reverse complement strand
GGTGGGATTGTCTAAAACCTGCACATATCAAGGTGACAGCGATCTCGCAGGGGGAGGCAGACAATGTTTAAACGACAAAATAGCATATGTCCAAGGCCAGAACTCAAGTGGTCGGTTTCGGCACAAGTTGGGGGCGGGATAATGCACGGAGAAACAAGAGATGTCAGCCTTCAAGGAGCCTTTATCCGCTGTCGAAATCCGCTCAATCTGAATGAAGTATTTGATATGGTGGTGGATGTTCCAGAAAAATCTCTAAATGTCAGAGCTGAAGTTGTCTGGTCCAATATCCACGGTCCCGACGATAAAATCACACCCCGGGGGATGGGTGTTCGTTTTGTGAAAATCTCCAAAGAGGACCGTAGGATCATTGCTCAAAAACTTGACCACTATGAAGTAGGCCAAGAGGCCTGCGACTATCTGGATACGCTGGAGTTTGAGTTGAAACAACTTTAACACTACTCTGTCCTACCGACTATAGCTCAGCTACCTCAGAATTTTCCCCTCCACACTTTCTCAGCCTGCATGTCACCGACCTTATCTTGAATTTTATTCAGCCTCGAAAACCTGGTCCTTTGGATCAGGTCAGAGTTCAATGGCTTTGCCTGAAGTTATATTGTGCCGAACTTTCTAGTCCAGCTCGGAACGGGATCCAGCCTCTTTCATATTTTGAATATAGAATATCGAACAAGGAATTTCGAACAGCAGAAGTTTTAGAAAAGAATAAGACAATGTTTTTCACTTCGATATTCTGCGGTTCTGCGGTTCATATTCTCAAAGACTGGATAGCTGATAGTGGAATGCTGAGTGCTGACCGGGGACACTCCTGATGATCCACTACTGACCAGCTGGGCAAAAGATGATAAACTACCACATTGCTAATGCTGTTGGGGGGACAAGAGCTCGTTGAAATTGAGTAGAGACAGGAACTACCGATACTATCCCACTCACAAATGGAATGTGGTGGCAGGGAGGTTGCCGTGAAAGGTTACAGTAAGAGCCCGGTAATTGGTCTGGTGTTGATTTTAGGAATGTATATTTTTGGCTTGAGCGCTGGTTTTGCTGAAGAAAAGGGGGGCATAGTGGGTTGGGAAAAGGACAGCGCTTACAACAAGCTCTATGACCTTGATGAGTGGGACAGTCTCAAGGGTAATGTAGTAGGTTTCAAACAAATCACCCCCCTAAAAGGCATGTCCCCCGGGGTAGCACTGCTCGTCCGAGATGGAGACAGCGATGAAACTATCACCGTTCACCTCGGCCCCAGCCCGTTTGTTAACCCCAACAGTATCTCACTCAGGAAAGGTGAAAAGGTGAAGGTGAAGGGCGTATGGGCGGAGATTGACGGCAAGGAAGTATTTATGGCGTCCAAGGTGAAAAAGGGCGACTATTATGAATATAAAGTGCGATTAACCAAGGATGGAACTCCTTTCTGGACCATGAGTCCGGAAGAGTTGGCCAGGGAGAGAGCTGGCAAGTGAATGGTCGCGGCTGTTTAAGACAACGAGTTCAAACTTAGGTGTGAAAGGACGATATGACGGAACCGTAAGAATAGAAAGGGGTCCAAGGAAGCCAATGAGAAGGCAGCGGCTGTAATGCCGTTGCCTTTTTTTCGTTGGTCTCTCTGGTATAAGAGTAAAAGTGCCCTAGATTATTCGGGCATGGAAGCTTTTCACCATAAGCAACACTGACACCAAGGTGCGGGTAAGGGTAAGGCTCCTAGTGATTGGACGTAACTGCTTGAAAACCATTAACTATGATCGAGCCGCCATGTGTTTGGCACTGCTTTTGCTTAATGGGTATTGGTCAGAAAAACCGGGCCATCCGATACTTTTTACTGCCATTCATGGGCCAGGCTTTTCGAGAGTGCCCGCGGCTGATGGCCTTGGGCCAGCGCATCTAATGTTCTTGATCTTGGTTCTGGAACGACGAATATGAGCAGCAGTTCCGCAAAAAGTGAACTCAAAAACAGTAGTCCTAAAAAGGAAGCTACCAAGAAACTCGATTTTCTCCTCGATACCATTGATACCGAGGTCGCTAACCTAGCGGACGTTGTGGAAGTGGCCGGGCCTATCTTGGATGACCAAACCCCTAGCGAAGAGGTGCCGACCATTAGCCTCGATGACGGGGTGATAGGGACGGACAGCTTGGAACTGGACATGGATTTGTTCGGAGAGTCGGATGGGCCCCCACCTGAAGGCGAGACTGCGGATAATCAGGCACAAGCTGCACTGGATGCCATGAGTGACGCTGAGGGTGAAGTTGAAGCCATGTTGGCTCAGGAGGCGTCGATGGATGCCGGAAGTCCTCCTGCAACAGAGACGAGCAAGGAGGAGGTGGATGAAGACATTGCCAACGCTTTAGACGAACTCCTCGCCACCCGCGAAGTGGATGCATCAAAACTTCTTGAAAAAAAGGCAGTGCCAGAGCAAAAAAAAGAACCTAAGAAGTCTCCTGTCTTAGGAGATCAGCTATCCGAGGATCTCTTTGACGATTTGGAAAAGGATTTTAAGTCCGCGGGAGATGGGGCTGTCGCTGCGGAACCGAATGCCGAAGAGAAGGAGTTCTCCAAAGATCTCTTTGAAGAACTGGAAATGGACTTTCAGGCCGGAGAAGAGACCGCTACCGCTGCCGAACCGGTTGTCGTTGACGAGTGGATTTCAGAAGATCTGCTTGGCGACGTGCCGTTACAGGATGAAGGGGCAGGCAAAAATGCGGGTGAGGCGGCCACTAAAAGCGGTTCTGAAGAAGAGTTGGCTGATTTGCTAACCGAGAAGATTGAAGCGCTGGTAGCCCGGCTGGTGGATGAACGCTTGTCAGCCATTGCTGAGCGCGTTATTAAAGAAAAGATCAACAAAATTTTCTCATCCATGAAGTAAATTTCCGAGTTTTTAACTCTGTATCATTCCAGACAATCCCATCCAGGTCTAGTAATCCATTTTGACCAATCTCACTTTTTTGTGCTAGGTTGGATCCACTACCAGCTCTCTGACTAATAACAGGCGAGGAGATCAGACCGATGGAGCCAATCAAAGGTTTTCGAATGGTTTCTAGTGTCGCCGTACTGTGTTTGGTTCTTACCCTGCTTGTTGGCTGCGCCACGACTTCAGAAAATGAAACGAGCCCAACATACCAGTCACCGCCGGGGACCAAGACGACAATCATCCTCCTTCGGCATGGGGGCAGGGATATCTACAGTGCTGAGGCAGACGATCCACTGACATGGCAGGGTAAAATACGGGCTCAGCATTTGCCGGAAGTAATCGGCGACATGGGAGTGAGCGCAATTTACTGTACGAATCTGCGGCGCAACAGGGACACGGCTCAACCATTGGCAGACCATCTTGGCCTGAAACTAAACCTTGTATCCCAATCCCGTTTGTACGATTACAAAAAGCTATCCAGGGACCTTTTGGATATATTCCTTACCAAGCACGCCGGGGGCGTGGTGGTGTGGGTTGGAAATATAAGAAACGTGGAGGAGATGTACAAATTGCTGGATGGCACCGGTAGTCCACCAACCAAATACGGTGATGTGTTTATAGTGGTAATACCAGACGTCAGACCACCTCGTATCAAGAAGATGACTTACTGAGTAAGGCGGTGGGTTTCTATCGGGATGAGGGCGATGGATGAGAGCTCAGGATTTGCTCTTCGAGGCATGGACGAGATCATCTCGCACCGCCCCTTGCCTCGGCAAGCCAATTCGATGTGCGGCCGAGCCAAGTGCATGCGCAGTAGCCGGACCGGTAATCATCAGAAGCGAGATTAATACCAACCCTCGGCCCCAACCCAATGGCTGCCCGACCACAGCGGCAAACAAAAGCAAGACAACGCCAAACACGCCCACCTTACCGGTGGCATGTAACCGGGTGTACACATCAGGCAACCGGATAAAGCCCACCACACCCACTACCGAAAAGAGGGTGCCAACGACAACGGCCAGGATAGCGATTAGTTGGAAGATAGTTTCCATATTTACCCCGTGAGTTGGTTACCAACAGCAAGTCAATGCTACACCACCTGCCAGCTAGAACATCTGTTCGTCCGCCACATATTTGGCCAGAGCAATCATCCCTACGAATCCCAGAGCTGCGAGCCCCAGGCTGACGTCAACGTAAATGACCTGCTGGCTTATGAGCGAGAGCAACACCAGGACTGCCAAAGTCAAAGTGCTAAGCAGGTCCAATCCCAACAGACGGTCGATAACATTTTCGCCCCGCCACACACGGTAGAAAGCGACGGACATCAGAACAATATGAATGAGTAGCGAGATGTAGAGAATGGACGTAAATATGATTTCAAGAGTACCCATTAGCTAGACCTTTCCGGTTATTGTCTTATCCGACTCAAGGGCTACGTTCCCTATCAAGAAAATATCTTCTCCAGCAGATCCATCCGCATTTTCTGTGCCTCTGCCACATATTTCTCCGATTTGGTGGCGTCAAGGCAATTGGTATACATCACACCCTGTTCATCCATCTCAATCACCAACTCTCCCGGTGTTAAGGTGATGGCATGGGCGCTCAAAGCCGTGCCGAGTTCCGACTCAGTTTCAGACGGGATTGCCACGATACCTTGCTTGATGGGCAGGGCTGGATCAAGAACAATGCGGGCTACCTGAATGCCACTGATAATTAGGTCATACGCCAGAATGACTACATACTTGATCAGAGCTATGCAGGCGGATGGTAGGCGACGCCAAGCCATAGGGCGGCGCCGAGGACGGATAAGGAGGAGAATCCCTGTGACAATCAACAACCCGACAATCAGGTTGCTGAGTTCGAAGTTGGATGACAGTTCCAGATACACGAGCAGGAGCGGTACTATTAATAGCAGATTATACATCTTTATCCCCCCATCACAGCCTGAATGTAACCGGCGGGGTTGCCCAACCAGGCACTGGTATCCGTGGCCACTTGAACCAGTGGTTCAGCCCACAATCCAAGCACCAAAACAAGCCCGATCAGAATGAAAGGCGCAACCAAGAGATCGCCGACCGGTTTTGCTTTGGCTCCCTCGGGAGGATCTTGCCACCAGATGCGCTGAAAGGCACGCATGGTGTAGAGCAAAGTCAAGATGCTGCCCACACCGATAAAAGCCAAGGATCCAAATGCAGCCCCATCAATACCACTGCGAAACAAGAACATCTTGCTGATAAAGCCGTTTGTGGGCGGAATGCCGGCAAGGCCGAGACTGCCGATAAAAAAGAGCACCCCGGCTGCCGGTATAGATCTTCCTACCCCGGTGACAACATCAAAAGAAGCAGATTTTACCGATGCTCTGCTGGCAACGTACCCGGCCAACATGAGCATTCCCGCCTTGATCAGACTGTGGTTGAAAGCGAATACGATGGCAGCAGCAATGGCCAATGGTGTGCCCCAGCCAATACCAACCAGGATGAAGCCTACTTGAGCCAGGGTGGAATAAGCCAACATGCGCTTGGCATTGTGCGTGCCTAAAGCTGAAAGACCACCGAAGACAACACCAACAACGCCCAAGGCCAGCAGCAAGGAGCGAATCGTTGCAGCTTGGGGCAGGAACAGGAGGGTGGTCATGCGCAGGAAGCCGTAGACGCCAAGCTTGACCACCACCGAGGAAAGCATAGCGCTAACGGCGGTTGGTGCAGCTGTATGGAAGTCCGGTTGCCAGAAGTGAAATGGAAAGACCGCACTCTTGACCATGAAAGTAGCCATTAGAAAACCAATGGAAGGCAGCAGTAACTGCCCGCCGCTGTCCGCCGCAATTCGTTTGGCCAGATCTGCCATATTCAGGGTGCCAAAAGAGACGTACAGACAGCCAACAGCCAAAAGCATGAAAAAAGAAGCCAGCAGGCTGATATAAAAATACTTATAGGCTGCTTCTGTGCCGTATCTGTCATCGGATATGGCCGTCAAAACAGTGCCTGAAATTACCAGCAACTCTGCAAACACATACATGTTGAAAAGGTCGCCGGTGAGTATGGCGCCGGAAAGACTTGTAGCCAACATCAAGTACAGTGGGTAAAAGGTTGGATACTTTACAACTGAGTCCTTGCTGCCGATTGCATACAAAACACCTGTGGCCAGTACCAGCTGACTCATCACCACAAAGACGGCCGCCAGCAGATCCCCTATCAGTGAAATGCCGAAAGGAGCGGCCCAACCACCCGATTGGAAAACCACTGGTTGCCCGGAGCGCCAGACCACAGCCAGGAGCCAAGAGCTGCTCGCCAAGGCCGCCAGCATGGTCCCCAGAGTCCATACAGCCTGCAGACTTCGGCGCCGACCCAGCAGCAAGGCGATCATGGCTCCAGTCAAAGGTATCAGAATGGGTAGAAAAGCTAAATGGCTGTGGACCATGCACTTCTCCGGTGTCGGTTTACGGTTCTCAGGCTACTCTATCTTCAAAGCCACTCGTCCCTCAGTTCTTCAAACCGTCGACCTCATCCATATCACTGGTCTTGTAGCGAGCCGAGATGATGTAGAGCATGGACAGAACAAACGCAGTGCCGCCCATGCTGATCACAATCGCTGTCAGGATTAACGCTTGCGGAAGCGCATCACTGAGGACACCTGTGGTGTCGCTTACGTAAGCGGGTTCAATACTTATATAAGCACCGGTGCTCAACAAAAACAGATTCACAGCATTGGCCAAGATGATCAAGCCAATGGCCGAACGGATGATATTGCGGCGTAAGAGTTGAAAGACGCCTAAGGCGAACAGAATACCGATGGCGATCGCGGTCAGGAGTTCCATGTGTTAGTCCCGTTCAGAGAAATGGCCTTCTTGACTCCAATCCGTCACTATCTGGGAGGCGGGAGTAAAGCCATAACCAGATATGGATGGTTGCGTGGGCATGACCAAGGACGGTTGCTCGTAATGGTGCCTATTCCTCAACATTCTTGTTTTTCCAGTTCTTCGATCTCCTGGAGACAGCGAGTGCTCTCTGTGTCTTTCTCGCCGGGGTGTCCCAAGGTGTTTAGCATGTGAGTCACGCTTCCGAGCACACTAAGGCAGATGGCCAATTCGAAAAGAAAAGACGTACTCAGGTGGAGCCCTTTTGGAAGAGGCAGCCCAAGCATGTGGCCAAAATCAACGTTAGAGAAAAAGCTGCCCTTAACCAAGGCAGCCGTGATACCCGTGAAGATAGCCAGCAAAATACCTGTGGCTATGAGAGGTGAGGCTTTCAGCCAACTCAACCGACTCCTGGTCTCATCATAGCCAAACACCACATACCAGAAGCCCACAGCCAGACTGATAATTACCCCGGCGGTGAAGCCGTCGCCGGGCTGATCGTGCCCGTACATTATGTGAGTTGCTCCAATTATCATCGCTAGCGGCAGCGCCACATAAGCCAAGACACGGATGAAAGATGATGTTTGCAGGCCACCGATGCCGAGTGTTGAAAATGGGTATGGGCTGGGGGCAGGCAATTCATCCAGTTGTCTGCCCGTGTCCCCAAGCTTGCGGGCGGCATAACGTAATAAGGTGTATATTCCCAGGCCGGCCATGCTGAATACGCCGATTTCAATCAAGGTATCCAGCCCACGGTAATCCACGATGATAGCTCCCACAATGCTCTTGGACCCGACCGCAGTTTTGGCATTTGCCTGGTAAAAAGGTGTCACTAAACTCTCGCGGGCCCGAGATAGCAGCGCCGTCAGGGTGATCAGCATCACCACCACTCCACTGGCCACTGCAATCAAAGCATCACGAACCAAGCCGGCAGGTCTTTGTCTGAAGGTGACGTCCTGTGCTTTAAGACGCTGCAGGCGGGGCAGTCGCGCTAGTGCGAGCACCAGAATTACCATCGCCAAGATATCCACCACTATCTGCACCAGGGCTACGTCAGGGGCTGGTTCCAATACCATTAACCCGGCAATGCCAAAGCCGGAAGCGCTCAGGGCAAGTATGGCAGTAAAGTCGCTAGCAACCACAATACTGGCCAGGGATGCCCCAACAATGAGAAACAAAGCGAAGATACGAAGGATTGCCATTTCGCCGCTGAAACTTAATGCGGGCCAGTTCAATACTGATAGGTCCAGCTCCAGTGAAAGGCCACGGAAACCGATAAACAGCATTACCGTTGAAGCTAGAATAATCGCTAGGTAAGTGCGCAGCTTGCCTTGTTGCAGCCGTGTGGCCCAAAAGGCAGATTTGTCGATGGCGGCTAGAATTCCATCATAGAAAGTATTGAGGGTGAGTCTTGGGGCGAGACGAACTTGAAGCTCCCGTACTTGTTTTCGGTAGATGAACAGGACTACCCCTAAGCTTATGGCAAGGGCAGACAGAAGCAACGGCACGTTAAGGCCGGTCCACAGGGCCAAAGAAACTTTAACCTTGAAGCCGTGAGCAGCCTGAGCCGCGTTAGCCAGCAGTGCAGCTTCATCTTTCGGCCCAGGCAGCTGAGCAATGATCAGGGACAAGATGGCAGGGATGGCAGGTGCCAGCACCATTGCCTTGGGAGCCTCGTGGCCACGAACGGCTGGATCCCGCGGCTCTCCCATAAAGGTATCCCACAACAGCATGACCGCCAGGGTGAACATCAATGCCCCGGTGACAATACTTGCCAGGGTGAATATCCAGGCCACAACTTTTGGTAATGAGGGATGAAAAGCCGTTGCCAGCAGAGTTTCTTTCGCCAAAAAGCCAAACAGCGGGGGCAAGCCCGCCATTGACAGCGCGGCAATTGCACCAACTCCAAAAGTATAAGGCATGGATCGGCGCAAACCGCCGAGGCGGCGCAGATCCCGGGTTCCCGTTTCGTGATCTACAATGCCCGCCACCATAAATAAAGCGGACTTGTACAGGGCATGGGCCAGGACGCCAATTATTAGTGCCTTGAAAGCAATCTCAATATCCTGCCCAATCATCATCATGAGTATGCCCAACTGGCTAATGGTGGAGTAAGCCAATAAGGCCTTAAGGTCATTCTGTTTCAGTCCCAGATAGGCGCCAGTCAACATGGTGGCCATACCCACAAGTGTCAGGAGCCAGAACCAGATTTCCGTTTGTCCCAGGACGGGATTGAGGCGGGCCATAAGGTAGATGCCGGCTTTTACCATGGTGGCCGAATGGAGATAGGCACTGGCAGGTGTGGGGGCACTCATGGCATCCGGCAACCAGATGTGGGCCGGGAATTGAGCGCTCTTGGTGAACCCCCCAAGCGCCACCAATCCCAAGATGACGGGGTACAATGAGCTATGGCGCAAGAGATCCCCACTGGTCAAAATCGTGGTGAAACTGGTACTGCCGCACACCTGACTGACAAAGAGTAGCCCGATGAGCAAGGCTATGCCACCGCCACCGGTGATGAACAGAGCTTTGAACGCCCCCCTTCTAGCGGTCTCGTCTTTGAACTTGTAGGCCACCAGCAGAAAAGAGATGATGCTGGTTGCTTCCCAGAAGATGAACAGGGTAAGTACATCGCCAGCCATGACCAGGCCCAGCATAGCCCCCATGAAAAGCAGCATGTAGGTAAAAAAGCGCCAGGCCGACCGGTCACCTTTGAAATATTGCCCGGCATAGATAATGACCAGGATGCCAATGAAGGTTACGAGAAGTCCAAAGAGTGCGCTCAGGCTGTCAAAATAAAGCCCCATGTTGAGCCCAATTGAGGGCAGCCACGCTACTTTCCAGGAGAAAACCAGATTGGCTTGCAGGTTATCCAGAAACGATACCAGGATACAGAAAGATGATAACGGTGCCAGCGCCAGCAGCCAACTGAGTTGGGTCACATTTAGCCGCCGATTTAGCCACGGCAGGCCACACAACGCAGCAATGAGGGCGCCGGTGAGGATAATGATGAGCGGTAATAATATTGCTGATTCGGACATGTCAATTAACCACGGCAAAATTGATTTGCCAGTTTATATCTTAATGATGCGAACTTCAAAGAGAATTTGCAGTTGACCGTTGGAGTGGTCAGGATTTAAACATAAGGGTAGTGTTTGGGTAAGCTTTGATTGTTTCAACAAGGAACATCGAGATGTAGCCAGGAACAGGGCAGACAATACCGATACCTGCGTCCCTAGAATAAACTGTTATTTGCGCATACGAGTGGGAGCACGCAACACTTTAAAGCACGATCCAGGTGGCCATTCTGGTGCTGCTTTGCAGGACTTTGCTGGAGACGCTGCCCATAAAGAATTCTCTCACTCCGGAAAGGCCTCGCCTGCCCATCACAATGGTCCCGTAGCCGTTGTTCCGGGCTTCGTCCAGGATATCACTGGCCGCGCTTCTACTTCCGTCCACCACTTTTTTAGTTATCTGAGACTCATTTAGGCCAGCCTGCAGAAGCATTTCCTTGGCTTTATTCATAAACGGTTCTATCTCCTGGCCTGCCTTGGTTTTCCAGAGCTCTTCGAGCTCGGGAGCCTCGTCCAACACCTCCTGGGGAACAAAGCGTCTCAAGTGCCGCATGGTGTGAAAAAGAGTCACCGGGGCATCGGTTCCGGCAAGCATGAAGCCGACATGATCTACCGCCCTGAGGGCATTATCCGAGCTGTCAACGGCAACCAGTACCCGGTTTGAGGTCACCTTACCCTCCACGACCCACACCGGACATACTCGGCAGTATTCCAGAAGCTTGCTGGAGACCTCGCCCATGAAAAAGGCCTCCAGTCTACTTCGGCCACGGGTGCTAATAAGCACAGAATCAGCCCTCTTGCTTTCTACCCAATTACAGATGTCTTGGGGAATACTGTCCGCTTTTTTTCGATAGACTGTCTGCAGCCGGTCTTCTTCGAAACCTTTCTGAAGGAAGAAGTTCTTGGCCTGGCTGAGGATTTTTTCAGCCATACGGATGCTTTTATTCTCTAAAGCTTTCAACTTGGTGGCGGTCTCACGCTTCATAGAACGATCATCCGCAAGGATTGGCGGCAGACTGGGGAGGACATACTTCAGAGTTACTTCCAGGTTGTGGTCTTTGCCGTACATGAGATCAATGTATTCTAGGGATCTATGAGCATTTTCAGAACCGTCCACCGGCAAAACGATCATCTTAGTTAATTCACTCATGCTATCTCCTCCAGGGGGTCATTACTTCAAGATTCGCCACCAAGCAAACTACTATCTTTCAGACTGTCTTGCATTGTCTTTTGCCATGGAAGTAAAGTACTCAAATGGTGAACATTGGCTAATCAGAACGAAGGCTTTGAAGCGTTAGAATAATTACGCAAACGCTACTTGTCAACATAATCAAGAAGTCAGGATCAGATCTCTCAGGTCGGTGCTCAGCATCCAACTATCAGCTATCAAATCTTTGAGAATATGAACCGCAGAACCGCAGAACAAGGAACCGCAGAATATCGAAGTGAAAAACATTGCCTTGTTTTTTTCAAAAACTTCTGCTGTTCGAAATTCCTTGTTCGATATTCAAGCTCCCTGTAGTCCAGCTAAAGCGGGACAGGAAATTTTCGTTGAATAAAGAATAAAAACCCCCACTGATCTTCACTTGGGAGACCAGTGGGGGCCAGGCAGGGCCAACCTCGTAGGGGACCTGACATCCCGAGAGAAGAGAAAATGAAGAGGAAGCCCCACCGAATCCAAAGGCTATGAAAAAATCGTGCCATCCCAGTCCTGTTCTCTTTTTCCAAATATGTTTAGGAACTTATGGTCAGATATGGCTCGGGTTTTTTAGGTGAAAATTGGCAAATAAATGCCTAGATTGTTACGAAAAGTACCACTTCAGTATGCTGGCAAGGAGAAGGTAAAGGAGACTGATGGGTGAATGAGAACGAGCCCGGATATCTGGGCCATTCGTCATACATCGAGGTTGGGTTGTGGTCATGGGGAGGGGCTAGGCAACCGCCCCAAATGGCCAGTTGATCAAAACTAGGTCAAGCACAGACAAAAACTTCACCTCACAGTGCTCACAAAGATAGTATCTGCTTCCGGGTAGAAAACGCATCCAAAAACTGCGTCTTATTCGGTGCCGATCAATGCCGCCACACTTGGGGTAGGCTTTGCCACGAATGAATATTCCCATTTTCGGACCATTGCCGGAAAGTGTAAATGAGCCAGGGCTAGTATCCGTCAACTTCTCTCATCAGCGTGAGGCAGGAGACCCCCACAGACTGGGCATCTCTTTTCAGTTGGCCTGATCAACAGCGTCGCCTTGCACTGAGTACATATGACCTTATTGAGATTTATTTTATTATCTTCGGTCATCTCGCAAGAGGGTCTACAGCCCAATGGAGCCATCAGGTCATAATAGTGAGAGTTTTGATAGTTAAAATTGTTGAAAACAAAGAGGCACAAATCATACCAATTCATGGCGTTACTATTTTTCCTTTAATTATAAAGATTTATCTGACATAGACATGACAATATTTTTTTGCCATTGGGTAATCTAATTCCAAGAGTATGTAATCAGTTGCCACTTATGAGTCAGACTGGTAAGAGCGCACGGACCAGTGAGCCGAAACCAGGAGTACAGACTTCACCCTAAGAGGAACGGAGGGGAGAGAGAAGTTGCTGGTCTGGGGTTGGGGAACAGATCAGTGGTGGTTTTCAGGGAACGTGGCTGTCGGTAACATCAATATAGTATATTCGATTCTTTTCTAGGATAGGATCCGGACGTATTAAGATGATACTGTAGGATTAAATATCAGAGGACGAACTGGCGACCACAGCTGATTCATTTTCGAGGCGTGCACTTGGATAGGTAACATAATGGATTATCTCGTGATATTGATTATATATACAATTTTTGTCTGGGAAAGGACATTCTAAAATGAGAACTCTCAATTTCCCCAGACAAGCGGCACACCGCTGGCATTTTGGCTCCTCATCAGTTCGTTCACTTCCACGTCTTTCCACACCGATATATTGAGGACCGCTCAACTTCCTACGATCTTGACCACTGCGTCGATCACTGCCTCTGCGCCACTCATTTCCAGGCCGACGATCACCACTACCAGGATGCACTCAATGTCCCCTTTCAGAGTCGTACAATTTCGAAATGCAGGTGGGCAGACTACCTTAAATAAGAAAGCATGTAAATAATATTTCGCATTTTTCAACAAGATATTTCAACGATAGTTTACCTAAGGTGGGGCTTGCCAAGTCTGGATGCGGCGAGGGGAGGGGAGGCGGTAAGAAAAACGAAACCCCCACTGACGAGGACATGTCTCTTCACCCATTCAAGACTCATCCTAAGTCTACCCCAGTGGGGGCTACTTAGTGGGGCCGCACTCTATGGGGCCCTACTAAGAGAGATTTATAGCCATCTCTCTAGTACTCTACCCTAACAAGAAGCATGCCTATTCAAATCATGGATTAGTTTTCTTTATATTTCAAATGGTTATAATTTTTACTGCCGATAAACCTAGCTAAAAACTGTTGTCTAATCTACACATGTGTTGGGAAAGTGCCACGTGTAATCGGTTCAGGGAACACCCTTTTCAATGGTCTCGGAACGCCGATCTTGAAACACTCGGGCTAGGCTCGTACTTTCAGCGGGTGTCCCGATCGGTTTTTATGCACCTTCTTTTCCAAAGCCCTCAGGTATTCAGTTGCCACTTTCCCCAGGCTTTGGGTTGCCAGAGCTTTGGTGATGAATTCTTGGTCTTCACTTGCCATATTCAGGAAACGCACACCCATGCCACGGGGGGTGATTTTGTCATCGCGGCCGTGGATATTGGACCATACCACTTCTGCGTTGACTGAGAGGCGGCGGTCGGGAGCATCGATGGTCATGTCAAAGATTTCGTTTAGCCTTAGAGGTTTTGAACAACGAATAAAGGCACTGATTGCGCTGAAATTCAGGGTTTCCCCTGCCATATCGCCCTTGTCGTGCTGCACAATGACGGGCCATTTGACTTCGACCCTGGAGCTATGGCGTCTTTCTCTTCTCACAGGGCACCTCCCTGTTCAAGGTTGATTCCGCTTAGGCCATCGCCCTGAAGATTATTCAACATCCTTGAGTTGCACTGCTATTCAGTTATTTTCAGTTTGTTGGCTTTCGCCGTGTGCAGTGAAACACTCAGAGATGGGATAGGTTTTGTCGCAAAGCCAGCAGTGGACATCACTTTCGTTTGAGACCCAAGAAATCTGTCTGTGGCCCTCTGGACACTGCTTGGGATGTTCAAATCGGAAGATGGATGTCACATTTCCAAATAGCCTATCCCTCATGCGCAAGCCCATAATTCCCCCCTGCTGTTAGAATTGAGGTCAAGTGACACCAGGCAAAATATCTGCCCGGATCACTTACACATATCTTTTTTGTTCCTAGGATTACACAAAGAGCAAAAGGGTAGGGTAGGTAAGAACAATACCGGGACGATTAGAGAATTCTATGAACTGGTAATTCGAAAAGCGCAGCGATTGGAATTTACCACACACTTGGCGTGTTTTGTCAAGTATGAAAAGAATTATTTTGCAAAACTGATCCTTTATCAACCACACTGGCCTCTAGTACGCTTGCGAGGTCAATCATGATGGCACCTAAGGAATTATTCACCACATCTTCCCATGAGATGCTTTTCTTTATCGAAAGCTCATCAGAGTTCTTTTTCACAGTAGTCGCAAATATAAAGATTTTCAGGATCTTCCAAATCGTCTCGGCTGATCAGAATTTCGTCCGTGGGGTCGCATCCCTTCCGGTAATCATCACCGTCGATACAGTTCATACATCTCACTTTGCCATCGACTTCAACTATTGCCCGAATATTCAAAAGATCAATGATCGTCATGCTTGTTGCGCCTCCTCCATTGAAATATCCGGGCTAGGTTGAGGGGATAGCCGGGTTTCTATTTGAATCGTTCTTCTCTCCAGGGATCTGCAGAGTTGCTGTAGCCTTGTCTCTCCCAGTAGCCTGGCTCGTCTTGGGCTGTGAATTTGATGCCCTCCAGCCACTTGGCACTTTTGTAAAAATAGCGGTCGGGAACCAAGGCGCGTACCGGGGCACCGTGGGGCCGAGGCAGTTTTCTGCCAAAGAAACTGTGGGCGAGAAGCACGTTTTCCTTGCGGGCCTCACTGATTGGAATGTTGCTGGTATAGCCAGAGGCTGCCTCAAAAATGACGAAACTGGCGTTTTCCTTGACCTTGACCAGGTCCATAATTGTTGTCAGACGAACACCACCCCAGTGAGAGTCAAGCAGGGTCCAACCAGTCACACAATGCACATCGCAGGTAAGGTCCACCTGGGATAGATTGAGAAGTTCCTGAAAATTCAAGGTGGTCGGTCTTCCCACCTCGCCATGAATCTGGAGTCTCCAGTTCATGCTATCGGCAGTTCCTTGAACGCCACCCATATCAATAATCTTTTTTACTGCCTGCTGGCTTGGGGGAAGACGCGGTCTACCATCAGGCCTCATCTCT
>Ga0209013_10002948_pt1 | contig 15303 bp, 12 predicted proteins | sample Cruoilmetagenom2_FD_187291 | JGI IMG/M metagenome (GOLD analysis project Ga0209013, IMG submission 187291) | Oil polluted marine microbial communities from Coal Oil Point, Santa Barbara, California, USA - Sample 2 (SPAdes) (version 2) | ecosystem: Environmental > Aquatic > Marine > Oil seeps ... | reverse complement strand
CGTGAAGGCCCTTTTTCGTTGCATCCTCGGCCCGTACTGTGAGTACTGCTCCTCGAATGCGCCTCAAATGGCACTTCACGGCCCTCCGAAATCCATCCGCCATCTATTCCCTCCAGGCTCCTAGTCCTCACGATGCATGAGAAGCGTCTTGAGCTCCTCCATGAACTGGTTCACATCCTCGAAGCGACGGTAGACGCTGGCGAAGCGCACATAGGCCACCTGATCCAAGCCCCGCAGCTCCTCGATGACCATATTGCCGATTTCCTCGGTGGAAATCTCCCGAACCTCGCGCGCGGCGACGGTGGACTCAACCTTGTCGACAATGACCACCAGCTCCCGCCGTGGCACCGGCCGTTTCTCGCAGGCGCGTAGAAGGCCGGTGAGGAGCTTCTCGCGATCAAAGTTCTCTCGGCGGCCATCCCGCTTGACCACCGATGGGGGCAGCTCATCCACTCGCTCGTAGGTGGTGAAACGGCGTTCACACTCCGCACACTCCCGGCGACGCCGCACCTCGGAACCGTCGCGCACATCCCGAGAGTCCACGACCCGGTTGTCGGGGTGGCCACAGAACGGGCAGTTCATGCCTCCTCCCCCGAGTCATCTGTGGACATGGCCTCCACCTCGCGCAGGTTGAGCCCGAGTAGAGGCAGGCACAGGAGCCCGATCACGGTGATCGGGACGAAGCAGATAGCGTGGTAGGCGATGGCGATGGCGGTCGCCGGTCCGAGCTCGACGCCGAAGAAAAGGGTCAGACCAACTTGGGTGGCCTTGTGGAACCCGCCGACTCCGCCCGGCGTCGGGACCGCCAGCCCGATCACGGCGAGCGTCACCAGGAGATAGGCCGCACGCAGGGGAAGATCGACGTCGAAGGCGAGCAGGGTAACCCGCACCTGCCAATAGATGACGTACCACAGGGCCAACGAGCCGACGACGGTGATGAACAGGTCGCGGGGACGCTCGATGACTCGCAGCCCGTCGAGAAAATGGTGGAGGAAGTTGGCCGCCGGCTGCCGCCAGCTCTCCCTGATCCAGCCCACCGGGCGGGTCAACAGAGCTACGAACCGCTCCTGGTAGCGGAAGAGACCGAGCATCAGCAGGGTGCCGCCCAACAGGCCGGCGCCGACAACGTATCCGCTGACGGAGAGAATCTCGAGGCTGTGGCGCGCCTGTTCTCCGAGCTGGGGCATGCTGGGCGGCCAGATGATGAAGACCAGGAAGAAGAGGACCACGGTCCACATGTCGAAGACGCGCTCGGTGAGAATCGAGGCGAGGCTCGCCGAGACCGGGAGTCGCTCTCTACGGGCAAGGAGGACGGGGCGGATGATGTCGCCCATTCGCGCTGGCAGCAGGGAGATGGCGGCGTAACCCACTGCGGTGGTGAGGACCACGCTCGAATGACGGACCCGGCCCACCGGAAGAAGGATGAACTGCCAGCGAAGGGCGCGCAGCCAGTAGGAGAACAAAGCGAGGCCAGTGGCCAAGAGGAGCATCAGCGGGTCGGCGCCGGCGAGAGCGCTGCCCACCTCGGCGAGATCCACGTTCCACAGAAAGACGGCCAGGAGAATGACCATCAGGGCCAGGGAGACCCCTACACGAAGGTTGCGGCTCGCCATGGCTCCATAGGGTAGTACGGTGGAAAGGGGATCACAACAGGACGCCGAGACGCGAAGGAGAATTCGGAATTCGGAATTCGGAATTACCGGCGCGGGGGACCGACCGAGTAGCTCGATATGCGTTGCCCGCGTTTAAGCATAGCCCTGCGGCGAGCTTCAAGTTTCGACGTGCCTCACTTCCGTACCGCGCCGCGATCTTGTGCAGACTACCGCGTCGTTTCTCTCCGCAATCGGCAGGTGGCCGATGGACTCGCGCTTCGGACAAGAGGCCATGTCCTCCTTTTCGCTTGCCACGCGCGGGCAGACCTTTTCGGCCAAAGTGATCGTTTCTTCGCGCCGAAATTCCGAATTCCGAATTCCGAATTCCGAATTCGGTCGGCTATCATCTTTCTCATGTCCACGCCGACCGACCGTCCGCTCGTCAGCGTCCGCTCCCACCCGCTTTGTCTCGAGCACCGGCCGGGTCTCGGCCATCCGGAGACGGCGCAACGTGTGGAGGTTGTTCTGGACGCTCTGTCGGCGCGGGCCGAGGGCCGTTGGGTCGTGGATCGTGAGAGCCCGCTTCCAGCCGAGGAGGACGTGGTCGGCGCCCTGGCCTGGGTGCATGATCCCGCACATATCGAGCGAGTTCGTTCAGCCTCGGCGCGCGGTTCCGGCTGGCTCGACTCTCACGATTGCGGGGTGTCGGAGGGTACCTTCGCGGCGGCCGTCGCCGCTTCCGGCCTGGCCATGCAGGCAGCCCTCGACCTGGTCAACCGCCGGCTTCTCCGCGCCTTCGTGGTCGCCCGTCCGCCGGCGCACCACGCCGGTGGGGATCGGGCTTCGGGTTATTGCTTCTTCAACTCGGTGGCTCTGGCAGCCGAGATCGTGAGCCGCAGCTGGGGACGGCCAGTCGTGATCGCCGATTTCGGCGCTTTGCACGGGGACGGAACCCAGCAACACTTCTACGACCGGAGCGACGTGGGTTTCGTGTCGGTTCACCGCTACCCCGCCTTTCCCGGGACCGGGGGGGCTGACGAGACCGGCGAGGGCGAAGGGGAGAGGGCCACCCGAAACGTGCCCCTTGCGGCAGGGGCGGACGACGAAATTTTCTGCACCGCATTCGAGAGCGCGCTCGAGGAGATGTGCGGCCGAATGCGGCCGGCAGCGATCCTGCTCTCGGCGGGGTTCGACGCTCACCGCGAGGACCCCCTGGGTGGCATGAGTCTCACCGAGGGCGGGTTTGGTCGACTTACGGCTGCCGCTGTGAGGGAGGCAGAACGCTGGTCTGAGGGTCGCCTGTTGTCCTTTCTCGAGGGCGGTTTTAGGCTGGATGCGCTGGCGAAATCCGCGCGCATTCACGTCGAGGAATTGGCGAATTCATCGGTGGAATTTCGTAAAACCGATTGAGTGATCTACATCACGTTGAAGATCGTTCTAGGAATGTCAAAGGCGAATTTGCCGTGTCCAACAGCTTGGATTTTGAAACTGTCATTTGACCGTAGACTTTGCTGTGGTATATCATGAATACGATCGTATTTCGGATGTTTGGAACTGCGGTTCAGAGGAGGACAGGCAATGCGTTACAAAGGAATCGCCGGAGCGCTGGTTCTATTGACTCTCCTGCTGCCGATGAGCGCTGTTGCCGAGACCATTTTTTGGCTCGATACGCCGCATGATGGAGCCACGGTTTTTGGTCTGGTAGAGGTCAATGGATTTGTCGTCGATGACGGCGAACAGTGTGGCCCGCAATGGACCTGGAACACCTGTGAATGGGCCGAGGCATTGGTAAGCAATATCGAGCTCTACGTGGACGACGAGTTCGTCGCCACGGCGGACATCAACCAGCCGCGCTACGATGTGCTCCAAGCCTATCCGTGGTATGCGGGAACACCGTATTCCCGGCCCGGTTTCGCGACCTCCTTCGATTCCGCAGCTTACGCGGACGGGGTGCACACTCTCTTCATCCGCATCACGTTCAGCGACTCGACTGTAGGGGACTACGGCCACCGCTCGTTCACGGTCGACAACAATATCAACCAAGCCCCATTCGGCGCGCTCGAGCTTCCGGGCACCAACCAACCGATGAACGGTGTTTTCCCGATCACCGGTTGGGCGCTCGACGACAGCGAGGTGGTGTTCGTGGAGGTATTGGTGGACGGCCTGGCTATGGGCAATGCGGTTACCGGCAGGCATCGTCCCGATATTCTGCACCGTTTCCCGTCCAATCTCGATGCGGAGTATGCGGGATTCGTGCGCATGCTCAACACCACCGTTTTGCCCAACGGCATCCACGTCATCGCGGTGCGGGTCATGGACGACGAGGGCGCGTCGCGGGTCATCGGCCGGCGCTTCGTGCAGACCTTCAACACCGGTTCCAACCTGCCGCCGTTTGGTGAGATCAACTGGCCGATCGCCGATGCCACCATGCAGACCACGGGTTGCAACCCGACGGGAACGGGCGGTGATCCACCCTGGTCGGGTGGGGGTGAGCCCTTTGACGTTCCCGAGGTCGTGGGGATGGTCCTTGGTTGGACCCTGGATGTCGGCTCGCGCACCGACTTCGGCGGCGTCTCGTACGTGCAGCTGTTGCTCGACGGCAACATCATCGCCGACACCAACACGGGCAGCTTCTACTGGGAACCGGCGGAGATGGATTTCAACTACTACGGGCACCCGCGGATGGACATCCATGAGCTCTACGTCGACGTGCCCAACTCCAAGCATGCCGGTTTCGCCTTTCTGATGGACATCGCCGATCTGATGTTCAACCACGGGTACGGTCAAGGGCTTCACTACATCAAGATCCGCGCTGGAGACATCGAGAACAATGTGACCGATATTGCCCACCTTCCGGTGATCTTCGACTGCAACGACGATCCCGACGATCCTTCCTTTGGCGACATCTACACTCCGGCTCATATGGAGCTGGAGGCCGGGATCGTCGAGGTAACAGGATTCGCGGTTGACTCGGACCAGATCGACGCGGTCGAGATCTGGGTCGACGGCACCTACGTTGGGGACGCCGATTTTGGTCTCCTCTCGCCCGAGGTCGAGGACCTGTTCCCGTGGCTGCCACACTTCCTCACCGAAGATGCTGGGTTCCGCTACGAGATGGACACGGTCGCGCTGGGACTTGCCGATGGCGAGCACAGCATCGTCGTCTGGACCGAGGACAACGACGAGGGCCGGACCATCATCGGCGAGCGTCGCTGGGTGCTCGACAACCTGAATCCTCCCTGAGGGGCAACCATCGCCGGCTGGGGGCCTCATCCAGCAGGTGTGCTGGCGTCAAGGCCACCGCCCGAAAGCCGCCATTCAAAAACACCCCGCTTCGGCGGGGTTTCTCTTATACTCCATACTCCACACGACTCGTTGCGCGGAGCGTCGTGCAGCAGGAGGCGACAGTGAAAGCCCTTTTCTTCGAAAAGCATGGCGGAACGGACCGGCTCCTGTTCGGTGATCGCCCGCTGCCCGAGCCCGGCCCGGGCGAGGTGCGGGTTCGGTTGCGCACGGCGGCCCTCAACCATCTCGATCTCTTCGTCCTCGGCGGCATGCCAGGCGTTCCCATCGAGCTGCCCCACATCGGAGGCGCCGACGGCGCCGGGGTGGTCGAGACGGTCGGGGTGGGCGTGGAAGGCGTCGAGCCCGGAATAGAGGTGGTCTTCGACCCGGGGCTGTCCTGCGGCCGATGCGAGTTCTGCCGTCGCGGAGAGCAGAGTCTCTGCGTTCGATTCGGGGTGCTCGGAGAGCACAATGACGGCACCTTCGCCGAGGCGGTGGTGGTCGCCGCCGACTCTCTGGCTCCGCGGCCCGGTCACCTTTCGTGGGAAGAATCAGCGGCCTTCGGGCTCACCTACCTCACTGCCTGGCGCATGCTGATCACTCGCGGCGGGCTTCGTCCCGGGGAAAGCGTGCTCATACACGGAATCGGTGGGGGCGTGTCTCTGGCCTGCCTGCAGCTGGCCAAGCTTATGGGCGCCCGCGTGCTGGTGACCTCGCGTTCGCAGGAAAAGCTGGATCGCGCCGCGAATTTGGGGGCGGATGACGTGCTGCCGGCAGACGACCAGGTGGCCCGCGAGGTGCGTGCACGCACCGGCAGACGAGGCGTCGATATCGTGGTGGACTCGGTCGGCGAAGCGACCTGGATGCAGTCGATCAAGGCCGCCGGCAAAGGGGGACGCATCCTCACCTGCGGCGCAACATCGGGCCCCAATCCGGCCGAGGAGATCCGTTTGATCTTCTGGAACCAACTCAGCATCATCGGCTCCACCATGGGGTCGCGTGAGGACTGGCGGCAGCTGGTGTCGGCGGTGGCTGCCCACGAGCTGCGGCCGATAGTGGACTCCGTGTTTCCGCTGGCCGAGGGCCGAACGGCGTACGAGCGTATGGAGCGCGCCGAGCAATTTGGCAAGATCGTGCTTTCCATCGATGGCTGAATCGGCGCGGGCCAAACGCCGGCTCGTCGCGGACCCCGGAGCCGACAGCAGCGACGCCTCGCAGGAGCCGCAGGGGGAATTTGACTCGGTGGAACAAAACGCTGTCGAAGCCCTCCAGCCGAGGATCCTGGAGCGTCCCGAGCATCGGCTGTCACGGGGCGACGTGTCGTCTGAAGCCCTCAAGGTCCTGTACCGCCTTCACCGCTCGGGTTATCAGGCCTACCTGGTGGGTGGCAGCGTGCGCGACCTCCTCCTCGGTGGTCGGCCCAAGGACTTCGATGTCGCAACCAACGCCCGACCTCAGGAGATCCGGCGCCTGTTCCGAAACTCGCGCATCATCGGCCGTCGGTTTCGCCTCGTGCACGTGTTCTTCCGAGGCGAGATCGTCGAGGTCGCGACCTTTCGCGCCAGCCCGGAGCCGCCGGAGAGCCCCGATGACTGGGAGGAGGCGGTCGAGGAAGCCGCGGAGGAGGCAACCGCCGACCCCCCACCGCCGCCGCGCAGGGAGGAGGACGTCTTCGGCACGCCGGCGGAGGATGCGCGGCGCCGCGACTTCACCGTCAACGCCCTGTTTTACAACATCGCGGACTTCTCGGTCATCGACTTCGTCGGAGGGATTCCCGACCTCGAGAAGAGAATGATCCGCACCATCGGTGATCCGGACGTGCGCTTCGAGGAGGATCCCGTGCGCATGATGCGCGCGCTCGAGTACCAGGTACGCCTCGGATTCGAAATCGACCGGAGAACCACGGAGGCCATCGCTCGCCAGCATCCGCTGATTGCCGACGCGTCGGCCCCGCGACTCACCTATGAGCTCCTCGAAGGCCTGCGCTCGGGCTCGGCGGCGGGGATCTTCCAGGCCTGGCGGAAGGCGGGCCTCATCGAACACGCGTTCCCCGATCTCCCGAACCACTCCTCCGAGATCACGAAGATTCTCGAGACCGTGGACCGGGAGATCGCCTCCGGGCGGCCCTACCCCACCCCGTCCCTGCTCGGTGGGCTTTTCCTTGCCAGCTTCTTCACCCTCGTCAAGGAGATTACCGGCGACAACGGGCGCATCGACAACGTTGCCCTCCTGGGGCGGCTGCACGACCTTATCGAGCCGGCCGGGGCGAGCATGCACCTTCCCAACCAGACCCTGCATCTGATCCAGCAGGGTCTATTCACCTTGACCAAGATGCGAAAGGCCCCGGAACGCGGGCGCCAGGTCCTGAAGCTCGCGAGGCAGGACTATTTCCCGGTGGCGTGGGACCTGCACCGGTTGGCGACCACCCTCGGCTTGGTCTCCCCCGAGGCCCACGCCGGGTGGAAGCGGGCGCTCGAACGGATGAGCAAAGAGAATCAAGTGGAGCGATCGAAGAAGGGTACGGAAGAGGGGCGACGGCCCCGACGGCGCCGTCGTCCTCGCCGGCGGAGTCGGTGATGACTGGCCCGGAGAATGCAGGACGCCGGGTTGACGAGCTGCGGCGCCTGATCCGCCACCATGATCGCCGGTACTACGTCCTCGCCGACCCGGAGATCTCCGATTTCGAGTACGACCAGCTCTTCGCCGAGCTTTCGAAGCTCGAGACGCGCTTTCCGGACCTGGCCTCGGCATCGTCGCCGACGCAGCGGGTGGGGGGCGAGCCGCTGGAAGGTCTCGAGCAGGTGGAGCACGCGGTGCCAATGCTCTCTCTCGATAACAGCTATTCGAAAGAGGAGCTCAGGGCCTGGTATGACCGAGTTTGCCGTGAGCTCGGAACCGAACCGGAGGCGCTCGCGGCCGAGCTCAAGATTGATGGCGTCTCGATTTCTCTGATCTACGTCGACGGCCGCCTGGAGCGGGCGGTGACCCGCGGCGACGGGCTCGTCGGCGACGATGTCACCGCCAATGCGCGCACCATCCGCCAACTTCCCCTGGAGGTGGAGGGAATGCCACCGCTGGTGGAGATTCGCGGTGAGGTCTACCTGGCGCGCAGCATCTTCGCCGCGCTCAACCAGGCCCGGAAGGCGGCAGGGGGGCAGGAATTCGCCAACCCCCGCAACGCTGCGGCCGGCAGCATCCGCCTGCTCGACTCGCGAGAGGCCTCGCGACGCCGGCTGGCCCTGTGGTGCTACCAGCTTGCTCGTGCCCAGGGCCACGAAGGGGACAGCCATGTGGCGGGACTCCGCTGGTTGGCTGAGCTCGGCTTCCCGGTGAGTCCCGGTCTGGAGCTGTGCTCCGGGATTGAGGATGCCGAGGAATATATCGATCAATGGGAGGAGCGGCGCGGTCAGCTCGACTACGACACCGACGGCATCGTCATCAAGGTGGACCGGGCTTCCGAGCGAGAGCTCGTCGGCAGCACCGCCCGCGCGGTGCGCTGGGCAGTGGCCTTTAAGTTCCCTCCCGAGGGCAAGACCACGAGGTTGCTGGGGATCGCTGTCCAGGTGGGTCGAACCGGGGTGCTGACGCCGGTGGCGATCCTCGAGCCCGTGCTGCTGGCCGGCTCGACCGTTTCCCGAGCGACCCTTCACAACTTCGACGAGGTGGCGCGGCTCGACGTGCGCGTCGGCGATTCCGTGTGGGTGATGAAGGGTGGCGAGGTGATTCCCAAGGTGGTGGGCGTGGTCACCTCCGAGCGCCGCGAGGACTCAGAACCGTTCATCCCACCGACCCACTGTCCGGTCTGCGGGACCGAGGTGGTGCGGGAAGCGGAGGAGGTGGCTCTGCGCTGCCCCAACCCGGAGTGTCCATCGGTGAAAGGGGCCCGGCTGCGGCACTTTGTCTCGCGGGGGGCGATGGAGATTGAGGGGTTGGGAGACCGGTCTCTCGAGCAGCTGATGGAGGCAGGCCTGGTGAGCGACGAGGCCTCGCTGTGGGATCTGGGGAGGGAGGATCTTGCCGACCTTCCTGGTTGGGGGGAGGTGTCTGCGGCGAACCTCGTGCGCGAGATCTCTGAGGCCGGGGCGCGTCCCCTTCACCGGATCCTCTTCGCTCTCGGCATCCCCCATGTGGGCGAGCGTGCGGCGAGGCTTCTCGCCCGTCGATTCGGGGGTCTCCAGGGGTTGGCCGAGGCGGAGGCCGAGGAGCTCGAGAGCATCGACGGCGTGGGCCCGGTGATGGCGTCCGCGGTGCGGACCTGGTTCGCCAAGCCCCGGAATCGGGAGAGAGTGAAGCGCCTGAAGGATCGCGGGATCGACCCCTTCGAGGAGATTCGCGGGGTGGACGATGAAGCCGTGCTCACCGGGCTTACCTTCGTGTTGACCGGCGCCCTGAGCCAGCCCCGGCGTGAGCTCAAGGAACGCCTGGAGGCGCTGGGGGCGACGGTGGTGGGCTCGGTCTCGGCCCGCACATCCTACCTCGTGGCCGGCGCCGATCCGGGGAGCAAGCTGGCCAGGGCGCATGACCTGGGGGTCGAGGTTCTTGACGAGGACGGATTGAACCAGATGTTGAAGAGATGAGAGGCGGGATCTGATGGCTGCGGTGGTCTTTCTGGTAGATGACGACGACGGGTCGCGGGAGGCGATGACCCGCACCCTCGAGCGGGTGGGTTACACCCTGCGTCCATTTCCTTCCGCCGAGGAGGCCCTCGAACGCCTACGTGCGGGCGATCCGGTGGACGTGATCGTCTCCGACGTACGCATGCCGGGAATTGACGGCTACGAGTTCCTGCGCGAGGTGCGGGCCGAGCTCCCCCACTTGCCCTTCCTGCTGGTGACCGCCTTTGGCGACGTCCAGGACGCGGTGGCGGCCCTCCAGGAGGGTGCGGACGACTACCTCACGAAACCGGTGAAGATGCAGGAGCTGCGTCAGCGGGTGCAGTTGCACCTCGAACGGCGGGTTCTATCGGACGAGAACCGCCGCCTCCGCCAGCGTCTGGAGAAGAGCTTCGGCTTCGAGGGAATCGTCGGTCATTCCTCGGCCATGGAGGATCTGCTCGAGCGTCTGCGAGTTGCCGCGCCCACCCGGTCCACAGTCTTGGTAGTCGGTGAGTCGGGGACCGGGAAGGAGCTCGTCGCCAACGCCCTGCACCAGAACTCCCCGCGGTCCGGAGGACCGTTCGTCGCGATTAACTGCGGCGCCATTCCCGGCGAGATCCTCGAGTCGGAGCTGTTCGGCCATGAGAAAGGGGCTTTCACCGGCGCCCACCAGCGCCGCATTGGGCTCATCGAGAGGGCCTCCGGCGGAACCCTCTTCTTGGACGAGATATCCGAGCTGTCGCCGGACCTTCAGGTGAAACTCCTGCGGGTGCTCGAGGAGCGCCACATCATGCGCGTTGGCGGTGCGACCCAGCTCTCGGTGGATTTTCGCTTGGTGGCAGCCACCAACCGCGACCTCGCGAGCTGGGTGGCGGACGGGCGATTTCGCGAGGACCTCTACTACCGTCTCAAGGTGGTGACTCTGCAGATTCCGCCGCTGCGCGAACGGTCGGAGGACATTCCACTCTTCATCCAGCATTTCCTGGAGTTCTTTAACCAGGAGTTGGACCGGGATGTGCAGGGCGTCCAGCCGGCGGTGCTGGCCGCCCTCAAGAGGCAGCTCTGGCCGGGGAACGTGCGCGAGCTCCGCAACCTCGTCGAGTCGCTCGTACTCTTCGCCCGCGGCGAGGAGATCCTCCTCGAGGAGCTGCCGGCAGAGTACCGCGCATCGGCGTCGCGGCCGGAAGGCGGGCAATCGACCCAGTGGTATCCGCGGCCGATGTCCGAGATCGAGAGGGAGGCCATCCTGCGAACCGTGGACTTCACCCAGGGCCATCGCGCGCGCGCAGCTGATCTGCTCGAGATCGGTCTCCGCACCCTGCAACGCAAGCTCAAGGAGTATGGAGAGATAAGTCTGCCAAACGAGGGAGACAACGGGGCCGACGAGTAGCGCCAGAGAACTGAAAATTGAGAATTAAGAATTGAGAATTGAGAATTGAGAATTGTGAACGGGGCTTGCCAATCTACGCCGGTGGTAAAATCAGATACCGGAAAGGAGCTCCCTATGGAAATCCCTGGCAAGGTATCCCTCTTCTGCCCCCTCGTCGACGCCAAGGGAACAGCGGCCACGCTGGTGTCCATCTCCCCGGAGGGTTACTACCAGGTGGAGGTCGCCATCAAGGGCAGGGTGCATGTCATGTTCGTGCCGATCGCCCATTCGGCCCTGTACTTTGCGGAGCCCGAGCCCGAGGTCGACCACAGTTTCGAGATCGAGCGCTGAGATTTGCGGGTTGAAGAATAATTCACGCCCAACACGCTGTTAACCGAGGCGTGAAGCGGCAATCCGAAAATTTCCCCGGAGGAGCGTGGCTCGAGGTGCTCGAACATCTCGAGGAGGCCGTAATCGTTCTCGATGACCAGCGCGTTCTCCGCCTGGTCAATGATGCGGCACGACGGTTGCTCGGTTATGACGCCGGGCAGCCCGTGGGCGGAAGGTGTCGCCTGACCACCCGCGGAGTCGACTGCGAGAATGCCTGCCCCTTGACCTTTGCTCTCGAGATGGAGCTGGAGGGGGTCGAGGACTTCGCTACCGTTTACCGCACCAGCGACGATCGCCCTCTTCCTCTGCGGGTGACGGTCATTCCGTTGCGGGATGAGGCCGGGGAGTTCAAAGGGGCGGTGGAAATCCTGCGTCCCACCGAGCCCAGGCCGGGTTTCTTCCTGGCTGGATCATCCGAGGTTGCCGGCACCCTTCGGCAGCGCGCAGCGGACGTTGCCCGCACCCACGCTGATTTGCAGGTGGTTGGTGAACGGCTGGCGTGTCGGGACGTCGCACGGGCGGTGCACCGCTTCTCGGGGATTCCGGAAGATCTCTTCCGGACCTGGACGGGCAGCTGGGACGGGACGATTCCATGGCCTCCGGGCACCGTCTATGCGGACGGCGATGCTGCCGAGTCGCTCATGAACTCGCAGCGCCCCGAGGGATGGCGGATGATCATCGGCGCGCGAAGCCGGGACGGCGCCCAACCCGGGATGGAGGTCCTCGAGCTTCCACAGCAAGAAGCGCTCCACGGGGATCTGCCGTGGATGATAGGGGCATGGCTCGAAGAGATAGCGCCTCAGAAGCGGGTGACGGCGGGGGCTTTGGAGTGCCTTGTCAGGATCGCTCGTGACCGTGGGCTCGAGCGTCTCGAGGAGGTGCTCCTCGCTGCGGTGACTGCTTCCGGCGAGTCCATAGGAGAGGAGCATGTTCCTGTGGACGGCTACGGGACCGCCCTGGTCGACGAGCTCTTGCAGGCGCCCAATCCTTTGGCAGCCCTCGAGGAACGCCTCGTGCGAGAGGTTCTCGAGCGGTGTGGGTGGCGGATGCAGGAGGCTGCGGACCGCCTCGGCATCTCGCGCGTGACCCTGTGGCGCAAGATAAAGGACCTCAAGATAAAAAAGAATTCTTAGTTCTCAATTCTCAATTCTTAATTTGTGCCCGCGCTGATCCGTCATTGGGGGCAAGGGGCAATTCAAGATTGAGAATTCGAGGTGATTACTCCTCAGCCTCCGAGGTGAACCGGTACCCCACACCGCGAACCGTGTGGAAGTGGCTGGGGTGCCGCGGGTCCTTCTCGAAGTGCTTGCGCAGACGGTGGACGAAGGTGTCGAGGGTTCGTGTCGAGGTGTCGAAGGTGTAGCCCCAGACCTGCTCGAGGAGCTCTCCGCGCGTCACGACCCGACTCTCATTCTCCGCGAAGAACCGCACCAGCATCACCTCGCGTTCGGTGAGAGAGACCATGCCCTCGAGGGTGCTGGCGCGCATGGTCTCCATGTCCACCTCGCAGGTCCCTATTTGCACCACAGGACCAGTCGGTGCCGGGGTCTGTGACCATGCGGCCCGGCGCAGGATTCCACGCACCCGCAGCACAAGCTCTTCGACCAGGAAGGGTTTGGTCAGGTAGTCATCGGCGCCGAGCTGGAGCCCGAGGAGGCGATCAGCGTCGCTGCCGCGGGCAGTGAGGAAGAGGATCGGGATCCGGTTGGCCTCGGTGCGGAGCTGTCGGCAGACCTCGAAGCCGTCGAGGCCGGGAAGCATGATGTCGAGGATCAAGAGGTCGTAGGTCGCGGAAGGCCTTGCGAGCTCGGTCAGGGCCTCCTCGCCGGAACCGACACATTCGGCAGAGAAGCCCTCCAACTCGAGATTGCGACACAGACCTTCGGCGAGGGGAGCATCATCCTCGACCACCAGCAGCCGGGTCGGCTCGGACGCGGGTTGAGAATCGTCCATCCCCACAATTGTATCCCCGCCACCCGCCGGTCAGGCTTCAGGTCTCAGGTCTCAGGTCTCAGGCTTCAGGTCTCAGGTCGCAGGTCGCACCAAGATCAGGGATCTGGATCCCTGCGATGTCAAGCCATTTCCTTTCTTTTCTAGACCTTTTCTTCGCGACCTCCGTGCCTGCAAAAACCTGGAGCCTGTGACCTGCGATGGCTGCTTCCGTTACGGACTCGTGGAGTTGAGTCCCACGAAGGTGCCGTTGTTGCGGCGGCACAGAGTCCGCATGAGGGTGGCGAAACGAATACCGGTTTGCTGGCCCGCGCCCGCCACGGAGAACACGGTGGGGAACCCTATAGCGTGGATGCGCACCAGCCGCCGGCCCCCGGGGCCGGCCACGTTGAGCCTGTCGACCGTACGCACGACCTCGTCGATGGACTTGCCGGTGAACTCGTCGCCGAAGACATAGATGGAGACCATGTGGTCCTTCGTGCCAAAGGTGCGGATGGCGCGGGTGATGCCCTCAACCGGGCTCGAGTTCGAGAACACACTCCAGGAGTGCAGGCGGGCGATCACCGCTTTTCGCCGTCCCGGGGTGTCGGGAATCCACTTGCCCGCATATTGGGAGTACATGTACTGACCCATGTCGTTCATCACCTGCATTCCCTTGACTCGGGGGTAGGTGTCGAGGACCTGGCTCATCTTCTCGACCACCGCCGGCCAGGCGTAGTGGAACATGGAGCCCGAGGTGTCGATAACGAAAATGATGTACTCGCTGTCCACCGGGATTCCGCCGACCGGGGAATCGGTCTCCCGCCGTTGTCGGCTCTGCTCGTCGAGGCGACGCATTTCGTCGGTAAGCTCCTGCTGGGCGGCCAGCATGCGCCCTTCGAGGATGTCCTGGACCTCGGACAGCTGACGACTGGTGGCGTACTCGCCTCGGATCGTCTCCAGGTCTCCACGCAGCCTCGCTATGTGCGTCCGTTCTTCCGACAGTTGCTCACGGCGTGTGCGAAGGCGTCGGTCGAGGATCTTCGTCTCGCCCCGGACCTCATAGAGCTCGAGCTCGAGCTCCGCCACCAGCCGATCGAGGTCGAGGCGTGCCTCCTCGATGGCCTGCGGCTCGCCCAGCTTGGTGAGCACCAGGAGGAGGATGATGGCGCCGAACCCGCAGCAGATCACATCGAGGAACGACAACGAGAACACCTGGAAATCGCGGCGGGGCCTAGTCCGCATATCTCACCGGGTTTCGTCGCGAGGGCGGCGAGGTGCCGTGCATCGCCGACCGCAGCAGGAAGCTGGTGAGATATGCGGTCTGGTCATGGCCAGTCCTCGGTGGGACTCAAGAAGGAGCCGCGGGTGTTCATCGCCAGTCTCCAGAATGCACTGGCGGCGAGGGGGTCGCCCTCCATGGGGAAGAGGATCACGTTGACCGGGATGCCCGAGGGGAGCTGGTCCCGGGCGCGGCTGAAGAACTTCATCCGCTGCCGGGAAGAGACCGTCTGAGTTCGCGCCGGGTTGCGGCCGACGGTCGGCAAGCCGTCGGTGAGGAGGATCAGGTTGTCCGGGAGCGGCCTGAGCTCGGACACCTTCGCCAGAGCGTGAAAAAGGCTCGTGCCGTTCCCCGGCACCACCGCGCGCGTGCGGCGGACAGCGCCATCGAGCACTTCGCGGTCGCCTCCGTCGAGCCACACTCCATCGGTGTCGGGGACAACCGCCCCCGCATTCGTGTTGAAGGTATAAATCTGGAATCTGCTGTCGCGAGGAATCTGGGTCGTGAGCCAGTCGACGGTGGCCAGCGCCTGTTGCCACTTGGCGGCCCGCACCTTGTCCCGATCGGGCAGGTTACGCCGGCGGATCACGTTGACGATGGTGCTCCCGAGCATGCTCGCCGACGCATCGACGAGAAAGAGAATCCGGCGGCCGCCAACCTTGAGTCCGGTGAGGTACTGGCGGTCTCCGTCTCCGACGTGGGCGCGTACCCGGTCCCCAGGAGTTTTCTCGGACGGCATCGAAGCGGAGAGTCGTCGCGCATCTTCCTCCAGCGACCGGAGATCGGCCTGCAGTTTCTGAACGTGCTCGCGACGGGCGAGAGTCGAGGCGTCGAAAGTTGCGAGTTCGACGCGGATCGCCT
>Ga0209013_10002947_pt1 | contig 15303 bp, 13 predicted proteins | sample Cruoilmetagenom2_FD_187291 | JGI IMG/M metagenome (GOLD analysis project Ga0209013, IMG submission 187291) | Oil polluted marine microbial communities from Coal Oil Point, Santa Barbara, California, USA - Sample 2 (SPAdes) (version 2) | ecosystem: Environmental > Aquatic > Marine > Oil seeps ... | reverse complement strand
GGAGTGTTTGAGTACTCCTTCAAGCGTAGCAAAAGTAAGATTGAGTCCGTCAAAATCTTTATAGCGTTTTTCCAGTCTGGTCAGGACCCTGAAGGATTGGAAATTATGTTCAAATCCCAAAGGTCTGCCGTCTGCTTTTAGCAGTTTATCCAGTTCATCACCACCTACATGTCCAAAAGGAGTATGTCCCAGATCATGGGAAAGAGCGATGACTTCTGCAAGGGTCTCATTGAGTTCCAGCATACGCGAAAGAGTACGTGCTATCTGACTGACTTCAAGAGAATGGGTTAATCTTGTACGGAAATAATCCCCTTCATGGTTCAAAAAAACCTGTGTTTTATACTCCAAACGTCTGAACGAAGAACAGTGAAGTACTCTGTCCCGGTCTCTGGCGTAGGGGTCTCTAAAGTCTTCTTCAAAGCTAAAGAATCGCTCATTTGCTTGCATGCTTGTACCTTTAAATTATATTGATATAATTGTATCAAAATATCTTAATAGAGCAGGGTGGAATGATGGAAAAAACAACAATGTACCATATCGAATATGAAAAACCAAAAGTCACGCTTTTACAACAGTCCGGACTGGGTGTGGCGGAGATCGCTGCACGCACCTGTTATGACTCTTTTGACAACTCTGAAAATGAATGTGTGAAAACGGCCATGGAGCATTTGGATGTAGATGCCATCAATAACATCGATGACTCTGACCTGCTTGCCAACCTGGCATGGGTACATCACCATCACTCCATCATCGAACATGCCACTTTGAGTTTTTTGGTACAGGGGACTTCAAGAGGGGTGCTTCAGGAGCATGCTCGTCATAGACTGCAGGCTATCTCTGTAAGGTCAACACGTTATACCATGTCATCGGTCATTAACGCTTTTGTTGCATCCCTGGAAAGCAATGATGGTTTTGCATTCTTTTTAGAAAAACTGCTTGCCTTTAATCTCTTTGTTATCACAGATGAAACATACCTTTCCATAGAGATCAAAGCCATCTATGACAAATTACTCTTTCAGTATGAAAAAGATCATGATTTCCTCAAAAATGCCATAGCAAAATCATCTCTAGCCTTTATAGAAGAGTGCAGAGGGGATGCCCAGACACTTTTTGAAGCCTTTCAAATGGGAAAGAAAAAAAGAAATGTAGGAGACGGCTTCAAACACATCGTTTCAGATAACTGGAAAGTCGATATGGTCGTGACCTTCAACATCCGGTCTCTCAAAAACTATTTTGATCTTAGAGATTCCGGTGCGGCATGGTTCCAGATACAATGGCTCGCACAAGCCATGAAAGAGGTTACACCACTGAAATACTTAAAGCTTATAGATAAAGAATATAAAAACAGCTAATAATAATTATAATATTTGATGATATGATCAATAGAATATATAAACTTAATGAAAAAACAACAAAAAATGACATTATTTGTTAATAATTTATTAATTTTCTTGACATATTAATAGTTATGCGGTAAACTAAAGTTGTAAAAATTTAATATAAGGAAAAGAAAATGAAAAAATTTAACCTTTCATTAGTTGCAATTTTAGCAACAAGTACATTCGCATTAGCGGGTGGAGACATCGCTCCAGTAGAGCCAGTAGTAGAAACACCATATGTAGAAGATACAAGTGCATTCTATTTAGGTCTTGGTTGGGGTGGTATGAAAGCAGATTTGGATACAGATCTTCTCAGCATTAACAAACAGTCAGATACTTTTAATCAAGTAATGCTTCAAGCTGGTTACAAGTTTAACGACTATGTAGCAGTCGAAGGTAGATACTACATAGGTACTGATAACAACTCTTGGAACTGGTATGATGGTCAAGCAGGATCTCGAATTCTAGGTGGTCAAAGTGTTTCAGCTGATGCATGGGACCTCTTTGTTAAACCAATGTACCCAGTAACAGACAGCTTTGATATCTATGCACTTCTTGGATATGGAGAAACTTCATTTGACTATTCATGGGGTCGTAGCACTGACTTTGGTGATACTGGCGGATTTGCATGGGGTCTTGGTGCTGCATATAACTTCTCTGACAATGTAGCTATATTTGTAGACTATATCGATCAGGAAGATGGTGACCTTAATGATTATTTCCTAGTTAATGGCGTCCTTGTTCCTTCAAAACTTAAAATTTCATTTGATACTTGGACTGTTGGTGTAACTTACACTTTCTAAGAATCTTTTCTACTAAGCCTTTGGGCTTGGTGGAAACTTTTACTTCCCTCTCACCTTTTATCCCTTCTCTTTTTTACCTTATTTGATTATAATGTCTTTTACACATTTTAATTTTTTGGAGCATTTTTTTGCGTTTTTTTACCCTGGTCTTATTTTCATTTTTACTACAAAACCCTCTTTCCGCTCAGATACTTTCCATGGAGAGCATCTCTAACAACATCAAAAACTCTCTGCCCAGAACTATCAAAGGCCAAAACAAAGCTATCATAGAAAATATATATGCCCAGACCGGCTATCAGCCCTTATGGATCGGTCAAAAAAATAAAAATAAAACAAGCCATTTCATACAGGCGCTGAATGATCCCCTTTTTAATTATAAAAATAAATCTTTTGACCAAAAGTCCATTAAACGTCTTTTCTTTCTTCTTGACAATGGGGAAATATCACAAAAAAAGCAAGCCGCTGTCTATGCAAGGCTTGATCTAGTACTGACCTCTTCCATGGTCCGTCTAATGCGTTTTATCGTTCAGGGAGATGTGGACTGGAAACTGGTACAGGAAAAGATGGCTACACTTGAACAAAGTGATGATATCAGATCCCACTGGGAAATGTCCACCAAAGCCTTTCCTGATCAGAAAAAGCTTATCGCTGCCATAAAAAACGACCAGATACGCCCGTATCTGACTTCACTGCTTCCTATGGAAAAACGCTACAGAAAGCTGGTGAAACTTCTTAAAGATTATCGTATCATGGATAAATTTCCAAAGATAGCATACAGCAACAGCGCGTTGAAAAAAGGAGACAGTTCAGGCCGGGTAAAAGAGATAAAAAAACGGCTTCAAATTTCCGGAGATTACCCAAAAAATGCTTCTATAGACCGTTCTTTTGATGAAACCATGCGAAGAGCCGTGGTCAGCTATCAGAAACGCTACCTGCTTAAAGTGACCGGTACGGTGGACAAAACCATGACCTATTATCTTAATCAACCTGCTTCCACAAACATACAAGCCATTATCACCAACCTCGATAAAACAAAACTGTACCCTAAAAAGTTTGAAAAAGAATACATTGAAGTCAATATACCCGACTTTAATCTCAGATACTACAGAAACGCTCAAATGATCTTAAAAAAAGGACTTGTGGTGGGACGTATAGACAGACCTACACCAATTTTTTCCAATGCCATCCGCTATATGGTTCTCAACCCTACATGGACCATCCCTGACAATCTCATAAAAAGAGATCTCATCCATGTGCTTAGAAAAAACCCAATGTATCTCGAAGAGAACAATATCCACGTCTTTTCCGGTAAAAAAGAGATAACAGTGACCCAGGAGATGCTGGACCCTTACGAAAAAAGCGATAAACGTGTCCCTTACCGTTTTGTACAGTTCCCCGGAGATACTAATGCACTTGGACGTGTGAAGTTCATGTTCCCCAACAAATATGCCGTCTATCTGCATGATACCGATAACAAGTCACTGCTCTCACGACGTTACAAAATATACTCTTCAGGATGTATGCGTGTAGATCAGCCTTTTGATCTGGTAGATATCCTTCTTGAGCATGCTAAAAGAAGTTACAGCCCGGGCAAAATAGAAGAGATACTTGAAAGCAACAAACCAACGACCATCTCTCTAAAAAAACCTGTACCTGTACATATACTCTACTTTACAGTGTATGAAGAAGATGGTTTGGCGTATTTTAAAAATGATATTTATCTTTATGACAAGATCATTGAAGAGTCTGTAGCAGGCAATAAAAAATCCACCTTTACCATACCTGAGAAACGTATGATCTCCATAAAAAAGAACGCACAGCCTCTTGGCAATTAAACCTACACTACTTTTTACGCATTTTCACTCTCTGAAGATGTGTCAATGCTATCGCCATGGCATCTGTGATATCCAGAGGCTTTATCTCTTTTTTGATACCAAAGAGTCTTTTCACCATAAAAGCGACCTGTTCTTTGCTTGCTTTTCCGTTTCCGGTAACTGCTTTTTTTACCTGTAAAGGGGTGTATTCATAGAAATAGCCCACTTCCTGGAGTACTTTTAATGAGAGTGCACCCCTGAACTGTGCAAGCTTCAGAACGGACTTGGGATTATAGGCAAAAAAGATATCTTCGATGGCCACTTCATCGATGGTATGCGACCTTAAAATGACGTCTATGCCCTCTACAAGCTCAACGATCTGCTCTTGCAGCTCTTTTGCTTTGATCTTAAGCAAACCTGCTTCCACAAGTGAAAAGTTTTTCCCATCCCAAAACACGATACAGTACCCTAAATTACGGCTTCCGGGGTCTATTCCTAAAATATTCATTCACACCTTTGTTCACATAGTGAATAAAAGATTCAACCTATGTTTTCTAACGCTATTTTAGCTTAAGTTGGCTAAAATGTCATAAGTTATTCACATTAAGAATTTTAACTCTTTCAAAGGGTAAGAATTTATTCACACATTTTAAAATATCAAAGGCAAATACGTATGAATGTAGGACAAAAAGTACTTTTTGAATTGAAAAAAGAGATCCCCGAGATAGAATATGAACGTTATATTAAAAAACTTGTCTATGATGCAAGACGTTCACGATCCAATCTTGTCTATTTCAATGCACCCAATATGCTGATAGCAAAATGGATCAAAAGTAAATATACCGATAAGCTCATACATCTTTTTGAAATGCAGAATGAAGTAAAACCGGAAATAGAGATCACTGTAGGTAAACAGAAGGGGCAAAGTGCAGGTACAGTAGTGAAACAGACACCTGAAAAACATACTTCAAAAAGTACTTACCTGAATCCTTCTTTGACCTTTGAAAGTTTTATTGTCGGAGATTCAAACCAGTTTGCCTATACTACCGCAAAATCCGTTGCTGAAAAACCAGGCAGACAATATAACCCTCTTTTTCTTTACGGTGGGGTAGGCCTAGGAAAAACCCATCTTCTTCAAGCCATAGGAAATTATCATATTGACCTGGGGAAAACTGTTATCTATACCACACTGGAACAATTTATGAATACCTTTACCTCACATCTTCGTTCACAGACCATGGACAGATTTAGAGATAAATTCAGAGAGTGTGATCTGCTTCTTATCGATGATATTCAGTTTTTAAGCAGAAAAGAACAGACACAGGAAGAGTTTTTTCACACCTTTAATGAACTCTATAACAGTAACAAACAGATCGTCATCACTTCAGATAGACAACCCAATAAGATCGCCGGACTGGTAGACAGACTCAGAACCCGTTTTGAAATGGGTCTTATGGCAGATATACAGCCGCCCGGACTGGAAACAAAAATAGCCATTATCCAAAAAAAATGTGAACTTGACGGGATCAAACTCGATCATGAGATAGTCAATTATATCGCGTCACATATGGGTGACAATATTCGTGAAATTGAAGGCACGATCATCAAACTTAACGCTCTCTCTTCCATGCTTAACCAGGAAATTACTTTAGACTTTACCCAAAACGCCATCAAAGATCAACTTAAAGAGAAAAAAGAAAATATTACCATAGATGATATTGTGAAGATCATTTCCAAAGAACTCAATATCAAACCTTCAGATATCAAATCAAAAAAACGTACTAAAAATGTGGTAAATGCCAGAAGGATCGCTATTTATCTGGCAAGAAATCTCACACCCAATTCCATGCCGCAGATCGCTGTCTATTTTGGAATGAAAGACCATACCGCCATTTCACATGCTATGAAAAAGATCAATGAGATCATAGACAGTGATGAAAACTTTAAAGTGATTTTAGAAGAACTCTCAAACAAAGTCAATACACAAACACAAAATGAACTCTAATAAATACCATACTGACCTACACGCTTTACAGTCAGGAAACTCCTTCAATAATATCGTTAATTAAATATAACGATATTAAGCAGATAAATAATTGTAAAACTTGAATAAAAAAAAGATATAATTTTAGAAGTGAATAAATGTGAATGTCCAAAAAAAATGAGACATTCATTCAAACAACGTCCAGACGAGCAATAAAGTAGTTTTTCACATATTCATGTTGCACTACTACTACGTACTAATATTATTAAAAATAAGGAAAGTCAATGAAGATAAGAGCACAAAAGCAAATTATAGAATCTATACTTATTAATTTACAACCTTTTTTAGAAAAAAAAGATGCCAGCCAGATCACTTCACATATATTGTTCAGTACACAAAATGATAAATGTATCGTTAAAGCTACAGATTCTGAAATAGGTTTGAAGATCGTTACTGATAATATTATGATAGAAGCAGAAGGAGCTTTTACTGCCAATGGTAAAAAGCTTTTGGATATTGTTCGTATATTAAAAGATGATGAGATCATTTTAGAGATGCTGGACAATATACTTGTCATTAAACAAAAACACTCCAAATTCAAGCTTCCGACTTTTGATGCAAATACCTTTCCTGACTTTCCAAGTATAGAAGAGAAATCACAAATTTCTTTAGACTCTTTAAGTCTTATTCAAAATCTTAAAAAGATCTCTCCGGCTATAGATACCAATAATCCTAAATTTGAACTCAACGGTGCTTTGATCAATATTAAAAACAATTCTACAGATCTTGTAGGTACAGATACAAGAAGATTGGCTATTGCTTCTATTCCCGGAGAAAATGAAAATGAACTTTCACTGATCGTTCCCAAAAAAGCGATCCTAGAAATTCAAAAACTCTTTTTAGACCAAATAGACATTTATTATGATGAGACCAATCTAATTATTTCAAATGAAAATTATTTTTTCTATACAAGACTGATCAATGGAAAATTTCCGGATTATCAACGTATCATTCCTACCAGCACAAAACACCAGATCACACTTCCTAAAAAAGAGATGATCGATGCTATTAAAATGATCACTACTATTTCACAAGAGATCAAAATAACACTTTTAACTGATGCCATTATTTTTAATTCATTAAGTGCAGATAATGTTGAAGCTAAAACAGAATTAGAGATCAACACAGGATTAAATGATAAATTCGAACTCTCTTTTAACAGTAAATATTTACTGGATTTTATATCACAGATCAATAAAAATGAATTTACTATTGAATTTAATGAACCGTCTTTGCCTTTTATTGTAAAAGACGATAATTTTATTACGATCATCATGCCAATTGTTGCATAAAAGGAAAAATGTTAGATGAGTGAAAATACAACAAAATATATTTTTGTTACAGGAGGAGTACTCTCTTCTTTAGGAAAAGGTATTACTGCTGCGAGTGTAGGAACATTGTTAAAACATACTGGACAGCGTGTAGGTGTTCTTAAACTGGACCCCTATATCAATGTCGATCCGGGGACCATGTCACCTCTTGAACATGGCGAAGTTTTTGTAACCAAGGATGGTGCGGAAACAGATCTTGATCTTGGACATTATGAAAGATTTTTAGATACTTCTTTGACACAAAACAACAACTTTACCACAGGATTGGTTTACAAAACAGTTATTGAAAATGAACGTAAAGGTAAATACCTTGGAAAAACGATTCAAGTAGTACCTCATATCGTTAATGAGATAAAAGAACGTATTATAAGAGCAGGTGAAGGTAGAGATATCCTCATTGTTGAACTTGGCGGTACTACAGGTGATATTGAAGGTTTGCCCTTTTTAGAGGCCATTCGTCAGATGAAACATGAATTTGGTAAAAAACAGGTGATGAATATCCATGTCACTCTTTTACCCTATATTAAAACAGCAGGTGAACTGAAAACAAAACCTACACAGCACTCTGTTCAGGAACTAAGACGTATAGGTATTGCACCTCATATGATAGTACTTAGAGCTGAACAGCCTGTACCAAATGAAATAAAACGCAAGATCGCCTATTCCTGTGATATAGAAGAAGATTCTATCATTGTTGCTGAAGATGCTTCCACTATTTATCAAGTGCCGCTTAACTTTTTACGTCAAGATATGCTTACTCCTATTTGTAAACAGTTAGAGCTTGACAACTGTCAGCCAAAAATGGAAGAGTGGAGTGATCTGGTATCTAAGATCATTAAGCCAAGTGATGAGATGAAAATAGCATTTGTAGGAAAATATTTAGATCTTAAAGAGTCATACAAATCACTCACCGAAGCACTGATCCATGCGGGTGCCCATCTTGATAACAGAGTGAATATCAAGTGGGTCGACTCTGAAAAAATAGAAGAAGAGGGTGCACAGAAATTTCTTAATGACTGTGACGGTATTTTGGTTGCAGGCGGTTTTGGTGAACGTGGTGTTGAAGGCAAGATCCAGGCGATCCAGTATGCCAGAGAAGAGAAAATCCCTTTCCTGGGTATCTGTTTAGGTATGCAGCTTTCTATGATAGAATTTGCAAGAAATGTACTTAAACTTGAAGATGCAAATTCTGTAGAATTTGATGAAAACACTTCAAATCCTATTATCTATCTGATAGATGAATTTATAGATGCATCCGGATATAAACAGGTAAGAACAAAAACATCACCTATGGGCGGGACAATGCGTCTTGGTGAGTATGAGTGTGAAACCAAAGAGGGCTCAAATCTTAGAGCAGCTTATGATGCGCCGATGATCTTTGAAAGACACAGACACCGTTATGAAGCCAATCCTAAATACAGAGAAGCTCTGGAAGCGAACGGTATGGATATTACGGGTGAATCACACGGGCTCATCGAAGCGGTTGAAGTGGTGGATCACCCCTGGTTCCTGGGTGTTCAGTTTCACCCGGAATTCACATCAAGACTTCAAAATGTGAATCCTTCTATTTTGGCATTTGTCGATGCTTCGATAAAACATAAAAACAGAGATGCATAAAAAATTAACGCTTCAAGCGTTAGATACACTTTTGCAAGCGCGTTTCAAAGAGGGTTTTCTCTCTTTAAAAGACCTTCCGCAGCCTTCTACTTTCAAAGATATGGACAGAGCAACAGCACGTATAGTCTCTGCCATTAAAAATAGAGAAAAGATCACTATAATAGGTGACTATGATGTAGATGGTGTGACCTCTACCACTCTGATGAAACTTTTTTTTGAAGAGATAGACTACCCCATAGAATGGATCATTCCCAATCGATTTAGAGATGGTTACGGACTTTCTGCAAATATCATTCCCCGCATTCTTGGTACGAACCTGGCCATTACGGTGGATAACGGCATTTCAGCAGTTTATGCAGCCAAACTTTGTAAAGAAGAGGGCATAGAACTGATCATCACTGATCATCATCTTTTAGCACCTGAGATACCTGAAGCGTATGCCATCATAGACCAAAAACAGGAGGAGTGTACTTTCCCCTATGAAGAAGTCTGCGGTGCACAAATTACCTGGTATCTGATAGCTTCTCTTAAAAATGCACTGGATATAAAGATCAATATGATCTCCTACATGGAACTGGTAGCCATAGCCGTCATCGCAGATATGATGCCTCTTCAACACATAAACAGAGCGATGGTGGAAACCGGTATACAGGCACTTAATAAAAGTAAAAAACCTGCCATAAGAGCTTTTTTGGAACACAGCCAGAAAGAGGCACTCAATGCAGAAGATATAGGTTTTTTTCTGGCACCACTGTTAAACAGTGCAGGGCGTATGGAAGATGCCTCGTTTGCTGTAGATTTTTTGGCTTCAAGCAATATATATGATGCAAGAGTGAGGCTGGAACGTCTGATAGGTTTCAATACCTTACGCAAAGCCACAGAGCAGGATATCACAACTAAAGCACTGGCAGATGTAAACCCTGATGATGAAGTGATAGTAGTAGAGGGTGAAGAGTGGCATGAAGGTGTTGTGGGCATCGTAGCTGCACGTGTGGCACGTCACCATGAGAAACCGTGTATTGTTTTAAGTAACAATGGGGAAGGTTTACTTAAAGGCAGTGGCAGAAGTTTTGGTGCATGTGATCTTTTTGGCATAGTAAACGGTTGTAGAGAGCATTTGGAGAAGTTTGGAGGACATCAGGCAGCTATTGGGCTTAGTCTGAAAAAAGAGAGCTTGGAAGCTTTCAGATCACAGGTAGAAGAAAACTTCAAAATAGGCAACTATGCCAAAGAAGAGTCAGATCCCGATATCGTAGGTGCTCTGCACTTCAGAGAACTCTCTTTTGACTTGACAAACCTGGTCAAAAAATACGAACCTTACGGACAGGGAAATCCTGCACCAAAGTTCATCTCCAGCAATGTAGAGATACTTCAGGCTGATACCATGGGTAAAGAGGGTGAACATTTGCGTTTTTCTTTTGCTCAAGACGGTATCGTGATGCAGGGTGTCAAGTTTAAGACCAGGGAAGTATTTGAAGTTGGACAGAAAGCTGACATTATTTATACGGTGAATGAAAATCATTTCAGGGGTAAGGTGACTTTGCAGTTGATGGTAGAGAAGCTGATCTGAACCCAGGTAAAACCTGGGATAGGGAAAGTAAAGGAGAGAGAATTAGATAGGTAAAACTCTAATGTTATCGTCCAATTTTTCTTTTAAAATGTTTTCAATGGCAAAAAGAGTCCCTGTACTTGCTGAAGCACAACCGTTACAGGCACCTAAGTATCTGATGTAGATGTCAAAGTTGGCACCATTCTCTTTAATGTCAAGGATTTCCATATCACCGCCATCCATAATAAGCATTTGTCTGATATGTGAATCTACTACGGCATCTACCGCTTTGATACGCTGAACAATGGTCATTTGTGCGAAATCTGCTGAAGCAGCACCTTCTGAAGCTGCACCAAGTACGGCTTTACCTGCCAGTTTTTCTTTTTCATACTCTTCAAGCAAGTCTACAAGATAAATATCTTTTTCTTCATGTCCGCCGGGGCGGATACATGATTTACAGAATGCCCCTGCTTTGGTGTAGTCTGTGATCTGCTCTACGGTTGTAAGATCGTTAAGACGGATCACTTCCTGAAGTGTAGAGAGTGTGACACGTGCACATTCACATACGATCACTTCTTCTTCAAAGCTCTCCATGTCTACACCTTTATACTGTGCGGCAGCTTTTTTGATGACATCATAAGCCATCACTGAACAGTGCATTTTTTGCGGCGGTACGGCAGGAGTATCCGGCGTATCACGCATCGCAAGTTCCACGTCGATGTTAGTGATCTTTACCGCTTCATCTACGGTTTTGTCTTTACAAAGTTCAGCCATAGTATCTGAAGAGGCAATGGCTGTACCACAACCAAAACTTTTAAACTTTGACAAAAGAATTTTGTCTGTGTCCGGATCAACTGCCCAGTATAGTCTTACTGCGTCTCCACAACTTTCTGCACCAAAGTCAGCAACGATGAGTCTGGTACCCATCTCTTTTGCCTGTTCTTCAGTGATCTCACCCATATTTTTCGGGTTGTTCATTAAATCTGTTACTTTATCGCTGTACTCATCCCAGATGGTACCGCCAATTAAACTGTCTATTCCCATATTATATCCTTTAAATTCTATCTATTAATGGTGATGCGCGTCAAGACCACTTTCGTGACCTTCCGGAGCATAGGCGTAAGAACTTGAGATACCTCTCAGTCTTATAACGGCTGCTTTTACTACTTTAAGTGTGTAATCCAACTCTTCCTGCGTAGTGTAACGGCTAAGTGAAAAACGTATAGCAGTATGCGCTAGGTCTTCTGCTGCACCGATGGCCTCCATGACCGAGTTTGCTTCCAGGTCTTCAGAGGCACAGGCTGAACCTGTACTCGCACCGATACCTGCACGGTTCAAGTCCCATAACATGGACTCACCTTCAATACCTCTAAATGAGATCAGAATGGTGTTTGGTGTTCTCTTGTTTCTTGGTGTGACCACAAAAGTATCTTCAATTTTGAGGAGTTCATCTTCAAAATCATCTCTCATCTCTCTGATCTCTGTCATTTCAAAGTCCAGGGCATCCACTGCAGCTTCTATGGCTTTACCCATCCCTACAATACCGGCTACATTGAGTGTACCTGAACGGTATCCGCCCATTTGTGAACCGCCGTGAAGCAGAGGCATAAGCTCTTTGCCTTTTTTCATGTAGAGAGCACCCACACCTTTAGGACCGTGGAACTTGTGTGCCGAGAAGGTGAGGTAGTCAACATTAAAAGACTGTACATTGACAGGGAGTTTGCCTATGGCCTGTACTGCGTCAGTGTGAAACAATACACCATGCTCTTCACAAATATTACCGATCTCTTCTACCGGGAAGATGGCGCCTGTTTCATTGTTTGCCCACATGATTGAAACCAATGCTGTTTTGTCTGTGATGTTGTCTCTTACCGCCTGAACATCTACGATACCTTCATGATTAATAGGAAGGTAAGTCACTTTACAACCCATGCTTTCTACCCATTTTGCTGTAGCAATGACAGAGGGATGTTCTACTTCAGAAACCATGATATGGTTTTTTTTACCTGTGAGGATATATTCAAAATAGATAGATTTAAGTACCCAGTTATTACTCTCTGTTGCACATGAAGTGATGATAACAGAGTCATCTCTTGGTGAATTAATACCGGCATAGATCTTTTCCATTCCGGCTTTGATACCGGGATGTGTGTCTGAAGCAAATGCATGCAGTGAGTTAGGGTTGCCATACTTTTGTACAAAATAAGGTTCCATCTCTGTAAATACCTGCGGATCAACAATTGTAGTTGCATTGTTGTCTAAATAAACGTTCATATATTTCCTTTGAAAACGAGTCTCATTTTAATTAAGACAAATTTAGTCCTAATTAGTTTTCTGCATAATACGCTCTTATTCTTAAATTAACATAAAATACATTGATAAAGAGGAGTATTATACTCCGACTTAAATTAAGTACCCTTGATAAGTATCAATCATTGACTATGTTATAATACATAAGATAGTAATTTAAAAGAAAGGGTTATTATGGCAACTATAATAAAAGAACATGGTATCGGTATTGCAATCAAGAGAAATAAAAAGAAACTTTTTATAGAGATTACAATGTTAGGTAAATTAACACATGAGGATTATCAGATTTTTGTACCGATGATAGACAAAGCATTAAAAAAGGCAAAAGGTTTGGAGACAGATCTTTTGGTGGATATGAAAAAGCTTAAAGGTTGGGAATTCTTGGCTGCCTGGGATGATTTTAAATTTGGTGTGAAACATCGTAAGGCTTTTGATAAAGTAGCTATCATCGGAAGTAAAAAATGGGAAGAGCAATCTGTCGCCATGATGAGCCATTTGATGAAAGGAAAAACAAAATTCTTTAAAGAGAGGGAAAAAGCGCTCTCTTGGTTGTTAAAATAGTCTAAAAATCTAGAAATTAGACGGGGTTGGCGTGTTAATAAGGTTGTAAAACTCAGATCTTGTCCGTTCATCACTTTTAAAGAGACCGCGTAAGGCAGAACTTACTGTGGTTGAGTTGATCTTCTGTACGCCTCTCATCTCCATACACATATGACGCGCATGGATCACAACAGCGACACCTTTTGGTTTGATGGTGCCCAATATGGCATCTGCGATCTGCTCGGTCATCTGTTCCTGTATCTGCAGACGTCTGGCATAGACATTGACGATACGGGGGATCTTGGAGAGTCCTACCACTTTTCCATCAGGAATGTACGCTACATGTGCACGTCCGATAATAGGAAGCATATGGTGTTCACACATAGAATAAAATTCAATGTCGCGCACCAGAACCATTTCATCATTGCTTGTCGTAAAAAGTGCCTGATTAAGGATCTCTTTTGGATCCTGTTCATACCCCTCTGTTAAAAACTTCAATGCTTTGGCAACACGGTTGGGTGTTTTGAGCAATCCTTCACGCTTTGGATCCTCTCCCAATAGCTCCAGTAACTTTGTTACAGCATCTTCAAACTCTTGATCTTTATTCATTATTCATTCCATTCTGCATCGTTTTCATCATTGTACCTAAATACAATTTAACAATCTTTTCATCTACTTTGGAAATAGCCAGTTGACGGATCTCCTGTGGTGTAAAATAGTTTGTCTGTTCTTTGTCAAGTTCATGGTAGATATAGACTTTACAGAGTAGTTTAAAGTGTGTGTAAACATGTGTCACTTCACCTATGTATTCAGAAGCACAAAGCGGTACTGCCGTTTCTTCAAAACCCCAAAGACCATGAAGGAACTTTCCTTTTCTTTGTGTCAATGAAAGCTTGTCATTGTAAACAGAGAGCATGACATTCTGTTCACGTAGAGGAACCAGGCGTTTTTTCTTTGAAGGGTAAAGCACAGGGTCCTCTTTCCCTTGACAGATATTTGACAAAGGACAAGCGTCACAAGATGGATCTTTAGGTGTACAAAGTGTAGCACCGATGTCCATCATCGCCTGATTGTAATCAAAAGGATCTTTTTTATCTACAAGCTGATAGGCGATCTTCCAGAGTTCTTTTTCACTGGGCGTTTTAAATTTGTTGAGACGGCAGAGTATACGTTTGACATTGGCTTCCATAATGGGAACGGGTTTTTTATACGCAAAGGTAGCTACAGCATGTGCCGTATTTTTGCCTATACCGGGTAGTTTGATAAGCTCATCTAACTCTGAAGGCAATGTAGGGGCAGACCCCTGTGCCTTCCCGTGCAGTATTTGTGCAGTTCTATGTAAATTCTTTGCCCGATTATAATACCCAAGCCCTTCCCACATCTTCAATACATCATCAAGGGGTGCATCACCCAATGCTTTCAGAGTGGGGAATTTTTTCAAAAAAGGAAAATAGTATCTTTCCAGAACCGTTTTCACCTGGGTCTGCTGCAGCATCACTTCAGATAGATAGATATGGTAAGGGTTATTTGTGCTGCGCCAGGGAAGCTCAAGCCTCCCATACTGTTTATACCAGTCTTGAATGTTTTTGTGGGTTTGTGTGTACATTATTGGGATTATAACTTAAATTTTGGGAAGTGCATAGAATTTTTTGATGGTTAAACTCAGATTAATGCAATTTTTATTATCATAAAGTATATCAAAATAAAAGGATAAGTATGAAAATACATAACATTTTACTGGCATTAATGATGATAGTAGGTTTTGCGCAGGCAGAGTTGACTGCGGAATTACAGGGTGTAGAGGGTAACAAAGAGGCAGAAATCAATACTTTCATGGAGAAGGTAGATAGCGTTGGCTTTTCTACGGTAGCGATAAACACACATATTGAAAAATTTTACTTTAAAAAATTTAACGA
>Ga0209013_10002946_pt1 | contig 15307 bp, 15 predicted proteins | sample Cruoilmetagenom2_FD_187291 | JGI IMG/M metagenome (GOLD analysis project Ga0209013, IMG submission 187291) | Oil polluted marine microbial communities from Coal Oil Point, Santa Barbara, California, USA - Sample 2 (SPAdes) (version 2) | ecosystem: Environmental > Aquatic > Marine > Oil seeps ... | reverse complement strand
ATCCATCAGGAGTGCAGGAAGCTGGTAACATAATGATTTCCCGCCACCGGTTGGCATTAACACGAAAGTGTCTTTCTTATCCAGTACATCCCTTATAATATCTTCCTGATGTGGACGGAATTCTGTATAGCCAAAGTATTTCTGGAGTGTTTGGTGCATATTCATACCGTAGATTAATGATTATACTTCTAATAGGTGCTTTTAGTTGTGATTTCTAATATGGCATAAGCATTATATAACTTGCAGCCAAGCGGGGTGAAAGTAATTCAACGATCATGTCGATCGCGGACAGAACCTTTTAAGACCAAGTAAGCTGGCAACCCCTACTATGCTAATACCATAAAAAACTGACTTCTCCCTTGCGATATCAAGTATCGATTCAATGGTCCCGTTAACGACAGTTGTTCCCGTGACCAGTGCAATATCACACCACTCCAGCACCTCTTCTGCACACTTGCTGCCATCCAGCACAACAACACCGAATTTCTCCTTCCCTATATTCTCACGGTCCATATCCAGTATCTTAAGCTCATGCAGTCCTGAGCAGCACCGTGCATGAACCGGCTGGAACCCGACCAGTGCGATCCTTGATCGTTCGTATTTCCCAAGGAATTCCACCAGATCCTCACCGCATTCCTTGGGATCGCTGTCCTTACAGTGAACGCTCCCCTCGATCAGGCCGAGATTTCTCATCACCGCATTCAGGCTGGCGATGAAGATCGCCCTCCTGAAGTTGTTCGTAAGTTCCATATCCAGGACATCCCTGAGCGTTCCCTCAAAATTGCCATGCATATCTGTGAATGCCTGACCCAAACTGCCCCGAAACTCAGCCTGCATCAGCCGCTCATGCCCTTTTAGTATTGGGAAGTCCTCACTCTCGGGGTTTCCTATAGCTTCTTCAGGGGTCAGGGGTTTAGCCCTGATCATTATTGTCTCGTTCAGCAGGTCATTTTCTTCGACTATTAGTTCGAATTTCTCCCTTATCACTGAGTACATACGGATCATATCCTCTAATAAACATCAACGGCACAACCGTCGCACGTCATGAATCCCTGTATCGTTCATCTCACCCTATGTGCTCCGGTATATACATAAAGGTCGGGTTTACGTGCAAATGCCACCAGACTCATACCTACCTCATCTGCAAGCCTTATGCCTTCGCTAAGAGGTGCAGACTTGCTGGCAATAAGCGGAAAACCAGCACGTTCTGCCTTGGCAACCATTACGAGTGAGAGCCTGCCAGTAGTCACAAGCGCGCAGTTCGCAAGGTCGATGCCGCAAAGCATCGCTTTGCCAACCGTCTTATCCACAGAGCACGACCTGCTGACATCCTCACAAAACGCGAGCACCTCTCCACCGGAGTTACATACCATCGATAAATGCGTGCCGCCCGTTCTCCTCCACGACTTTGCACGCTCCTTGAGCTGCTCTATCGCACTGAAAATAACCTTTGTTTCAAAGCAGACATTAGAAGCGGCGGGATTTATATGCTTAATATTTGCATACTGTTCCTGCTGCCCGATTCGCAACAGCTTATCCATAATCTCACAGGAAATGGAGTCAGCCCCTATCTCCATAGAGATGATATCATCAAGTGATGTTACAAACCCCTCACACAGCAAAAAGCCTGCTGTAAGTTCTTCAAGTTCCCGCGGGCTTGTTAGAAAAGTGGTGATATGGGTGCTGTTCACGTTGAGCCCGAAGCTCTTTTCGATTGCAACATCCACATCGACCTGTTTCCTGGCATCGTTGGTGATCTCGATGCACTGCACGGATTTATAGAAGGCAGCGTCAGTGGAAACCTCAGATATATTTCCGGATTTCCAGTAGTTCTGCCATCCTCCATCCCTGTCTACGTGCCAGTCAGTCCCCATATATCTTTCACGCCATCTTCTTGATCTTTTCAAATAGCTGGTGCATGGTATCCTCGTTGCTCTGTGTGTACTCGAACGGAGAGTCTGTAAAAGGCTCAAAGTAGATGGGTACATTATCCAGCCGGTAGAACGTACCTGCTGACTCCATAGCATCGATCACACCAGGCAGGACAACATCAGACGCCACCGTAGTCGGGCACGGTGCAATATCCAGGCATACCATAGGTATCTCTGCAAGATATGAAGCACAGTCCGCAGGTGTGTGGCACACAAGGTCGGCACACATTACAAATGCAGCGTCAACATCGCGATTCCTTAGAACATCCACCATAGTATACTCACCCGGATTGTATCTCGGGTAGCCTCTTGCGAAATCAAGACCGAATGGGTAACCGTACAGATAGGATGCGATCTGGTTAAAACCTGCAACATTGCAGTGACCTCGTAAGGCCCCTATCGTGAACTTGGTGTGGTTGTTGAGTTCTTTTATAAGGTTTAATGCTGCCTCAACATTCCTGTGTTTGCCATAGGATGAACCCACACCCAATCCCACATATACCGCACCGAAATTGCAATCCTTCATCATTTCCACCATCTGTTTCATGACCTGGATTGATACCCCGGTGATCTTCTCTACCGATAGATGTGGTTCTTTCCCGTTGAGTATTGTCTGCAGGGCATTGAATAACTCATAATCCGAGTTGGGGTTGAGCTGCACATGAAGGTCGGCTGCTGCTGCTGTTGGTGTCTTTCTTGGATCCACGCAAATGACAGTCCTGTCGAACCTGCCGCGTTTTGTCCAGTAGCCTCTTGGAAATATACCATATCTGGACATGTGTCTTGGCATTGATTCAAGTGCGTTGCATCCCCAGTACACAGAAAGATTGGTCCTGTTCTTTGTCTGTCCTGCTGTTGCACCGACTATGCCGGACTCCTGGATCCCCATAACAGTCGGACCGTGGCAGATCGTAGCATTGGAATCCACTGCAGCACCGAGGTATTCCCCGATATGCAATCCCACTTCCTGGGCTTCACATGATGTCTCACTGCCAAGGAAAAGCAGGGGACGCTTTGCAGACGTCAGTATCTCGGCAGCCTTTGTGATCGCATCGTTCCAGTCAGCTTTTTTTAGCTCGCCGTTCTCTTTTATCATGGGATCCCTGATACGGTGGGAACTCACCACTTCCTGGAACTTGGCATTTCCCATCTTGCATGCGTTCTTAACAGTGATCTCGTCACCCCTAAGTTCCACCTGGATGTCATCGCACGAGCCCCCGCATACAGGGCATATTATATTCTTAGTAAACATCTCACTTCCCTCCTGCATATACCTTCAGGACTACATCTACGGTGCTGAGTACCTCGTCATTTGTGGGTTCAAGTGTGATCTTGCTTCCTTTATATAATGGAGAACCTGTGGAAAACGTACTCGGATCCACAATTACATTTGCCCAGATCGCCCTTGGCATAAACACATGCCCTGGACGCACCGAGTCGGTACGCTTTGTATACACAGCAACAGTGTGTTTACCGTCCATACTTGTAATCTTCACTTTTTCCGGGCTGCCCATAGCTTCAAAATTATCAGGAGCTATCCAGCAGACCGCACACTCCAGCATGTAATCCTCTGTGTTCTTGCTGCCTCCCTTGGCAAGCCTGCCTTCTTCGATCGTACTTCCTGTATTGAGTAATGCTTCCATCTCTTGTCACCTCACAAATCCTCATTTGCATTCTTTGATACGTACAGCGCACCCTTGGTCTGCGTAACAATTGCGTGGTCACCTGCAAACTTCTTAAACTCGCCCTGGCACACGATGTCATCGAATGTCAGGTCACTCTCTGTATCCGTATATTCAAATCCGGGGAGGAAGTTTGTGATAGTGCCAACAACAACGATCGTTCCGCCAGACATCTCGGCTCCAACTGTACGTACAGCGTCTCCTTTCACAATGATCAGGCCGCTGTTCTGGCGTATACCGCAAAAGTTTTGCACACTGCCCGCGACTTCTATCACTCCGCCGCTCATACCGCCGCCGACCTGGCTTAGGGCACTGCCATCGATAACTAATTTACCGCCAGTCATTCCGTGCCAGCTACCGCGATAAGCACAACCCGCATGGTCACCGGCATCACCTGTTATGTGCAGGAATCCGCCTTTCATTTCCATGCCTGCCCATGCATCGGCATTACCATTGACAACGATCTCCCCGCCATTCATCCCTGACCCGGTATGCATGCCTGCTGAACCATTTATAACAATACTACCTCCGGTCATACCTTCGCCGATCCGCTTGACCCTGGTGACATCTCCTTCAATTACGATCGATGTCTCTTTAGCAGAACTTCCTCCCTTGCCCTTAACATCAAAGAACCCTGAGAGGGGTAGTTCGTGTGAACCCTGCCATACAACCAGGTTTTCAATTTCATTTGCGCTCTTTGTGGCAAAAGTATCAGGTGTGATCACCTCTGCCTCCACCATAATATCTATCTCACCTTTTGGTGTAAGTGTAACTTCTTCCATGAAAATCACCCCTCCGCATTGATCTTGATCGGTGTCGGATTCATCAGGTAGCTATCCGGCGTCGGATAGTGGGCAAAACCAACTGTGTAGTATTTGAACCACTCCTTAACGTCAGCGAGCATATCCTTCTCACCCTGTTCATTTACTGTCACATCCGCGTAATATGTCCTCTTTTGTGGTATTGCTACGATCTCACCCTTTCTGGATACGATCCCTCCGTCTTTTATGGTGTACTCTGCCTGTGAAAAGTTACTTACCAGATTCTCGTAATCACGGGTGTCCAGGTTGGTCGGGTCCATGTTATAGATGGTAACATCCCCGTCCGCACCAATACCAAGGCTACCCTTCCTGTGTGATATACCAACTGTCCTTGCCGGGTTGGCTCTTGTCAGTACCGCAATATCGTAGAGTGACATCTCCCGGTCCACAGTCCCAAGGTCACTCCTGTCACGAGCCCATTGATGACACTCGTTGAATGTAGCTTCCCTTGCTTCCTGGGACATTAGCCAGGCAAGGATATTCGGATACTTCAAAAACGTGCCTCCGTTAGGGTGGTCGGTTGTCATAATAGACTTCCACACATCTTTTACAAGCAGCAGGATCTCAAGACCCATTGCCCACTGGACACTGTGTATCGGATTGCTCTTAAGGTATGTAAAAGGCAGAATACCGGAGCCACATTCCATTTCCACATCAGTATTTGACCACTTGTTGCCGGTAAGTTTATACAGATTATGTATAGCCGGCCCATCTCCTGTCATAACTGTTGCTTCCCCGAAAGGAACACAACCGCTGTCCATTACAATGTAATCGGTCTGGTTCACGTGATCTATTATCGCTTTTGTTCCGGATTCAAAGTCACCCCAGCTTGTTCCCCCGAAACTGTTGAACTGTGCATGGGTGAGATACACTGACTGTTTCCTTTTAGAGTCCACCTTAGTCTCAGCCCACTCGACATCAAGGTTCTGTTTCGTCTTGATCTGCGATGGTATTTCAAGTGAATCTTTTGTTATCTCGAAGCATCCGGGCTGTCCGAGGTTGTTGCAGTGCAGATGCATTGACATGGGAAGTCCGAGAAGTTCATTGATCTCGCACAGCCCGTGTATCATCTCTCTCGGAGTGACCCCGAAGTGGATGTTAGCCTCATCGAGTGCCCCTATATTCTCTGCCCAACCCCAGTTCTCGACACCTGCCGGATTGACGCACTTGATTCCGTACGTCTTGTGTGTCCTCATCATCCATGCAACATAATTCGCAGCCCTCTCTATTTCACCATCGCGCAGGTAGCGCATCAAAAACCAGTTATTACCCAACACGAGGTAGCCACCTGTGTCTATCATCGGGATAGAACGCATCTCTTCATGCGTGTGGCGTGCTTCAAGTGGCGGGACCGCAGCTTCAAAAACAGTAGTATATCCCATCTGGGAATATTGGTATCCTTCAAGATACACTGACGGAACAGTATAACCGGTACCTGAGTGAGTAAATGGGGTTTTCTTCCTGTTCCACTTGTAACTATCTTCGGGGCGCATCATCCTTCCGCCGTTGACCTTTGCTCCTGCGATATGGGAGTGTGAATCAACACCGCCAGGCATGACGGTCATGCCTTTTGCATCGATCGTCTTCGCATTCTTCATCTCAGCACTGGATAGTTCCCGCACAACTTTTCCGTCTTTTACGAAGATATCCATTAGCTCCCCGTCGATCTCATTTAAGGGGTCAAACACATATCCATTCTTGATTGCTATTGTTTTATTACCAGCCATAATCACACCTACTTTATTTCAAGTTTTATCGCATCTACAGGACAGATCATAGCACATGTGCCACAGCCGTTACACAGTTCCTGGTCAAGTACTTTAATAGTACCATTCACAATCTCAAGCAGCGGTTTGCTGTCCAGTTCGTTGAGATGCCCGGAAGCAAGATAAGGATCTGATGAGGCGTTGACCGGACATACTATGACGCAGTTTCCGCATCCGAGACACATGTCTTCATCTGTGTCCAGTATCGTGGTCCGGGTTGTTTCAGGAGTGGGTATATCAACAAGTTTCTTTTCAAACGGGTTTTTCTTTGCCATTTCAGGTACGATAGCACTTTTTGTAACAGTTATTGAATCAACTGGACATGCAACAGCACAGGCTCCACAGTATATGCATGCATCCGGTCTGTGAGTGACTTTCTCAACCATCTCTCCTGCATCCCATTTACGGGCAAAGACAGCATCGCACGGACACACATCTATACAAGTGCGGCAAGTCTGGCAGGTATCTTCATCCATCTTCCACTCGCCTGCAAAAGGCTTTTCCACTGTGATGGCATCGACAGGACAAACAGCCGCACACCAGCCGCAGTGTACACAGCATTCCTGGTTGATCGTAGTCTTACCATCCATAACGACGCTGCCGTCATTTGCCAGCCATTGCTTAACTTCGATACAGCACTGCGGGCAGACTTGTTCACACAGGCCGCAGTGCATGCAGTCATCGTTTACGGTCGTAGGCTTTATGGCACCATGAATGTACATCTCATCTTTCACAGTCTTGCCATCCTGCCTTATTTCCCTTGCACCTGTCGGGCACACCTTTGCACACATCCCGCATACTATACAGGTATCCGGCGTGCTATTAAGAAAAGCATCATCAATGAGTCCCCTTGCCACTGCACCCACAGATCCGATCACAAGAGAATCTTTTGGGCAAATCATGACGCAGGTTCCGCACACCACACATTTCTCAGGGATGTAAACCAGCTGCTTATCATCTTTTGTCTGAAACACCGATTCGTTCATTTAATTTCCTCCATTATTCCACCTATCTATTATGCTGTGCATGTGCTGCAGAGAACTTCTCCCCCACACTGGACAAAATATTCCCCACATACGTCACACATTTTTATACACTTGTTCGGTTTTACAGGAACTTCAACATCGACCATTTCGTAAGTATACGCATCTTCGCCTGCTTTTACGAGATCATTGATGGCCTCTTTATGGGAGACCTTCTCAGTATTCAGGTACCATGCGTGTAATTTCTGATATTTTTTTGTCCTATCCGGATCCAGGTATATCCTGATTCCACGCACTGATGTCACACCCACCGGAGCATGCCTGTTTACCACAACCGCCATCTTCCCGGAGTCTGCAATCTTTAAGCCCTTGTTCCCGATGGTGGCACCCCCGAGTACCTGGAAAGGATCCGGAAGGCAGTTGTATGTCTCACATGTCACGAATATGCGCTCTCCATCCTGCAGGTCAAGTGCCTTTTTTGCAATATTGAACATCTGGATGCCTATGAATGCCCCCGTACTCAGGTATCCATGGAATGGAACAACTTTCTCAATCTGTGAAAGCAATTCTGCATCCCTGATCTGTCGGATTATTTCGTCCATGTATAAACTCCGGTATATACTGTATTCCAATTACGAACATTTGATCAATTATCATTTGCAATCATTGGGTTATGTTATTTAAACATAACGTTTTTGTATAAACCAAAAAACTATTAAAGCTAGTTTTACGAATACACTACAGTAGAATGTGGAAATTAAAACCTAAATAATTATTTAACATCTGAGTAGTTATGTAGATGAAACATAATGAAAACAATAGTAATATTCATAACAACGATTGTGTTGTGCAGTGTAACTGCACTTGGATGCATCACAGATGAGCCGGAACAGGTCTCAACAGTTGGTGTAATTGCCAGTGAACTTACAGCATCAACGGCAGAAAAACCGCAGTCACTCATGGTGTATTGTGGTGTCGGAATGAGAAAGCCAATGGATGAGATCGGAATATTATTTAAGGAAAAATATGGCATTTCGATCGATTACAACTATGCCGGTTCAGGTCACCTGTTAAACCAGATTGAACTGGCGCAAATGGGAGATGTCTACCAGCCCGGAGCAATGTACTATTTAGATATTGCCAGGGAAAAGGGTTTCATTGATTACGAAAAGTTAGTTGCCTGCCATGTACCTGTAATAGCAGTCCCGAAAGGAAATCCTGCGAATTTAACATGTCTGGCAGATCTCACAAAGCCAGGGGTAAGACTTGCCATGGGAGATCCTGAGGCCTGTGCGATCGGCAAATTAGGAAATGAGATACTGGAAAAGAATGGGATCAAGGATGGTGTGGAGGAAAATACCATTGCACGTGGTACCACTGTAAATGCACTTATCGTTTATGTATCAACAGGAGATGTGGATGTTGCGATCACATGGAGGGAATCTTTGCTTTTTGCTCCGGATGAAACGGATGTCGTAGAGATACCTGAAAATGAGAACATCATAAAGACAATTCCGATAGGCGTGCTGATATTTTCTGAAAATAAAGAATATGCACGGGATTTTGTTGATTTCGTCACATCCGATGAAGGCAAGGCAGTATATGGGAAATACGGTTTTGTCCCATATCCGGACGAAATTCAGGGAGTGATATAGATGGAACTGATGAGTAATGTTGAAACTATTGAATGAAGTGTATGAAACTAATGAGTGATATATATATGAAACTAATAGATGACCTGATCTCTGATCTGCCTGATATAAAAGTCCGTGATGTTCATGTCGGTTATACCTGGATAGGCGTTTTGAGCAAAAACTGTGGAGTTGCAAAGAATTTTGGTGCGCCACATAATACCATGGTGCAGGATATTGGCAGACTTACCGAAAAAACGGCACTCGAACTTGCAGAGTACTTACGATCATGGAACATGATAGAAGCGGGTCTGGGTCTTGCAGCAGTCAACTCGTTGATCTCTCCGCGAGGTAAAAATTTAAATGTAAACGATTTTTTGCTTGAGAACGGTATTGGGAAGAAAATAGCGATGATCGGCCATTTTCCTGTTGCGGATGAACTGCGAAAATGTGCAGATGAACTATGGGTCATAGAGCAGCAACCCAAAAAGGGGGACCTGCCGGATACCGCATCAGAACATTTCGTTCCAAAAGCGGATATTGTTGTGATAACAAGTTCTGCGATCATAAATAAGTCGATCGGGCGATTACTGGAACTAAGCCGGGGATTTACCATTGTTCTCGGTCCGAGCACACCGATGTCTGATATTTTGTTTGATTATGGTGTGGATATGATCGCCGGAGTAAAAGTAGTGGATGAAAAGAGGATGATGGCAAAGATCGCACAGGGTGGTGGCAGGGTGAAGCAGTTTGAGGATGCGATCGAGTTTCTTGTGATGGAAAAATAACCTCTTCACGATAAGGTAGAAGATCATGGTGGAATATGTTTTGTTCAGGCAGCGGTTACGTTCCATATACCCCGGTTCATCCTTTCATATATTATTATCCCTGATCGCTGCTATCTTCTTCGGTTTCATCCTATCCATAATCGCATGCCTCTTTACCGCGACATCTGTCACAGAGTTTATGGATGAGATCAGGTCACCGGAAATTATATCATCCATCGTCATCAGCCTTGAGACCTCATTTGTTGTTGTTCTTCTTTCACTTTTCTTTGGGATCCCGACTGCATACTTACTTGCAACCAAACAGTTCAGGGGCAGTAGTTTCCTTGATACATTGATCGATCTTCCAATCATATTTCCTCCACTCGTATGTGGTCTTGCGATACTCATCGCATTCGGGGGCCAGGGAATATTCAGGCATTTCGAGGTACTGTTCACGATAAAAGGAATAATCATCGCACAACTCTTTGTTGCATCACCATTCTTAATACGCTCAGCAAGGACTGCATTCGAGTCGATCAATCCCGATACAACAAATGCTGCGAGAACACTTGGAGCATCTGAATTCTATACATTCAGGAAAATATCGTTTCCGCTTGCACGCAACGGGATTATATCGGGAGTTGTAATGACATGGAGCCGTGCGCTTGGTGAGTTCGGAGCGACTGCAATGGTGGCGGGATGCATCCCATACAGGACCGAGACGATGACGATCGGTATTTATATGCATGCTATGTCAGGCAATCTCGGCGCATCGGTTGCCCTATCTTTATTCCTGGTGGGGTTTGCTTTTATAATGCTTATTGTCTTCAAATCTTATGGGAGGTACAATGATCCAACTGGATAATATCTGCAAGTCTTTTGGAAATGAAGATGTATTGAGGTCATTGAATTTGCATGTGGGAAAAAGTGAGATGTTTGTCCTTCTCGGAGCATCTGGTTGTGGAAAGACAACAGCACTTTCAATAATTGCAGGATTGGAAAAGGAGGATCGTGGGGATGTCTATGTGGATGGAACGCGGATGAACGGTCTGCCGGCAGAAAAGAGGGAGATTGGTTTCGTATTCCAGAATAATGCGCTATTCCCACACCTGAATGTCCATGAGAATGTTGAATTCGGTCTGAAAGCGAGACGGATTGATAACAGGGGAAAGGTGAAAAGAGCACTTGAGATCGTTGGTCTTGACGGATTCGATAATAAAAACCCGATGAAATTGAGTGGTGGAGAACAGCAAAGAGTCGCACTTGCAAGAACACTCGTCACAGAACCAAGATGCATACTTATGGATGAACCACTAAGCAACCTTGATGCAATCGTTCGTGAGCGTTTGAGATACGAGATGAAATGTATTCAAAAAGAGATCGGCATCACGAGCATTTTTGTAACGCACGACCAGACAGAAGCAATGATGCTTGGCGACCGGATTGCAGTCATGAACAAGGGAAGGATCGAGGAGTGTGGAACACCGGAAAAGATTTTTTATAAGCCGGAGAAAGAATTCGTGGCGAGGTTTATTGGTATGAAGAACATTTTTAATGGAAAAATTGTCTCATTGGATGAAAATGAAGGTGTAATGGACATAGCAACAGAAAACTTTGACCTGACAGCGGTTTTCATGCCTATGGATGAAGGGAACCATGTGAAGGCATGTATCAGGCCGGAGGAGATCATCCTGATGAAATCCAACCAGAAGACGAGTGCAAGGAATGAGATCATGGGCCAGATCGTCTCCATATTCCCAAACGGTGTTTTGATGAGGATCGTAGTCGATGTTTGCGGCGCCGAGTTCTCTGTTGATATAACAAGACTGGCAGAGCATAATATGGGATTAAAGATTGGGAATGATGTTGTATTGACATTTAAAGCATGTTCAGTCCATGTGATATCATAACCGATTGGACCGGAGGAACAAAGATGACAGTAAAAGAGCAGGTAAAACAGGCCAAAGGTGCTGCATTGAAAATTACATCTGCTTCAACTTTGGCAAAAAACAGTGCACTTGAGCGTGTGGCTAATAATCTGGATGAAAAAAGGGATGAGATTCTTAAGCAGAATGCAAAGGACATCAAGGAGGCTCAAAAGGAAGGCCTGGCACATGCACTTATAAAAAGACTTGAACTTAATAAAAAAAAGATTGGTGGAATGATCGAAGGTGTAAGGTCAGTTGCCGGACTTAAAGATCCGGTTGGAAAGATACTTTCCTCGACCGAACTTGATAGTTCGCTCACGCTTTACAAGGTGTCCACTCCTATCGGTCTTATCGGCGTGATCTTTGAGTCCAGACCTGATGCGCTTGTCCAGATATCAACACTCTGCATCAAGTCAGGGAATGCGGTCGTACTGAAAGGGGGTTCTGAGGCACACAATAGCAACAGGATCCTTTTTAACCTGATCAAAGATGCAGTTGAGGTTGACGGGATATTCAAAGATTCGATCCAGCTTGTCGAGACGAGAGAGGACGTACGTGAGATGCTGAAACTCGATAATTATATAGACCTCATGATCCCGAGAGGTTCCAATGAATTTGTCAAGTACATCCAGGAGAACACGAAGATCCCCGTACTTGGACATTCGGAAGGGATCTGTCATGTCTATGTGGACAGGGATGCTAATCTCAATATGGCGGTTGATATCGCATTCGATTCGAAATGCCAGTATGCTGCGGTCTGCAATGCAATGGAAACCCTTCTTGTCCATGAGGGTGTTGCAAATAAGTTCCTGCCTGCGGTCAAGGCAAGATACGATGAGCAGGGCGTTGAGTTGAGAGGGGATGTGCGTACAGGGGCAGTGATCAGGTGTGCTGAGGCATCGGAAAGCGACTGGAAATGTGAGTATAACGACCTCATCCTCTCAATGAAGGTCGTTGACTCGACAGGGTATGCCATAGATCATATAAACAGATACGTTAGCCACCATACTGATGCGATTGTAACGTCAGATGAGAAAACGGCGCAGCGTTTCTTAAACGAAGTTGATTCATCCTCTGTGATGTGGAATTGCTCTACGAGGTTTTCGGATGGGTTCGTGTATGGGCTTGGTTCAGAGGTAGGAATCTCGACCGGCAAGATCCACTCACGCGGACCTGTAGGACTTGAGGGGCTTACGATCTACAAGTACAGATTGATAGGGAACGGGCAGATTGATAGGGAACGGGCAGATCGTTGGTGATTATCTCGATGGCCAGAAGCGGTTCACCCATCGACGGCTGGTATGAGATATGAAGTCACTCAAAGTGGATCTGGTTGTTGTTAAGATCGGGACTAACACGCTTGCCAGCGAGGGCAGGGGTCTTAACTACGGATTGATCGAGAACATTGCTGAGCAGATATCCGGACTCAAGAGGCAGGGAAAGGCGTTCATTGTCGTTACATCTGGTGCGATCGGGCTCGGGTGCAGTGAACTTTCACTTACCAAGCGACCATCTGAGATCGTCTTGAGACAGGTTTGCGCTGCCATCGGGCAGAGCAAGGTTATGGAGGTGTATCATCGCGCCTTTGAACACTACGGTGGGATCGTTGCCCAGATCCTGCTTACGTCTGATGACTTTACTGATGAGACAAAGCATGAAAACTTACGAAATGGGATTCGTGAACTCCTGCGCTTGGATGTGACGCCGATCATTAATGAGAATGATGTTGTTGCGACAGACGAGATCGGTGAAACGTTTGGTGATAATGATATTCTTTGTGCAATGGTTTCAGTTGATACGGATGCTGATCTCCTGATCATCCTGACCGATGTTGACGGATTATATGACAGCAATCCGGGAGATAATGATGGTGCGAGTTTGATCAGGACAGTTACAGCAATAACGCCGGAGATTGAGGTGATGGCTGGTCAAACCGGATCAAAACTTGCTGTTGGTGGAATGAAGACAAAGATCGAGGCTGCCAGGACCTGTATGGAAGCAGGTTGCGATGTTGTGATCGCAAACGGTAGAGAGGTTGATGTGATCAGGAGGATTGTTGAAGGGGAAGAGATCGGGACGTTGTTTTGCGGGAGGAAATTATTTTGATTGAAATATACCAGAAGAAAAACGCAGTGAAACCACATGATACAGGGAACTTAAAAGAGGAAGTGAACTTGAAAGGGAAAGGGGGAGTGAATTTGAGTGATACGGTGAATTCATTTAATTCCCTGACACCAGTAGACGATGCAAAGAAGATCCTGGATGGATTCACTTTTGATCGGAAAACTTATGTGGATACCAGGGATTCATTCGGACGGGTCCTGGCAGAAGATATTGTTTCTGGTATTCTTGTTCCACCTTATGACCGGGCAGAGAAGGATGGATATGCGATCATGGATCAAAATCCCGATCAAAGAACATTCAAATTGATCGGAGAGACACTTGCCGGAGATGAACGGGAGGTGATCATCAAAAGTGGTGAGTGTTGCTGGGTTGCAACCGGTGCGAAGATCCCGGAGGGTACAAATCTTGTTATTCCGGTTGAAGACACCGAAGAATGTAGTGATGAAGATGGAATTATAATTAAAGTTTGTGAATCCGGAGTGGAATTGAATATTTCAAGGAAGGGCTGTGATATTAAGTCTGGAGCGACAGTTTTAGAGGAAGGCTGTCTTTTAAATGAGCGAAATATTGGGATTCTGGCATCACTGGGTGTCAGGAAGGTGAGGGTCTATGATACACCTAATGTTGCGATTATTTCTACCGGTGATGAACTAAAGCAGATCAATGATGTGAATTCATTGACACTTTCAGCAATTGTGAAACAATCGGGTTGTTCACCATTTTTTATTGGAACTGTATCCGATGATCTTGGGGATATAAAAACGAAGTTAGGTGAAGCACTTGAATATGACATAATCCTGACCTCGGGAGGTGTTTCTGTTGGGAAAAAAGACCTTATGCCTGAGGTGGTTTTTGGGATGGGGGAGATTCTCTTCCACGGTGTCAGGATGCGGCCTGGTATGCCAATGCTCGCGGGTAAAATCGATGAAAAACCGATTCTCTGTATGCCTGGAAATGTGACGTCATGCCTGGTATGTGCAAATGTATTTTTACTTCCAATGCTGAGATCTATGGCACATCTTCCGTTTACCAGGGAAATGGGGAGTGCAAGATTATCAGGGGAAGTGACTTCAGAATATGGTATGCGTCGATATCTTCCTGTTAAACTGGCAGGTGGAGTTGCATATCCCACGTTTAATGGGTCCGGCCTGATCACATCGATAGCGTATGCGGATGGTTTTGTAGTGATCGGGGAGGATGAAATGTTGACGGAAGGGGAAGTTGATGTCTGGTATTTTTAACGATTTGTTGCCACTTTCGTTATACCAGGCCAATAATCTCCTATGTGAATGCCAATAGGGTTTTCATGCTCGTGGGTGTCCTGAAATGTCCTGAACGCTTACTTCGAAAATGACTACATTGTGTCTTTATATTCTTCTGGAATAAAAAGAAGTTCAGACAAGTGCTGATTCCACTCGAACAAGCCGCGCTTTGATATCAGAAACCTCTGCTGTAAGAGCAATAATCCGCTCCTGTGCATTAACATCGTGTTTTGTCATTATATTTGTAAGTTGAGTGAAATTTCGGTTTGTTTCAGATTTGAAGTCTTTCAGGATAGATGTATTATCATCTATTTTTTCAATCATCACATCTTGCTTTTCAATCATCACATCTTGCTTTTCAATCATCACATCTTGCTTTTCAATCATCACATCTTGCTTTTCAATCATCACA
>Ga0209013_10002945_pt1 | contig 15307 bp, 13 predicted proteins | sample Cruoilmetagenom2_FD_187291 | JGI IMG/M metagenome (GOLD analysis project Ga0209013, IMG submission 187291) | Oil polluted marine microbial communities from Coal Oil Point, Santa Barbara, California, USA - Sample 2 (SPAdes) (version 2) | ecosystem: Environmental > Aquatic > Marine > Oil seeps ... | reverse complement strand
CTTCCCGAGAGGATGCCAGACACGTTGATTCGCAGATGCGCGATGGAGCGCAGGTTGCGCGCTTCGGCGAATCGGGAGCCAGGCATGTCCGGACGAGCGCGCCCTTGCCCGAACTAAAAACTAAAAACTCAAAACTCAAAACTGAACTCTCCCCTTCTCTCCCCTTCTCCCCCCGCCCGCCCTCGAAGGGGCTACAATCCACTGACGCATGAGGGAGGCGCGATGCCCGAGGCACACAACGGCGATGTGACGCTTTTCTTCGAGGACGAGGGGGACGGGAGGCCCGTGCTCCTGATCCACGGCCACACCCTGGACCGGCGGGTTTGGGACCTGGTCATGCCGGGGCTCCGGGCTCCGGGCTTCCGGGTGCTGCGACCCGACCTCCGTGGACACGGCCGCAGCTCGAGGCCCGACAGCGGTTACCACTGGAGCCACCACGCCGCCGACATGGAGGCTGTGCTCGACGCAGCGGGGGTCGAGCGTGCAGCGGTCGTGGGTTTTTCGATCGGAGGTGGCGTTGCCATCGAGTTGGCGCAGACCTTGTCTGATCGTGTGGACTCACTGGTGCTGATCGCACCGGTGATGCCCGATCGTCCCTTTGAACCGGACTTTTTGGAAAACCTCAAGCAGGTCGCACGGGTGGCCCGCACCGAGGGCATCGAGGCTGCGATGAAGGGGCCGTGGGCTCAAAGTCCACTCTTCGTGCACTCCTTCACCAAGCCCGGGATCCGCGAGGCGGCGGCCGCCATCCTCGTGGATTTTCCCGGAGCCGAGTACTTGGCGAGCGAACGGGACCACGTGGAGCGCGAATGGACCATACCCGAGCGTCTGCCGCAGATCGAGGCGCAGACTCTGGTGATGGTGGGTGAACTCGAAATGCCGGGTTTCCGGGCCTTTGCCGACGAAGCTGCCGAGAGTATCCGGGGCGCGCAATTGGCGATCATCGACGGCTGTGGCCATCTGCTCCCACTGGAAGAACCCGAGCTCGTCGCCCGCCACATCGTCGAGTCGGCCGGTCGGTGATCCCGCCGCCGGCGAACCTGGGCACACGCCCACTCGATGGCAGATACTGGATGGCGGATTCAGGTCTCAGGCTTCAGGTCTCACAGGCTTCAGGTCTCAGGTTTCAGGCTTCAGGTTTCAGGTTTCAGGCTTCAGGGTTCAGGTAGCAAAAAGATCCAGAAAGAACTTGACATCGCAGGAGCCCAACCGACGATTCTGGTGCGACTTGCGATGTGCGACGTGCGCCCTGAGACCTGAGACCTGAGACCTGCGATGTGCGACCTGCGACCTACCGAAGCTCTTCCCGAATCGCTTCTGCGATGCGTTCCGCGTGGTCCTCGATCTCGACGGCGTTTTCCCCCTCCACCATCACCCGCGCCAGCGGCTCCGTGCCCGAGTAGCGGAGGAGAACCCGACCCCGGCCGACGAGTGAGCGCTCGGTGTCCGCCAGCTCTCGGCTGACCCGCGGCAGCTGATTGAAGGGCTTTTTGCGAGGAACCGGGATGTTGAGCAGGATCTGCGGCAGGCGCTCGAGATCCGACAGGGCGGAGATGGGAATCCCCTGCCGGGCGGCGATGGCGAGAACGTGGGTGCCTGTCAGGAGACCATCTCCCGAGACTCCGTGGTGGGAGCAGATCACGTGCCCCGACTGCTCGCCGCCGAGAACGGCACCGTGCCCGGTCATCGTCAACCAAACGGCGCGGTCACCCACCGAGCAGCGGATCATCTCCAAGCCGTCTGCGCGCAGAGCGCGTTCAAGACCGAAGTTACTCATCACGGTCGCCACCACCCGGCCGCCGGCGAGGTTCCCCTCCCGATGCAGCTGACGCGCCCAGGCGAGAAGGATGTCATCACCGTCCAGAATCTGACCTGTCTCGTCAACCAGAACCGCGCGATCCGCATCGCCGTCGAGAGCGAGGCCCCCGTCGGCGCCTCGTTCCACGACGGTCTCAGCGAGGCTCTCGGGAGCGGTCGCACCGCACCCGGCGTTGATGTTGTGACCGTCGGGGCTCGAGGCGATGGCGGTGACCCGGGCACCGAGGCGTTCGAGCAGCTGTTGGGCGATTCCCGAGGCCGCGCCGTTGGCGGCGTCTACGACCAGGTAGAGCCCCGCGAGGGGTTCCGAGACCTCGTGGCTTGCCACCAGAAACTCGAGATAACGCTCGCTGAGAGAGGGATCGGGCGCCGGAAGATCGGGTCCCACGGCGGCGACCATTTCGCCGATGCGGGCCTCGAGATGGCGCTCACGCTCGTCGGCCAGCTTTTCTCCCCCGGGGCTCAGAATCTTGATTCCGTTGTCCTGCGCCGGGTTATGGGAAGCCGAGATGACAACCCCGGCGGCACAGTCACTGTCGCGGAGCAGGTGGGAGACGGCGGGGGTCGGGAGCACGCCGCCCCAGGTTACGACGCCTCCTTTGGCCTGAAAGCTGCCTGCGAGCCACTCCGCGAGTGGGACGGTCGAAGCTCTGGTATCACCGGCGAGGAGGATGCGCGGCCTCGGGCACCGGCCGGCCAGATCCTCGGCGAGCGCAACGCCCAGCCGGCGAACGGTGTTCTCATCCAACGGCCACTCGAACGCGCGGCCTCGGATACCATCGGTTCCAAAAAGGGTGTCCATCGTCATTCCTATTGCCGGCCGTGCGAACATGCAGGTCGGTTCCCACATTCGGCGTCCGAGGAGGTTCCCACGTACGAGGCTTGCGCGTCAACCCACCGCCCGCCTTGGTCACGGCGTAGCCCAGAGGGCGAAGCCGGGAGGGCGCCCGTAACCCACCGGAAACTGTCGCCTCGCTGCCCTCGCTACGAAAGCCGGCGAGCGGCCACCCGCACTCTGGGAGTCTTTAGTTTTGAGTTTTGAGTTTTCCGTCACAAGGGCCCTGGGGAGTCAGGAGTCCGCTGGCGGTGGCGGGTCACGGCGCCGGCAATTGAGAATTCAAAATTGAGAATTGAGAATTCTATCCCCTACGGGCTTCTACTCAGGCGGTAGCTCGGCTTCCAGTACCGGCTCTGGAACGATGTCCACGGTGACCAGAATCAGCCCGACGCCGAGAGCGCGCAACAGCGGGTCCGGCAGCCGAGGCTGAACGCTAGCCTCAACCGAGCCCGCGGCCCCCTCCACCGAGAGCGGGGTGGTCTCGACAAACTCCAGCGAGAGCACAAGGCTCTCCGGGCCCTGGACAGTGATCTGTGGCGGAACCACCTTTATCTCGCTCTTGATGAACCCGGGCGCGGGAACTCCGTCGATCGTCGGTCGGACCGCGACCTGTCGGGTTTCCTGACGCTCGAGCTCGAGGGTGATTGCTGGCGGATCCACGCTGACAACATCCACCTCGGCCGGCAGCGGGATGTCGCTCTCGTTGATGGGGTAGGAGTTGAGCCCGGGCCGTGCATCGGAAAGGTCGAGGAGGACCTCGGGGGGGTTGCGCGAGTCGAGAGCTCGGGAGAGGGGACCGCGGAGCTGAATTGAGATCGTGTCGGGCACGCTCGAGGTGAGGACCAGGTCGCGGGGAATGTTGACAAGGGTGAGGTGCGCCTTGACCCCGCGCACCGAGATGTTCTCGCTGCGCTCCGCGGCCAGGGCATACCACAGCAGGAAGGCGGCGAGGATGGCTACCAGGAACTGCACGGGATACCGTGGGCGGAGCATTACGCGCCGACCTCCTCAGAGGGGTGGAGTTGAAAGAGATGTTCGGCAAGGGCATTGCGAAGCGTGGTTTCGTCGAGAGGACGCAGCAGCTGCTCTGCGACCGCGAGGGAAATTGTCCCCGTCTCCTCGGAGACCACGATGACCAGCGCGTCGGTCTCCTCGGTGAGGCCGATCGCCGCGCGGTGGCGAGTGCCGAGCTCGGAGGAAAGCTCGTGGCGGGTGGTCAGGGGCAGGAAGCACGAGGCGGCCACCATTCGCTCACCGCGGAGGATCACCGCTCCGTCGTGCAGGGGAGTCCCGGGGATGAAGATGTTGAGGATCAGGTCGTAGGAAAACTTTGCTTCCAAGGAGATCCCGGTGTCCGCCCAGGCGGCGAGGGAGTCACGGCGCTCGATGGCGATCAGCGCCCCGATTCGCTTCGAGGCCAGGGCCTGCACCGCCAGGGCCAGCTCGTTGAGCATCACTGAACCCTCCTCGGCGCTGCGTCCCCAGGGGAAGAAAGCGGTCGAACCGAATGCCGCCAACATTCTGCGGATCTCCTGCTGGAAGAGCACAATGATGGCAATCGGCAAGAACACCAGGAGATTGGAGAGGATGGTGGAGAGGGTGATCAGCCCGAGGTTCGAGGCTGCGAGATAGAGGGCGAGGATGATGACGATGCCCCACAACATCTGCATCGCCCGAGTGCCCCGGAGAAGGACCAGCAGGGCGTAGATGAGCAGGGCGACGGTGAGTATGTCGGCTATGTCGGCGATCGAGACCTGGAGGTTCGTGAGCTCACGAAGGAAGCCGAGCAGCCAGTTCATGCTGTGGCCTCACGAACGAGCATGGCGATTTCCAAGAACTGCGCCGTTTCTTCCGGGTCGTGCGTCCGGACAACCGCCGTCGGTGTTTCGACGACTGAGATCAGCGCGCCGAGCGTGCCCGGAAGGCGATCGGCCACCGGTGCGCCCGTGATGCGGCCGATGAAGGATTTTCGCGACGGACCGACCACCACCGGGTGACCCAGGCTTGCCAGGTCGGGCAGGGCCTTCAGCAGGGCGAGGTTTCCCGCGTCGTCCTTGCCGAAACCCACGCCGGGGTCGAGCCACACCCTGTGCGGGGGGATTCCGCACTTGACCGCATCCGCTGCCCGTCGCCCGAGGAAGGCATGTACCTCGGCCACCACGTTGGTGTAGGAGGTGTCGGTCTGCATGGTCCGTGGTTCGCCGCGCATGTGCATGAGCACGACGGCGCCGCCGCTCGCCGCCACCAGCTCGAGCATCCCGGGTGCGGAGGCAGCGGTGACATCGTTGATCAGGTCGGCGCCTGCGGCGAAGGATTCGGTAGCCACCTCGATCTTCGAGGTGTCGACCGACAGTACGGCATCGGGGTGGCGGCGGCGCAGCTCTGCAATCACGGGAATCACCCGCCGCAGCTCCTCGGTCGCGTCCACCGGGAGCGCACCGGGGCGGGTGGACTCACCGCCGATATCGATCACGATCGAGCCTGCTGCGAGCATCTGCTCGGCCCGGTCGAGGGCGTCCCCGAGCTCGAAGTGACGGCCACCGTCGGAAAAGGAGTCAGGGGTGCAGTTGAGGACGCCCATCACCACCGGCCGTCCTCGCGGCCAGAGCCCGTCGAGTCGCTGGTGACGCCTGGAGGTATCAGTCCTCCGACGTTGTGTCTGGGGCGGTGGGTGGTGGGTCATTCTCAATTCCTACTTCCTGATTCCCAGTTCCTCCGTGGGTCTTCCCTTCCGCTTGTTCTTTGACCTCCTCAACCGCCCTCTCTTTCTTCCGTTTAATCTGGTCGACGTCGAGGTCCGAGTGCAAGTCGAGAAGCCTGTAGATCTCCTCGCCGTCGAGTACCTCGTGTTCGAGAAGGGCAGCTGCGATCCCCTCCAGCGTCTCCTGGTTGGCCTCGAGAATCTCTCGGGCCTTGCCATAGGCGGCGTTGACAAAGCCGCGAATTTCATCGTCGATCTGGACCGCGGTGGCCTCCGAGTAGTCCTGGTGGCGGGCGAACTCCTTGCCCAGGAAGATGGATTCCTCGCGCTTGCCGAAGGTCAGGGGACCCATGGTGGGGCTCATGCCCCACTCGCAGACCATCTTCCGCGCCAGCTCGGTGGCGCGTTCGAGATCGTTGCCGGCGCCAGTGGTCATCTTGCCGGGGCCGAAGATGATCTCCTCTGCCAGCCGGCCGCCCATGAGTACCTGCAGATTGGCCTCGAGATAGCTGCGGGGGTACGTGTAGCGGTCCTCGAGCGGGAGCTGTTGGGTGAGACCGAGGGCCATCCCCCGGGGGATGATGGTGACCTTGTGGAGCGGGTCCGCCTCCGGTACCAGCACCGCCACCAGGGCGTGTCCCGCCTCGTGGTAAGCGGTGAGACTCTTCTCCTCCTCGGACATTACCAGCGAGCGCCTCTCCGAGCCCATCATCACCTTGTCCTTGGCGAACTCGAAATCCGCCATGTCCACCTTCATCTTGTTGAACCGGGCGCCGCGGAGGGCGGCCTCGTTGACCATGTTGGCGAGATCGGCGCCGGTGAAGCCCGGGGTCGAGCGGGCCAGCACCACCAGGTCGACGTCCGAGGCGAGCGGGATGTCCCTGGTGTGGACCTTGAGAATGCCTTCGCGTCCCTTGACGTCCGGCGGGTTGACCACGATGCGGCGGTCGAATCGGCCGGGACGGAGAAGTGCCGGGTCGAGGACGTCGGGACGGTTGGTGGCGGAAATGAGGATGACCCCCTCGTTGGACTCGAATCCGTCCATTTCCACCAGGAGCTGGTTCAGCGTCTGTTCGCGTTCGTCGTGACCGCCGCCGAGGCCGGCGCCTCGGTGGCGTCCCACCGCGTCGATCTCGTCGATGAAGATGATACACGGGGCGTTTTTCTTGCCCTGCTCGAAGAGGTCGCGCACCCTTGATGCCCCGACACCGACAAACATCTCCACGAAGTCCGAACCGGAGATCGAATAGAAGGGTACCTCCGCTTCGCCGGCGATCGCCTTGGCGAGAAGGGTCTTGCCGGTGCCCGGCGCCCCCATGAGCAGAACCCCTTTAGGGATCTTGCCGCCGAGACGCTGGAACTTCTTCGGGTCCTTGAGAAACTCGATGATCTCCTCGAGCTCCTCCTTGGCCTCGTTGACGCCGGCAACGTCGCTAAAGGTGACTTTCTTCTGGTCCGGGGTCAGGAGCCTGGCCTTGGACTTGCCGAAGGACATCGCCTTGGTCCCGCCGGCCTGCATCTGGCGGAAGAACACGAACCAGAGACCGACCAGGATCAACAGCGGCGCCCAGGACAGCAAGGCGGTGAGCATACGTCCGTCGGATGGTTTCTCCACCTTGATCTCGATGCCGTGCTCGCGAAGATCCTTGATCAGGTCGTCGTAGCCCGGGTTGTAGGTGTAGAGGTCATACCGGGGTTTGGGGCCATCGCCTGCGTCACCTGCGTGGGTGGAGCGGATGTAGATTTCCTCGCCTTTGATTAACACCTTCACAACCTGGTCGTCGCCGACCTGGTCGAGGAACTGCGAAAAGGCGATCTCCTGGCTCGTCGAGGAGTAGCCTCGGAGCACCTGCAGGATCAGCAGGACGCCCACGAGGATCACGATCCACATGAGAACGGTGCGTACAGTTTGATTCACTCTGAACTGTCCTCCGGCGCCCACCCTTTTTGGGCGGGGCCTTTGGGAGAACCCCACCTCCTACCGGGGTTGTTCCCTTTTCCTTCTGATCTCAGCCCTGGTCGACGATACAGAGGTCGGGACGGTTGGTGTGTTCACCGTGGCCGGGCCCGAGACCATAGCCCACGAGGAAGCCTTCAGGTGCATCGTCGATGATCGCGTAACGCGCGCTGAGGTTGACGCTTCGTAATTGAGGCTTGTCCACCAGCGCCACCACCTCGACCGAGGCCGGGTTCTGCTGGCTGAGATGTGTGATGAGGTAATTCTCAGTGATGCCCGAGTGGAACACGTCCTTGAGGATCAACACATTGCGGTCACGGACATCGACCTGCGTGGCGTAGGTCAGGCTCACGACCTCGCCGTGGTCACCGGGGGAGGTCGTGACGTTGACAAACTCGTAGTCCACCGGGCGGGGCATGGATCGGGCGAGATCGGCAAGGAAGAATGCAGCTCCCTTGAGGATCCCCACAAGCACCAGCTCCCGGTCACCGTAGTCATTGGCGATTGCGGAGGCGACCTCGGTCAATTTTTCGCGGATGCGATCGGCGGTGTAGATCACCCGAAGGTTGCTCATCTGCGAATCACCTCCACTACCAGGTCCTCCCGGCTTGAAGTAGCCGGAGCCTGCCACACTCCTGGAATCCAGTAAATCTTATCATCTTCGCAGAATACGGGCCATGCCCGCCGCAGATGTCGCGGTAGTGACTTCGCCAGGAGCCGCTGGACCGGCACCTCTTTGCGGTCGACCTCCATCTGCTCCCCTGGACGCGTATTTCGGACTCCGAGGCCGACCCCGGTGGGCGGGCGCCACCGCCAACGAAGCCCGGCTTCGGGTCCCGGGGTAGCCCGGATCCGAATCTGCCAGCCGGGGAGCGGGAGCTCGACGATCTCACCGGGTACGAGGCCGAGGTCGTAGGCTGCGGGGGGCTGTGGCGGTTCCAGCCAGAGGTGGCGGCGAGCGAGACGCAACCGCCAACGGTGACCGAGGCTCACCGCCGTCGGTGAGGCGCCATCGATCAGGGCGTGAAAGATCTGCAGTTGGCGCCTGGTGACCCGCTCGATCCCAACGCGGGCCGCCTGCGCGTGGAGCCAGCGCGCGCGAAGGGGTGCGGCGAGCTCGCGGATTGCGGCCGCCGGAACGCCGCCATCCGGTTCCCAGGGGTCGATCCATCGGGCTCGAGCCTTCAGCTCTCCGGCGAGGAACGCTTCGCTCTCGGCCAGGGATTCGGCGAGGTGGACGAGGTGTTCGCGCAGGGACGGGCTCGCCTCGAGGAGCTCGGGCAGGAGCCGATGGCGGACTCGGTTGCGAAGGTGCTGTGGATTGAGGTTGGAGCTGTCCTCTCTCCACGGAATTTGCCGCTCCTCGAGCCAGGCGAGGATCTCGGGGCGATTCCACGGCAGCAGGGGGCGGATCACGCCCTCCGTGGTCTCGGTGGCAATGCCGGCCAGAGCGCGGGGTCCACCGCCGCGGAGCAGCTGGACCAGCACACCCTCGGCTACGTCGTCGCGGTGGTGGCCGGTGGCCACAGCGCCGAGCTCACCCGTGCGCGCGAGCTCCAGCAGGGCGTGATAACGGAGCCTGCGCCAGGTGCCCTCCCTGCCCGCGTGCAGAGGCGCCTCCTCGGGGAGGTGGAGGAGGTGGAACGGGATTCCAAGTTCGCGGCAGTGCCGAGCGCAGGAGGATGCGTCCTCGTCAGCTTCGGCGCCACGGATTCCATGGTGAACGTGGGCCGCCTCCAGCTCCAGTTCGAGATGAGGGTGGCGCAAAAGGTGCAAGAGCGCTACCGAGTCCGCGCCACCGGAGAAGGCAACGAGCACCCGGCGGCCGACCAGAGCGGGGAAGGTGGCCGCGAAGTGGAGCGGAAAGTCGGAGAGATTCATGGATTTGGAATGGTGGCGGTGGGTGGACTTGAACCACCGACACAGGGCTTATGAGACCCCTGCTCTACCCCTGAGCTACACCGCCCGGACGAGCAATATACCTGCAATCCTCGGCGCCTGTCCACTGCGATGTCCGTGATTGAAGCCCCCTGCTCCCTGCCCCCTGTGCCCTGCCCCCACCTACCTCGCCCCGGTTTCGTGCCACAAGAATTGAGAATTGAGAATTGAGAATTGAGAATTCATGACTCAAGACGATTGGATAGGGAAGAGTCGAATGGAGTCCGGACCGATCGGGTTATACTGAGGCCAATGGCTGCCAAGAAACCCAAGGAGGTGGAGCGTTGTCCGCAGTGCGGTCAGCCGGTGGCGGAAGATGATTTGCAAGCATGCATAATCTGTCGTAGCCTCTTCTGCCAGGAGTGTGCGGTACTCGATTACGGACGGCAGTTCTGTACGCTCCGGTGTCGTGGTTTCTTCTTCTACGGCGATGGGGATGAGACCGAAAAGGATTTTTAGGGAAATGGGTCAACGACTCGATGAGCTGATGGCAAAGGCGGAGACCGTGCCGATTCTGCGCGCCGGTGGGGAAAACTCCTTGGTCGCACAGAAGGCCGAGGGTTCGCGTGTCTTCGACGTGGACAATGCCGGGTACATCGACTACCTCGGTGCGGGCGGCGCCACCATCGTGGGCTTCGCCAATCAATTCATCCTGGACGCAGTCCGCAAGGTGCTGCAGACGGGTATTCCCGAAGGATTCCACGTGCCCCAGGAGGTCGACCTAGCCGAGACCCTGAGTCAGTTCCTGCCCCGTGTGAAAAGCTGGTGGTTCTGCCGCAACCAGGATGAGGCCTTCCGTCACGTCATGCGTTGGGCGCGCCGGACCACGGGGAAGAAGCATTTTCTGGTCCTCGACGGAGGAGCTCGGCTGCGGGTGGGCGCCCCGGCCGATCTCGCGGATGACCGATCGAACCCGATCCGCCAGGTTCCTGGTTGGGATGTGGACCGGATCATCGCAGCCCTTACGGCGGGAGGATCGAAGGTCGCAGCGTTGATCGTTGACCCCTTGATGGGCCGCTTCGGGGTCGTCCCCCCTCCGGAGGGTGCCCTGGAGGAGATCACGGAGGCGTGCCGCAAGCAGGGCGTGCTCCTGGTGCTCGACGAACGTGTCTCGGGCTTCCGAGTGCACCGCGGCGGCGCCGCCGCCCGCGCCGGGATCACCCCCGATGTCGCAGTCTACGGCGCCGCCCTTGGTGGGGGCTTCCCGATCGGTGTGGTGGCATTCCGTGAGGAGCGGCTCGAGCCCGAGCTCGAGGGCGATGAGATGCTGCCCACGCCCCACCCCGTTTCCTTGGCGGCGGCCGAGGCCATACTGTCCATCCTCAAGAACGATGCGGTTTACGAGCGCCTCGAGGCGCGTACCGCGCAGCTGGTGGAAGGGCTGCTTGCCCTTGCCGAGCGTTTCTCCAGGCCGATGACCATCAACCGTGTGGGTTCGGTCTTCGCGATCTATATGACCGATGAGATTGTTACGGATCGGAAAGGGCTGGAGAGGTCGGACGGCGACGCCTACCGCCGATTGGTGGGGGGGCTTCTCGACGAGGGCATTCTCCTGCCGCAGGAGCCGGGCAAGGCCGCATTTGTCTCCAGCGCGCATGGGGCCAAGGATGTGGAGGAGACATTGGCAGCATGCGAAAACGTACTGCTGCGCCTGCACCAAGAGGATCTTCCCTGATTACAAACGAACCCCGCGAGCGAACGATGCTCGTCGGCCTGGTCGTGCCGGGGCTGCCGCGTCCGCTGGCGGAGGAGCACCTCGACGAGCTTGCACGCCTGGTAGAAACGGCGGGCGGAGTGGTCGTGGGCCGTGGCCTCCAAGAGCGCGCGAAACCCGACCCCGCCACCGTGGTAGGTCGCGGCTTTCTGCAGCAACTCGGTTCACGCTGCGAGGACGAGGCGGCGGAGTCGGTGGTCTTCGACGAGGACCTCACCGCCTCGCAGGTACGGAACATCGAAGGCGAACTGCCGAAGTCGCTCAAGATCCTCGACCGTGCCGCGGTGATCCTCGATATCTTCGCGCAGCGGGCCCGCAGCCGGGAGGCACAGACCCAGGTAGAACTGGCGCAGCTGAGTTACCTCTTGCCGCGGCTCACCCGCCGCTGGCGCCACCTCTCGCGCCAGGCCGGCGGCATCGGCACCCGCGGAGTGGGTGAAACCCAGCTCGAGATCGACCGCCGCCTGATTTCGCGACGAATGGCCCAGCTCCGTGGCAAGCTCGCCGTCATCGAGCGCGACCGGCGGCTGCGCCGCGAACGGCGGATCGACCTTCCCACGGTGGCGCTGGTTGGCTACACCAACGCCGGCAAGTCCTCTCTCTTCCGGCGGCTGACCAGGGCCGCCGTCCTGGTCGAGGACCGGCTCTTCGCCACCCTCGATCCGAGGGCACGCCGGGCGGCTCTTGGCGAGGAGGTCACCGCGGTACTCACCGACACGGTGGGCTTCATCCGCAAGCTGCCGCACGATTTGGTGGCGCCGTTCCGCTCGACCCTCGAAGAGGCCGTTGATGCCGATTTGGTGTTGCACGTGGTGGACGCTGCCCATCAGGCGTGGGAGGAGCACCTGAGGGTTGGTGAAGAGGTGCTCGAGGGCCTCGGGGTCGAGCGCGAACAGACGCTGGTCGTGTTCAACAAGACCGACCTCCTCCAGTCACGTTGCTACCCGACAATGGAGCCCCGCGGCGTGTCCGTAGCCCTCTCGGCGGCCACCGGCAAGGGGGTGGCTGAGCTCAAAGAACGGGTCCGCGCAATGCTGCTCTCGGCGCCCGGCGTGGCCATCCTCAGGGTACCGCTGGAGGAGCCCGAGATGGTGCGTCGGGCGGTCGGTCTGCCACATCAGCTGGCGCGGCGGTTCATGGATGAGGCGGTTGAGCTGGCGATGAGAGTCGATCCTCGCCTCCTGGTGGAGGCCGGGCTCGACCTTTACCGGGTCCCGGGTTGGAATACCCTCAGCGGCAAGGGAGGAGGCTGATGCCTGTCTATGAGTTCCTGTGCAGGGTGTGCAACCGGATCTACAGCTTTCACTCCTTTGCCGTTGATACCGCCAAGATCCCCACTTGCCCCAAATGTCACGCCGCCGACCTGCGACGGGTGCCGTCACGCTTTGGCGTGACCGCTTCCCCGAAGACGGGTGGAGGTGAAGAGGCGGACGGCCAGGGCATGGACGATCCCCGGATCGAGCGCGAGATGATGCGCTTCGCTGCGGAGCTCGAAAACATGGACGAGAACGATCCCCGGCAGATGGCGGCCGCGGTGCGGCGCATGACCGAGATCGCGGGCGAACCGGTGACACCGGCAATGGAGGAGATGATCCGCCGCCTCGAAGCCGGCGAGGATCCGGAAGAGGTGGAGGAGGAGCTGGGTGAAGCCCTCGAGGAAGAGATGGGAGGAGAGGGCGGAGCCTACCCAGGCGCCCCTCCAGAGCGCGACAGCGGGCTGTATCCGATGTAGGGGAATTAGGAATTCGGAATTCGGAATTATCGGCGCGGGGAGGCCGAGGCAGGAATTCTCAATTCTTAGTTCTCAATTCTGAATTATCGGCGCGGTGAAGCGTAGGCGTGGGTGGCAACGTGTTGCCCGCGCTTGGGCGCGCTACTTCGGAGGTGCCTGGCATCCTCACGGGCAGAGTGCGGACAGGAAGGTCGCGCTGAAATCAGCAGCGCACAACTGGAGCTCGATTGAATCGGCTACGCCGCGATTTGCGCGCTGGCTGCTGTACTCCTCAGGGTCAGCAGGTCGATCTCGGGTGGCGCTCCGACCCGGACCGGAATCGCGCCCACGCCGACCCCGCGTGATACGTACAAGAACGCGTTCTCGCGGCGGTAGGGTCCGGCGATGTAGCGGGTGCTGAATCGGGCGGCGTTGAGGTTGCGGTTGGTCAGCGCGATCTGCCCGCCGTGGGTGTGGCCGGAGACGGTGAGGTGGGCGCCGGCAGCCGCCGCGCGGTGCCAGCCCTGAGGCTGGTGGCAGAGGCAGATCCGGAACGCCGACGGGAATTGGCCGAGAATCGAGAAGTCGGGACCGCGATCATCGACGGCCTGCAGATCGTCCACGCCGACCAGCGCCAGACTGGACCCTTCCCGCTCGAGGACCACGCCGCGGTTGATCAGGGGCTGGATGCCCGCTGCACGCAGCGCCCACTCGGAGCGCTGGGGATCGATGAAGTGATCGTGGTTGCCGAGAACGCCCCAGACTCCAAGCGGCGCCTCGATGCCGCGGAAGCCGCGCGCAAAGTGTTCGGCGTCGGAATGCCTGCGGTCTATTTGGTCACCTGTGAAGACGATGAGGTCGGCGGGAATCTTGGCAGCCATCTCCCGCACCCGAGCCATCCGCTCGCTGTCCATATAGGGACCGGCGTGGACGTCGGAGATCTGCAGAATCCTGAGGCCGTCCCAGGATTGGGGTAATGCGGGAAGATCGAGGGTGACTCGGCGCAGACCGGGTAGATCGAGGGCGCTAGCAAACCCATATCCCGCGAATCCGAGCGAACTCGCGGCGGAAAGTGTGGCGTTTCTGATGAAGCGTCGGCGTGTCAGCACTAAGCGGGTACCTCCGGCGACCGCGGTCGCCGGGGACCCACGGATACTCTGGACAGTATAACACTATTTAGGAATGTAGTATTTCCGGGGCGCAGCAGGTCACTCCCGATGAGTAGTCCGGGTTAAGATGCTGGACCGATGAGATGTCGACGAAGGAGTGACCCATGACCGACCCCGCTGCCGCCTCCGGCGCTGTGGCGTCGCCGCCACCGCCGATTTATCGCTGGGTGGTGCTGATCATTATCAGCATGGCGATGTTTGCCAACTACTATGTCTACGACTCGATCGCCCCCATTGCAGACATTCTCAAATCCGACCTCGGATTCACCGACGCGAACATCGGTTCGTTGTACTCGGTGTACAGCATCGCCGCGGTGATCGTCCTCCTGCTCGGCGGGGTGATCATCGATCGCTTCGGGACGGTGAAGTCAACGATTCTCTTTGCAGGAATCTGCACCGTCGCAGCCATCCTCAACGCAGTTTCCTCGGACCTGACGGTGATGCTGATCTCGCGGTTCCTCCTGGGCGTGGGTTCCGAACCGCTGATCGTGGCCATCACCACCGCGCTGGCTAGGTGGTTCAAGGGGAAAGAGCTCAGTTTCGCGTTCGGAATCAACCTCACCATCGCCCGTCTGGGTTCGGTATCCGCCGACTGGTCGCCCACCTGGGCGAAGGGCGCCTACAACGGCTGGCAGGGTCCCCTGGTCGTGGCGGCGGTGATCGGCGTGCTGGTCTTGATCAGCGCCATCGCCTACGGGGTCTTGGAGAGAATTGCCGCGCGACGGTACGATCTCGGCCAGGCCAGTGAAACCGACAAGCTGGTTCTTTCCGATCTCTTCCGGTTCAGTCGCTCGTTCTGGTTCGTGGTGCTCCTGTGCGTGACCTTCTACTCGGCGATCTTCCCCTTCCGCAGTTTTGCCATCAAATTCTTCATCGAAAGCTGGGAGCTCACCCGTCAAGCGGCTGGACAGTACAACAGCGTGCTGCCGTTGGCGGCAATGATTGCCACTCCGCTATTCGGTCTGTTGGTGGACAAGATCGGCAAACGGGCGTTGTTCATGGCAGCCGGGTCGTTCCTTCTGATGCCCGTTTACCTGATGATGGCTTATCACGTGACCCCTCTCTGGGTGCCGATCATCATGATGGGAATAGCCTTCTCGCTGATTCCAGCGGTGATGTGGCCGTCGGTGGCTTACATTGTCGAAGAACGGCGCCTCGGCACCGCCTACGCTGTAATGACTCTGATCCAGCAGATTGGTGTGGCGGGGATGAACTGGATGATCGGCCGAGCCAACGACGCCTTCGGGGCGAGCGCCGCGAACCCCATGGGCTACGCTCCCGGGATGTGGATCTTTTCGATCCTCGGTTTTCTTGCCCTGATTTTCGCGATCATGCTGCGGCGCGAGGAAACCGGACCCAACGCCCACGGCCTCGAGACGATAACAGTGGGCGGTTCGAAGAGCTGACGGGGTTCAGGCTTCAGGTCTCAGGTCTCAGGTTCCAGGCTTCAGGTCTCAGGTC
>Ga0209013_10002944_pt1 | contig 15307 bp, 11 predicted proteins | sample Cruoilmetagenom2_FD_187291 | JGI IMG/M metagenome (GOLD analysis project Ga0209013, IMG submission 187291) | Oil polluted marine microbial communities from Coal Oil Point, Santa Barbara, California, USA - Sample 2 (SPAdes) (version 2) | ecosystem: Environmental > Aquatic > Marine > Oil seeps ... | reverse complement strand
TTCTGGATGTTTTTCGTTTAAATATTTAATCGTTTTTACTAAAGCTTGCCAACCTTTTAAACCATATGCCTCGTAAAAAGCAATGTTAGGTTTATAAGCTACACACAAATGGTGCGTTGCATCTATAATAGCTTTGTTAAAAGTAAAAATAGGGTCTTCTTCTTGTAGTAAATGCTGTGGGATTTTTTCTAAATCGACATCTAATCCTATACAGAGAAAGGATTTTTTATTGTGAATTTGTTTAGTGAGTTGTTGTGTTGTCATTTATTTTTTGTCGTTAATTCAAAAATTTTTATAGATTCCTGTCTTAGCAGGAATGACAAATTAAATCACATTACTATCAGCTTTTAGCTTCTCGGTATTTTCAGCAAGCATTAATTCGTCTATTATTTTTTGAATATCTCCATTCATAATATTCGACAAATCGTATAATGTCAATCCAATTCTATGATCTGTTACACGACCTTGAGAATAATTATAGGTTCTAATTTTAGCACTTCTATCACCAGAGCTAACCATAGAACCACGTTTTTCGGCATCTTCTGCTTGCTTTTTTGCCAATTCCATATCGTATAAACGTGAACGTAATACTTTAAAAGCCTTTTCTTTATTTTTATGCTGAGATTTTTGGTCTTGACATTGTGCTACTAAACCAGTAGGAATATGTGTTAAACGCACTGCAGAATAGGTTGTATTAACCGACTGACCTCCTGGACCAGAAGAACAGAAAAAATCTATTCTAACTTCTTTTGGATTAATCTCCACATCAAATTCTTCGGCTTCAGGAAATACCATAACAGTAGCAGCACTTGTATGAACGCGACCTTGAGTTTCGGTTTGAGGGACACGCTGTACACGATGCACACCAGCTTCAAACTTTAGTGTACCATAAACATCATTCCCAATAACTTCAAATTGTATTTCTTTAAAACCTCCATTTGTGCCTTCACTAAAATCTACAGTACTTACATTCCATCCTCTACCTTCACAATATTTGGTGTACATTCTAAATAAATCTCCAGCAAAAATACTCGCTTCATCGCCTCCAGTTCCTGCTCGAAGTTCAACAATTGCATTTTTAGAATCTTCAGGGTCTTTAGGTATCAATAAAAATTTAATTTTTTCTTCAAGTGCGGGGAGTTTCTCTTTGGCTTCATCATATTCCATTTTAGCCATTTCTACCATTTCGGCATCACTACCATCTGAAATAATTTCTTCTGCTTCAGTAATATTATTTGAAAGTATTTCATATTCTTCACCAATATCTAACAACTTTCTTAAGTCCTTATACTCTTTATTTAATTGAATATATCGTTTTTGATCTGTAATAATATCTGGTTGTATTATTAAATCGCTAACTTCATTAAATCGCTGTCTTACTATTCGAATTCTATCTAACATCTACCTTTATAAATTGTGAAACAAAAATACGATAATTTATGAATTGTCAATATTCTTAACGTATCAAGATTACTATTAAAAAATATTTATTCGTATAAATCGTTAATGATAATATCATGCAACAATTATTATCGATACTTGTTTTTTATAGATCATTTGTAGTTTGGTCGTTTTTAGTTAATATTGCTATTACTATTGTTAATCCGTTTATAGTTCCAGCAATTTTAACAAAACTATTACTCACTATTTTTGTTTGGTATTTGTTAAATGAAACCAACGCAAAACGGAAATTAATTTTTTATAAAAGTTTAGGTATTTCTACTCTTAAATTATTATCTGTTCTCTTTTTTATAGATTGTATGATTACTATTTCTTTTTTATTAGTTATAAAAGAGTTTGTTTAATAAGTATCATACTTATTTTAATTCATCAACCTAAAAGATTATTGTATTTTGCATCATTAATTACAAGGCATGCAAAATTCTACTTTAAAAAAAATTGGTTTCGTATTAGGTCCATTATTATTTGCCTTAACACTTCTATATTTTCACCCTGATGAGCTTTCTAAAGAAGCAAATGCTGTTTTAGCGACTACGCTTTGGGTTGCTGTTTGGTGGATACTTGAAGTAGTACCTATTGCTGTAACTGCTATGCTTCCTATAATATTATTCCCTATTACTGGAGCAATGAAATTAGGAGAAACTACTGCTTCCTTTGGTCATAAATATGTGTTTTTATATATAGGTGGTTTTATACTTGCTATTGCTATAGAAAAATGGAATTTACATAAACGTATTGCTTTAAACATTATTCAAGTTATAGGTACAAGTGTAAGTAGGATAATATTAGGCTTTATGGTAGCCACTGCATTTTTATCGATGTGGATTTCTAATACTGCAACTACAGTAATGATGCTCCCAATTGGTATGGCAATTATTTCACAATTAAAAGATAACCCAGATACAATTGAAGATGAAAACTTAACTTTTGGAAAAGCTTTAATGTTAGCGATTGCCTATAGTGCATCAATTGGTGGAATTGCAACATTAATAGGTACACCTCCAAATCTTGTTTTAGCCGGAATTTTAGAAGACCATTACAATATTGAGTTAACGTTTTCTAAGTGGATTATTTTTGGATTACCAATTTCTATAATCTTATTATTTATTTGTTGGAATTACTTGACCAAAATTGCTTTTACTTTTAAGCAAAAAGAATTTCTTGGTGGTAAAGCTGAGATAAAAAGACAAGTACAGCAATTGGGAAAGATGAGTTATGAAGAAAGAACTGTTCTTATGGTATTTGCTTTAACAGCTTTTTTATGGGTTACTAGATCTTTTATTTTAAAGCATATTATTCCAGCAATAGATGATACTATTATTGCTTTAGTTAGTGCTTTCGCTTTATTTTTATTGCCTTCAAAAACTAAAAAAGGAACTCGAATAATAGATTGGGCTAGTGCTGTAAAACTCCCATGGGGAATTTTACTTTTATTTGGTGGTGGTTTAGCTTTGGCAGAAGGGTTTAAAACTAGTGGTCTTGCCGTTTGGATTGGCTCTCAAATTTCTTTAATCGAAAATTTACCACTCTTAGTTTTACTTTTAGTATTAGTGTTTGCAGTAAACTTTTTAACTGAAATAACATCTAATTTAGCAACAACAGCAATGCTTTTACCTGTGATTGCTCCTGTAGCTTTAGTTTTAAATGTACATCCTTTTACACTTATGGTTGGTATTACAGTCGCAGCATCTTGTGCATTCATGCTTCCAGTAGCTACTCCACCAAATGCCGTTGTTTTTGGTTCAGGTTATTTAAAAATTCCTGATATGATGAAAACTGGAATATGGATGAATATTATTTCTATTATTCTACTTACTCTATTAACCTATTATCTTTTGCCTTTACTTTGGAATTTTGATATTACTGCATTTCCTGAATATTTAAAAACAATCTCAACCACCGCATAGATTAAATTTTAATAAATCGTATCAGCCACATTTAGAACAGCCACAATCTTTACATGCCAAACAACCTTCCTGATAAATTAAGTTTTCAGAATTACAATTAGTACACACTTGACCCTTAACTTTTGTTCCATCTTCAACATAACGTTTTAATGCACGAACAACTCCATTTTTCCATGTATTAATAGACTCACTATCTAGCTGAAGACTATTAATTAAATCCACAATTTTATCTATTGGCATACCATGACGGAGTGTACTTGAAAACAGTTTAGCATAATTCCAAAACTCTGGATTAAACTTATGAGATAAGCCTTCAATTGTAGTTTTATAACCTCTTTTATTTTTATACTGAAAATCGTAACGTGATGTACCATCTTCATTTCTGTTTTTAATTATAACTCCTTCATTTACCCAACGCGGAATTAAAATACCATCCTCATCATCTGCAAGTCCTGTAAATATTTCGTAAGGCTTTCCTTCTATTAAACCTATAAACGCAATCCATTTTTCTTTATTATTTTGAAAACGTACCACATCAGTTTCTAATATTTGAGGACGTTTAATAGGAAAAGTGGTTAGTATTTTATGCTCGTCTTCTTTTTTATCATCATTAGAAATCAAAACTCCTGAACGAGATCCATCTCTGTAAACCGTTACACCTTTACATCCAGCTTGCCATGCTTCTAAATATAATTTTCCTACTAATTCTTCGGTTGCATCATTAGGAAGATTGATTGTAACACTTATTGAATGATCTATCCATTTTTGTACTGCACCTTGCATATGTACTTTGCTTAACCAATCGACATCATTTGACGTTGCTTTGAAATAAGGTGACTTTTTTACTAATTCATCTAATTCATTTTGCTCATAATTTTTAGTGATGTCATAACCATTAACATCCATCCATTGCTTAAATCTGTGGTGAAAAACTACATATTCTTCCCATGAATCTCCAACCTCATCCACAAAATCCACTTTTACATCTTTATCATTAGGGTTAACTTTTCTTCTTCGTTTATATACAGGCAGAAAAACAGGCTCAATACCAGATGATGTTTGCGTCATTAAGCTTGTTGTTCCTGTTGGTGCAATAGTTAGTAAAGCAATATTGCGTCTGCCATATTCTAACATTTCATAATATAACTTTTCATCAGCTTTTCTTAAACGTTGAATAAAAGGGTTTTCTTTTTCACGTTCTGAATCAAAAATTGTAAACGCACCTCTTTCTTTTGCCATAAATACAGAAGCACGATAAGCTTCAATTGCAATTGTTTTATGAACTTGCGTAGAAAACTCATTCCCTTTTTCACTTCCGTATTGAATACCTAAAGCTGCAAGCATATCGCCTTCGGCAGTAATGCCAATTCCTGTTCGACGTCCTTCGTTTGCCTTATTTCTTATATTAATCCAAAGGTTGCGTTCTGTTAATTTAACTTCTTCCGATTCTGGATCTGCATCTATCTTTTTTATAATGGCATCAACTTTTTCAAGTTCCAAATCGATAACATCATCCATAATACGTTGTGCAATACCAATATGTTTTTTAAATAATTCAAAATTAAAATAGGCTTGATCAGTAAATGGTTGTTCTACATATGAAAATAAATTAATTGCCAATAAACGACATGAATCGTATGGACACAATGGAATTTCACCACATGGATTTGTGGATACCGTTTTGTAACCTAGATCGGCATAACAATCTGGAACCGATTCGTTAATAATTGTGTCCCAAAACAAAATTCCTGGTTCGGCTGATTTCCATGCATTGTGAACAATTTTTTGCCATAATTTATTGGCTTCAATAGTTTTTGAGAATACAGGTTTATTACTATGAATAGGATATTTTTGAATATAAAACGTGTTATCTTTTACTGCCTGCATAAATTCGTTATCAATTCGCACCGAAACATTTGCGCCAGTAACTCTACCTTCTTCCAATTTTGCATCAATAAAATCTTCAGCATCAGGATGATTTATAGATACCGATAACATAAGTGCTCCTCTTCTCCCATCTTGAGCTACTTCTCTTGTAGAGTTTGAATAACGTTCCATAAAAGGAACAATACCTGTAGATGTTAATGCAGAATTTTTTACAGGTGACCCTTTTGGGCGAATATGTGACAAATCATGACCAACTCCACCTCTACGCTTCATTAACTGCACTTGCTCTTGATCAATTTTCATAATCCCTCCATAAGAATCGGACAACCCTTCATTTCCAATTACAAAACAATTAGATAGCGAAGCCGTTTGAAACGGATTACCAATTCCTGCCATTGGGCTTCCTTGAGGTACTATATATTTAAAATCTTTAATATAGTCGAAAACTTCTTGTTCTGACAAAGGGTTTGGATAGTGTTTTTCTATTCTAGCAATTTCTCTTGCTATTCTAGTATGCATATCATTTGGAGTAAGCTCATAAATATTCCCTTCAGAATCTTTTAAGGCGTATTTATTTAACCAAACTCTGGCTGCTAAATCATCGTTATTAAAATATTGTAAGGAGGCTTCTAAAACTTCGTTTTGAGTAAACGTTTGAGCAACGTTTAAAGTTTTTAATTTCATTATAGTGGTTATGTATTAAATTTGATTGGTCTGCATAAATAAACTAAAAAGATACAACTTAAAACATGACTTTTATCATAAAGTTTACAAGCTATTTATGCTAAAACATTGATTGTTAATTATTTAACAATTTATCAACATTAAAAAGTTAACAAATTTATTATCCTTAAAATAAATAGAAAATTATAAAATTTTAATAATTAAACTCTCCAAACTCGCTAGTTATAGTAAGTTTTTTATGCTTAGAAGGTTCAACTCTGCCAATAATTTGAGCATCAACATTAAATGATTTTGAAACAAAAATTATTTCATCTGCAATTTCTGGAGATACATATAATTCCATGCGATGACCACAATTAAATACTTGATACATTTCTTTCCAATCAGTTTTAGATTGTTCCTGAATTAATTTAAATAATGGCGGAATTGGAAACATATTATCTTTAATAACATAAAGATTGTTAATAAAATGAAGAATTTTAGTTTGTGCGCCACCACTACAATGAATCATACCATGAATAGTTTCGCTATTATATTTTGAGAGTATAGATTTTATAATTGGCGCATAAGTTCTTGTTGGTGATAATACTAATTTCCCAGCATCTATTGGAGAATTTTCAACTTTATCGGTTAATTTAGTATTGCCTGAATATACTAACTCTACAGGAACTGAAGCATCAAAACTTTCAGGAAACTTATCTGCTAAATATTTAGCAAACACATCATGTCGTGCCGAAGTCAAGCCATTACTTCCCATACCTCCATTATATGCTGCCTCATAAGTAGCTTGCCCATAAGACGCCAATCCAACAATAACATCGCCAGCTTTAATATTTGCATTATCAATAACTTTACTTCTCTTCATTCGAGCAGTTACCGTTGAATCTACAATAATAGTACGCACCAAATCACCAACATCGGCAGTTTCGCCACCTGTAGAATGTATAGTAACTCCAAATGCTTTTAATTCTGAAATTAATTCTTCTGTACCATTAATTATAGCTGAAATAACATCTCCTGGAATACGATTTTTATTTCTTCCGATAGTTGAAGACAACATAATATTATCGGTTGCTCCAACACATAATAAATCGTCGATATTCATTATTAAAGCATCTTGAGCAATACCTTTCCAAACCGAAATATCTCCAGTTTCTTTCCAATACATATATGCCAACGCGCTTTTTGTTCCAGCTCCATCGGCATGCATGATTAAACAATAATCATCATCATTTGTCAAATAATCTGGGACAATTTTACAAAACGCTTTTGGAAATAATCCTTTATCAATATTTTTAATAGCATTGTGCACATCCTCTTTTGATGCCGAAACACCACGCTGTGCATATCGCTTACTAACTTCCATAAATAAATACCATTTTCTATTGGCAAAAATACATATAAAAAAAACTCACTTGAAGTGAGTTTTAGTTTTAATTATTAACTATTTGGTAAACAACAATTCTCTATACTTAGTTAACGGCCAAATTTCGTCGTCAATAAGTAATTCTAATTTATCACAATGATAACGTATATCATCAAATAAAGGTTTAACTTTATTACAATATAATGTGGCTCTTTTTTCTATATCTTCAACTGCATTTGCTTTTTTACGCTCATTTGTCATTTTTGTAACTCCAGAATTTATCGCTTCAATATGTCCAGATATTTCTTCTATTAAATTTATTTGTTCTTTTGCCACACTGTTATATTTCTCTTCAAAAATTTCTTTTAATCCCTTTACATTTTCTATTAAAACATTTTGATATTTAACAGCAGTTGGTACCACATGGTTACGAGCAATATCACCTAACGTACGACCTTCAATTTGAATACGCATAATATATTCTTCAACCTTAATTTCATACCGAGCTTCAATTTCAACTTTACTCATCACCTCTAATTCTTCGAATAATGCAATGGTTTTTTTAGAAATTTTAGCTTTTAAGGCTTCTGGAGTTGTTTTATTATTACTCAATCCACGCCTTTTTGCTTCTGTTTGCCATTCATCACTATATCCATTTCCTTCAAAAAGTATATTTTTTGATTTCTTAATATATTCTCTTAGAACATTAAAAATAGCTTCATCTTTCTTCAAATCTTTTTGCTCGATCAACACATCTACTTCTTTTTTAAACTCTATTAATTGCTTTGCCATAATAGAGTTTAAAACTGTCATAGGATTTGCACAGTTGGCTGTTGACCCTACAGCTCTAAATTCAAATTTATTTCCTGTAAAAGCAAATGGTGACGTTCTGTTTCTATCAGTATTATCTAATAAAATTTCAGGAATTTTTCCAACTACATTTAGTTTTAAATCGGTCTTTTCTTCTGGTGATAATTTTCCTTTTGTAACACCTTCCAATTCATTAAGAACTTTTGTTAATTGTTCTCCAATAAACACTGAAATAACAGCTGGAGGTGCTTCGTTTGCTCCAAGACGATGGTCGTTACTTGCTGATGCTATCGCTGCTCTAAGCAATTCTTCATATTCATGAACGGCTCTGATTGTATTTACAAAAAATGTTAAGAATTGTAAGTTACTCATTGGCGTTTTACCAGGACTTAATAAATTAATTCCAGTATCTGTACTTAAACTCCAGTTATTGTGTTTTCCAGATCCATTAATTCCAGCAAAAGGCTTTTCATGAAACAAGACCTTAAAATTATGTCTTCCAGAAATTTTTTCCATAACATCCATTAACAATGAGTTATGATCTACAGCTAAGTTTGCTTCTTCATAAATTGGAGCTAATTCAAACTGATTTGGTGCAACTTCATTATGTCTAGTTTTTACTGGAATACCTAATAACATACATTCGGTTTCCAAGTCTCTCATAAAAGACATTGCTCTATTTGGTATGGTTCCAAAATAGTGGTCATCTAATTGTTGTCCTTTTGCTGATGAATGTCCTAAAAGCGTTCTTCCAGTTAAAATCATATCTGGTCTTGAAGCTGCCAATGCACTATCAATTAAAAAATATTCTTGTTCCCAACCCAAAGAAGCATTTACCTTTTTCACATTTTTATCAAAATATTTAGCTACGTTAACAGCCGCATGATCTACAGCTTGTAACGCTCTCAATAAAGGTGTTTTATAATCTAATGCCTCTCCAGTATATGCTACAAAAACAGTAGGAATGCACAATGTTGTTCCATAAATAAATGCTGGTGATGTTGGATCCCATGCTGTATAACCACGAGCTTCAAATGTATTTCTAATACCTCCATTAGGAAAACTAGATGCATCTGGTTCTTGCTGTACTAATTGTCCGCCATCAAATTTTTCAATAGCTAAACCATTACCAATAGTTTCAAAAAAAGCATCATGCTTTTCAGCAGTGGCACCAGTTAATGGCTGAAACCAATGTGTATAGTGAGTAACGCCTTTAGAAAGTGCCCAATCTTTCATAGCAGAAGAAATTTGATCGGCAATATTTCTATTAATTTTACTTCCATTATCAATTGCATCTATAACACTTTTATACGCATCTTTAGTTAAAGTTTGTCGCATAGTAGCTTCGTTAAATACATTGGCACCAAAAATTGCAGAGCGTCTTTCGTCCTCTTTAATTTTTAGTGGTTTACGGTTAAATGATTCTTTAATTGCATGAAATCTAAGCGTTGACATTTTATTTGAATTTTAGTATCTATTAAATATAAAGGGCGAATTTACATAAAATCAATTCTAAATGAAATTCATCCCTATTATTTTTAGGGTTAATTATCAACAATTGTTAATTTAATAAATTTTAACCCTATAAATTATGAAGTAAATACTAAAACAATAAATATTCCGTAAAAAAACACAAGAAAGAATCCTTTAAATCTGTTAATTTGATGCCTTTTAGAAATAAGTGTTAAAGGAATTAATATCGCTGCAAAGGCAAGCATCCAAAAAATATCTCTAGATAAAATTTGTGAATCGGTTACAGGGATCGTTTTAATTATTGAAGTTATTCCAAGAACTGAACCAATATTAAATATATTAGACCCAATTAAATTTCCTAAAGAAATAGCCTTTTCCTTTTTAGCAGCAGCAATTACTGAAGCCGCTAATTCTGGAACACTAGTTCCAACAGCTATCATTGAAACTGAAATTACTGCTTTACTTACACCAATAGCCTCAGCTAATTTAACCGCTCCATCTACTAACCATTCCGAACCAAAGTATAATGCAGTAGCACCAATAATTAGCCACAAACTTATTTTAAAATTTGAAACTTTTGCTAAAGTATCATCAACATCATCTAAATCTACATCCTCACTAGACTGTTTTATTAAAATTATTAAAAAGAGTATTAAAGCAAACAATAACGCAACTCCTTCTAATATAGTTAGTTTATTATCGTTATATAAAAAATAGTAAAGTGCAAATGAGAACAGCATTAATACAGGCCAATGGAGTTTATAAAATTGTTTACTAACACCAATAGAACCAATTAAAGCAGTTATACCTAAAACCAAACCAATATTTGCAATATTAGAACCTATTACATTATTTATAGCTATTGCTGGAGATCCTGTTAAAGCTGCATTTAAACTTACTAAAAGCTCAGGTACAGAAGTCGCAAAAGAAACGACTGTCATACCTATTACAAGTTTAGAAATATTTAGTTTGAAAGATAAAGCAACTGAAGAACGCACTAAAAACTCACCTCCTACAACTAACAATAATAATCCTAAAATCACCAAAATCAAACTCATATAAATACTTTTTTGCGAAGATAGTATTTAAACCTTTAATACAATAAAAACTTAAAGTTTCGTTAAATAACTGTAAATATAGTTGTATAACTATAAAAATAGTTATACGTTTGATGAAGTTTAACAATTGAGGGTAAATACTATGCAAAAATTAACAAACAAAGAAGAAGAAATTATGCACATTTTATGGTCGCTAGAAAAGGCTTTTGTAAAAGACGTGCTTGCTAAAATAGATGAGGATAAACCGCATTATAACACACTTTCGACAATTATTAGGAACTTGGAAGAGAAAGGGTATGTTGATTATACAGCTTACGGAAAAACACATCAATATTTTCCTATTATTACAAAGGAAGCCTATAGAAAACGCTTTATAAATTCGGCTATCGATAATTACTTTAATAGTTCTTACAAAAATGTAGTGTCCTTTTTTGCAAAAGAAGAAAAAATAAGTGTTAAAGAGCTGAAGGAAATTATATCACTTATTGAAAACAAAAAATAGTTATGGAATATTTACTAAAAGCAAGTGCCATTATCACTATATTTTACATATGCTATAATATATTTTTACAGCGCGAGACGTTTTTTCAATCTAATCGATGGTTTTTACTTCTTGGATTAATTACTGCTTTTTGCATACCTTTTATTGTTATTCCGTTATATATTGAACAAACTGTTGCTCCTATACAAGATTTTATTTTAACCGAAAATAACATAACAAATATTACTGAAGAATCTATTAGTATAATAGAAATTTTTTCTACATTATATTTTATTGGTATTGCCTTTTTCTTTATAAGATTTATCATTCAATTATATTCTTTAGCTAAAGTTTTAATTAATAGCAAAAAAGAAAAAAATAATAGATACACATTTATTAAAACTACTTGTGAATTATCGCCATTTTCATTCTTTAAATGGATTGTATTTAATCCGTCTCAATTTAATGAAACGGAACTCAAACAAATTTTAACCCATGAAAAAGTTCATGCATACCAATTACATTCTATAGATATTTTAATCTCACAATTGGCAACTGTAATTTTATGGTTTAACCCATTTATTTGGTTATACAAAAAAAAACTACAACAAAATTTAGAATTCATAGCAGACAATACAGCTCATCATAAAGCTAATTGCAAAAAAAGCTATCAGCATTTATTGCTTAAAACAAGCTTACCAAATCATCAATTAGCATTAACTAATAATTTTTATAATTCATTAATCAAAAAACGAATCGTTATGTTACACAAAAACAGATCAAAAAACAGAAACCTTTGGAAATTTTCTTTAATCCTACCAGTCTTAGCATTATTTTTAATGAGCTTTAATACTAAAGAAATTATCACTTACGACAATTCTTTAGATACTACTGAAGCTAATGTAGAAAATCTAAGCTCCAAAGGAGATATAGAAATGGTACTTATTACAAAAGACTTTACCGAAGCTGATTTTAAAAAAATTAAAGACCAATTTGCCGAAAAAGGTGTTACCCTAAAATTTAAAGGCATTAAGAGAAATAAAAAAGGTGAAATTACGGCTATTAAAATTGAAGTAAACTCTAAAAACTCAAATGCAAATTACAATTCTGACTCCGATGACCCTATAAAACCTATCAAAATAACTTTTGATAGTGAAGGTAATAATGTTTCTATTGGTAATGCTTCAGATGCTCATTTTAAAAAAGGTGATGGCTACACTTTTGTAACTACAGACGGTAATCATAAAAGCCACTCATCTGGGAAAGAGAATAATGTATTAATACTTAAAAGCGGTGATAACGATGACAATGAAAATGTTTTTATCATAAAAAAGATTGGTAAAATTCATGAAGAAAAAAATATTCATAAAGACAAAAATGTCCACATAATACATGATGCCAACGAAATTATTGAACTGAAAGGCAATGGAAAAGACAAACCTAAAATTATAATTAGTAGAGATAAAGATGGGAAAGTGGTTAAAGAGTGGATTAGCGATGAAGATGATGACAACGAAGTTTGGGTTACAGATGATGATAACACCTTCAAAGTGAAAACTCTTGGAAAAGGCAAAAACAAATTCTTTATTTCGGGAGATGGCGAAAACAATCCAATATTTATTTTAGACGGAAAAGAAGTCTCTAAAAAAGTTATAGATGAATTAGATACTGATACAATTGATAAAGTGGAAGTTCTTAAGGGAGAATCTGCAACAAAAGAGTATGGAAGTAAAGCTGAACATGGCGTAATAATAATTACCTCTAAAACTAAAGATTAGATTAAAAACTAAAATTTAAATAACGAAAAACCAAACTGTAAATAGTTTGGTTTTTTTAGTTTACTTTCTATTCAACAATTATCTTTTTTACCGTTGACCTACCTTCAGAAGATATTTTAACAAAATATACGCCACTTGACACATTTAAATCTAAAAACGAATTGCTACTTATTACTACACTTGAAAGTTGTCGCCCTTTGGTAGAAAAAACCTCTATAGCTGATGGCTCTTTTATACCTTTAACAAAAATTCTATTGGTGGTTGGGTTAGGATACAATTGTATACTTAGCTCACTTTCATCAACGACACCTAAAGCCTGACTCCAAGTCTGACCAATTTTATTTCCCCAAATATACTCAACCAAATCTGGTTGGTCTATAAACGGGTTTCTATTAAATTGCCAGTTATAAATCACATTATTACGATTCATTTCAAAATCGTCTGGCGGATCGCTTCTATGCCATTCTAACAAAGTTACTAAATCGCCTAATTGACCAACTGGAACAGAACTAGGGTAACCATCTACTACCGCAAGATTATTATAACGTACAACCATATACAATACAGATCTAGCAACATCACCTTTAAAACTTCCTAGGCTACCTGTTGGTCCATCGTATTCTACACTTCCATAATTTTGGTTGCCTCTAGAGCTGTTTTCTGGACCATCGGCAGCTCTTAAACCATGAGCATCAGAATTTCCATGACGTAAAGAATCGGCTTCGGTAGTCCAAAACACATCTATTCCATCTGCAATATCGTCTAAATCTATACTATCAAACCCTCCCCGAGATCTAGGATAGGTATGTTCTCTATTCCACTTACCAGTACTAATTGAAGTGGTTTGAAAATCGAGTTTTGGTCGTCCTTGCTCTGTATATACCAACCACACTTGATTGCTATTTGCAGGGTTTTGGTCGGCTTCTTTTAAAATATCAATAATATCTGCATAGGTTTGCGCTCTAACTGTTGTAGGATTTGCAATAATGTTTTGCAGAGCTTGTCTCAATGCTACATCTACCAAACCATCTAAACTATTATAATAGCCGTTAGGCTGTGTGCTAGAAACAAGCCCAAAAGTTGGGTTGGTAGGAATTCCCCAGATCGCTGTAGTAAAATCGTTATCTACAATTCTAACTTCAATATTATCATTAAGGGCAAGAAATTCTACCGATAAATTCACAAAACTGATGACTAATACTTCATCACCTTCATCATCTAAATCATCAACCATTGTAATTGTTGTACTTGTACTATTTTGCCCAATAGGAATTGTTAAAGAGGTGTTACCTGAAAAGTCTGCTAAATTAAACGTATTGTTCTCTAAAGCAATGTCAAAATCAAGTGGTGTATTAGTTACATTTTGTTCTGTAGTAAAAGTAATATCAAAGGCTTCACCTTCATTATATTGAGTTCGAGCTATAGCAATACTTATACCGTTTAACACGATACCGCTTCCATCGTTAAGTTGTCTTGGAGTTGGTGCTTTTACAGTATAAGTCCCATTGGTATTACGCTGTATAGATTCAGTAGTTTTATTGCCATTTTGATTTTCATTGATCTGTACAGTAACACCTAAAAGGTTCATCAAAACATTGTCGTCTGGATCATCACTATCATAAACCAAAGCATCAATCAAGTTAGTTGTTGTTGCTAAAGTTCCATCTGGAAAATCAAAATAAGGAGCTTGATAAATAGCTACAGCATCTGCTCCTTGTTGTATTACACTTGTAGGTATTAAAAACTGAGGAAAAGGAGAAACATTATTACTTCCAATGAGCAATAAGCCATTTACATCTGTAGTAAAACCTGTTAAATCTAAAGAAAAATAACTACTATCCATTCCATTAGTAGAGCCATTAAATAAAACCACTATATAACCATCTAAAGAAAAATTTGGTGTATCTGATTTAAGCTCAATAAACTCAAGCATATCTGTACTTGGCGTGTCTGAATCTAACTCGTTAATAACAATTTGTGCAACTATAAATTGACCCAATAAAAGGAAAGTAACTAAAGCAATTATCTTTTTCATTCTAAAGAATTTTTACAAATGTACACATCAATATAGATTTTACTACTTTTGGGATAAATAATATTTAACCAATGAAACAGCAAATATTCAAATTTCTTGCTAAGCTAAATAAAGCTATTTTACCGAGTTTTACTAAACTTAGGTTAGATTTAAGTAAAGCCTCAAAATTACAAATGGCAATATTTGGTTGGAGACTTTATGTAACTAAACGCGCTTTAGATTAGTACTACACAATTTTAATTAATTCCTTTGTCATTGATTTAAAATAAAATATATTTGCACCCACAAAATTGGCCTCGTAGCATAACTGAATAGTGCACTTGATTACGGCTCAAGAGGTTACAGGTTTGAATCCTGTCGAGGTCAC
>Ga0209013_10002943_pt1 | contig 15310 bp, 12 predicted proteins | sample Cruoilmetagenom2_FD_187291 | JGI IMG/M metagenome (GOLD analysis project Ga0209013, IMG submission 187291) | Oil polluted marine microbial communities from Coal Oil Point, Santa Barbara, California, USA - Sample 2 (SPAdes) (version 2) | ecosystem: Environmental > Aquatic > Marine > Oil seeps ... | reverse complement strand
TTTTTCATTAACTCATCGGGTGATTCAACATACGTTATTAGTCCAATTTCTTTTGCCTCTTCAGCAGATAATAAATCACCAGTCCAGAGAAGCTCCAGTGCTTTATCAATCCCTACAATTCGAGGAAGAAAATAAGCGCCTCCATCACCCGGAACAAGTCCTACCTTTATATATCCTTCTCCTAATCTTGCAGTAGATGAAGCAAAACGAAGATCACACATTAACGCCATATCAAGACCTGCTCCAACTGCATCACCATTTATTGCAGCTATTACAGGTTTATCAATTTCCTGCATAAGTAATGGAATTCGTTGTATATATTTCCAAAGGCTATTTTTCCTTGCCATTCCGGTACTCGTCATATCAACTTTATTATCTTCATTTTGTTTAACAAAACCTTCTCCTTGCAGCATGGTTTTAAGGTCTCCACCAGCACAAAATGCTTTACCATTCCCAGTTAAAACTAGGACTCGAATATCATCAGAATCTCTAACTTCCTCTAAATATGAAATCCAATCATGAATCATTTCCATGCTGAAAGCATTTAATGCATTCGGTCGATTTAACGTTAGCGTAGCAATCTGGTTTTCCACTTCGAAAAGTATATCTTTCATTACCATCCACTTCCCATTCTTTAATCTTTTTTACGACCTCATCGTGATAAAGGGCCATAGTCGTTTAGCCCCCATACTAATAACTTCCTGACCTAATTTTGCTGCCCAATACGTTTCGTTACCAAATTCATCTCGCCATGACCAGAGTCTTTGTGTACTTTGTTGTAATTCATATTCTTCTGTGATGCCGATTGCACCATGAACTTGATGAGCTATCCGCGCGCTTTTACTTGCCGCTTCACCTACACGAATTTTTGCCATCATTATTTCTTTCTCACCGCCACCTGTTTCGAAAGCTTTGACAGCCTTATTCACAATTGACTTTGCAGCAGTAAGCTCTCCTGCTAAAATTGCGATTTGCTGCTGAATTGCTTGAAACTGTCCGATCGGTCGTCCAAATTGAACTCGTTGCTTTGAGTAACTAACCGTTAGTTCAAATATTCGTTCTAGTGCCCCAGTCATTTGCACAGCACGTAATAATGCGCCGCTAAGCATTATCTTGCTTTCGTCAAACTCCCATGTCTGCACGACATGACTTTCTGGTATAGATACTTCTTTTATTAAAACTTGATCCCTTGCTTCGCCGGCAAGGTTTTGATTAGTTTTAATCTCACATTCATTCAAATCCACTAACACAATTTTATTTGTCTCCTCACTTTTCACAACTACGACAATGTACTTTGAAAATCGAGCGTAAGGTACATATCGAAGAGAACCAAATAATTTCCAACCGTTTGAATCTCTTTTTAAATTTAATGATTCTGAATCATTAGCATATCCAAATGTAATTGGGTCATCTGATAGAGGTAAATGAACAGTCGAAAGCATCTGATTTGCTAATAACGTTTCTACAAGCGGAATTGGTGCCGAATACTTCCCTGCAATTTGTAAAAAGGAGAAAGCATCTTGTAAACTCCCTCCTGAACCTCCTAAATTTTCAGAAATACCTATTTTTGTCATCCCTGCATCTGCTAAAGTTCTCCATAAATCTTTTGGCCAAATTCCACTTTCTGATTCACTTATAACTTCCTTTGTTGACAAGTTCTGCATAATCTTTTCAGCCGTCTGAGCAATCAATTCACTAACTTCATTCATTTTACCCCTACTCCTTTTGCAATAATTCCTCGTAAGATTTCCGTTGTGCCTCCTCGGAGGGTAAAACCTGGAGAATGTATAAGTGCCTTGGTAAATAGAGAATCAAATTTATCAGAGTAAGGAAATGAAACAAATTGACGAGCAACCTCAGTTACTTCACATTCAAACTGTGTTCCCAAATCTTTTACAAGTGCAGCTGCGATTTCTGGAGATATGTTTTTTTCCAATGACGCCGCAATTCCTAAAGACATTTCACGCAATGTGAAAAGACGAGCAACTATTTGTCCGATTGCAATACTTTGTCTTTCCGTCGTTTCACCTTCTTGCATCACTTGGATTAATTCAACAAGTAAAGGAAAAGTACTTAAAAACCTTTCAGGACCACTTCGTTCAAAAGCAAGCTCTGCAACACTTTGCTTCCACCCATTTCCAATTTCTCCAACTACCATATCATCAGGAACAAATACATGATCTAGAAAAACTTCATTAAAATCATGTTCTCCATTCATAAGACGGATTGGTTTAATCGTTACTCCAGGGGAAGACAAATCGATAACAAATTGACTCAATCCTTCATGCCGTTTCTCCGTTTTAGCAGAAGACCTACAAAGTGCAATCATAAAATGAGCCGAATGGGCACCACTAGTCCAAACCTTACTTCCGTTAATTCGCCAACCACCATCTACACGATTAGCACTAGTTGAAACAGATGCAAGATCGGAACCAGAGTTAGGTTCGCTCAATCCAATCGCAAAAAAAACTTCTCCGCGTGCGATTCCTGGAACAATTTCTTTCTTTTGTTTTTCATTTCCATAGCGGAGTAAAAGAGGACCTGATTGCCTATCTGCAATCCAATGGGCGGCAACAGGTGCACCGTACGCTAATAATTCTTCTGTCACGACATATCTATCTAACGCAGTAAGCTCTTGGCCTCCGAATTCTTTCGACCATGTCATACCTAGCCATCCTCGTTCACCAAGTTTGCGACTAAAATTTTCATCCCACCCACTTAGCCATGTATCACATTGCGGAGTAAACGTTCCAGCGGCTAATTCTGCATCTAAAAATTCACGAACCTCTCCTCTTATTTTTTCTGTTTTTTCTGATAATTCAATTGAGCTTAGTTCTAGATCTTTAAGCATATTTCCCCTCCTCTATTTATCCTAATTTTCAGAATATTTATCTAAGAATGCTTTAATTCTTTTAATAGCTCATCTGTATGTTCTCCATGTCTCGGAGAAGGTGTTGAATGTTCTAGTAAAGAATATCCATTGTTATACCGAGTAGAAACATGCTTAAGGGCCCACCGTTCTTGGACAAGGTTTCTATTTTTATAATAAGGATGGTCTGCAATTTCTCCAGATTCCAATACCGGAGCCATGCAGCAGTCCACCTGTTGTGAAAAAATAGTCCATTGTTCTAAGTTCCGACTCAAAAATACTTTTTTCAGTTCCTCATAAACTTGATTTGTCTCAACAGGAGCTGAAAGATGTGCTGGTATCCATTCTTCTTTATCCACAGCTAAACAAAAATTTTCCCAAAACTTTGGTTCGAGTGCTCCAAGACTTATAAATCGACCATCTTTTGTTTCATAAAGGTTATAAGATATGAGTTTCTTATGCAGTCTTTCTATTCCATTTTTTTGCCCATTTGCTGACTCTATTAATATATGATTCGTCATAAGTGACGACATTAAATCCGCTAAAGCAATATCTAAATAAGAACCTTTGCCTGTTCTTTCTTTCTGTAAAAGTGCTGCAACAATTGATTCACTCGCTGAGACAGCACCGACTAAATCTGCTAGCGTCGTACTAGGAAATACAGGTCTTCCATTATCGTCTTTAAACTGAGCAAGAACCCCACTTAGTGCCATATAATTTATATCATGGCTACCTAAATGACTCATCTCACCTTCTTGACCGTAACCAGATAATGAACAATATACAATATCAGGCTTTACTTTTATGATTTCTTCATAACTAATACCTAACCGCTTTGTGACACCTGGGCGAAAGCTCTCAATGACAACATCTGCTTCCCTGATCAATTCCCTCGCTTTTTGCTGATCAGAAGGGTCTTTCAAATTTAGTATGACACTCTTTTTATCTCTATTTTGTGCACGAAAGACGTACCGATCTCCGCCGTCTTTTTCAGGCGGAAAACGTGCAGGATCTCCACTGGGTGATTCGATTTTAATAATTTCAGCTCCCAAATCTGCCAAGCGTAATGTCGTATTCGGTCCAGGTAAATATTGCGAAAAATCGATGACGCGTATACCCTTTAACATGACTATCCATCCTTTTTAATGAATTTTTAGATTACACTTTGTTGAATAAATGCCGAAGCTTTTTTTGCTTCAGAAACCATTTGTTGGATAAGTTCTTCAACCGACAGTACTTCTTTGATTAATCCGACTGATTGACCACAAGACCAAATTCCCCCGTCTAAATCACCTTCAAAGTAGACATGCTTAGTTCTCTGTCCAGTAATTAATGGTAGCAACTCTTCAATAGTTGTACCTTTAGTTTCTAAACGCTCTACTTCTTTACTTACTTCATTTTTTGCAACGCGTGAAGGGCTTCCTATAGTTTTTTGGACGACAACCGTTTGGGTTTCATCTGCTGAAATCATCCATTGCTTCACATTGTCATGAATAGTAGCTTCTTTCGTAGCCATAAAACGAGTTCCCATTAATACGCCTTCTGCTCCAAACGCCAATGCACCTACAAGTCCTCTTCCGTCAGCAAATCCACCGCCCGCAATAACTGGTATCTTAACAGAGTCAATAACACGAGGCAGTGCAACCATTGTACCGACATCACTCATTCCTGGATGTCCTCCTGTCTCATTCCCGACGACAATTACTGCATCGACACCTAACCTTTCAGCTGTTATTGCATATTTTGCTCCGATAACTTTATGAATGACGATAAAGTTGTTATCCTTTAATAGCTTCATTAGTGGCTCTGGACTTTGTCCGCTTGTTTCAACGATGTGGACATCTTCCTCTATCATTACTTCAATAAATTCTTCATTAGGTGTAGCAGATTGACTTGGAAAAAGATTTAAGTTTACGCCAAATGGCTTTTTAGTTAATGCCTTAACTTTTCGAATTTCTTCACGTAATTTATCTGGTGTTCCTTGAGTTTTTGATGTAATAATACCTAATCCACCCGCTTCAGATACTGCTGCGGCTAACTCCGCTCTTCCAACCTGAAACATTCCTCCGCAAATAATCGGGTATTCAATTCCAAGTAATTCTGTAATTCTTGTTTTCATTTTTATAGTCCTCCTATAATTTATCGATTATAATATAGTAATAGCTATTCAGGAATTTCAAGTGTAATCTTTCCAAAGTTTTTCCCTGTATCCATATACTTTTGTGCATCAGTAGCTCTTTCTAGTGGAAATGATTGATCTACAACTGGAATGATTTGGTGGCTTTCATAAAAATTAAGGAGCTGCTGAAATTCCCTTGGACTACCTAACGTTGTTCCCTTAATATCCATGTTTTTAAAAAACATTCTAGGCAGCACCCAATTTGGAACAACTCCATTTGTTGATCCGTAGCTAACAATTCTACCTCCCGGAGCAGTTAAATCAATCAAGTGATTAAAACTTGGGCCACCTACACCATCAACAATTAAATCAAAGCCACCAACAGTATTACGAAGTTCCTTAACCCAATCCTTCGATTTATAGTTCACGCCATCTACAGCACCGAGTGACTTAGCACGGGCAATTTTCTCGTCACTGCTCGATGTTACATATACATTCGCACCAATCGCATGAGCCATTTGTAGAACAAAAAGAGCGACCCCGCTACCAATTCCTGGAATGAGTACATTTTCTCCTTTTTTCACTTGGCCTCTCGTAAATACAGAACGATATGCAGTCAAGCCTGCTAAAGGAAGCGCCGCTGCTTGCTCCCATGAAAGATGCTTTGGTTTTGAGTAAACACTTTCTGCTGGAACAGAAATGTATTGAGCATATGTTCCGTCTACAGGCATTCCTAAAATATAAAACTCCGGATTCGAGTATTCATCTTTCGAACCCCAATTAACACCTGGATTTATGACAACCTCCTGTCCAATTTTTACACCTGCTACATTCTCCCCTAACCCCACTACTACGCCAGATCCATCAGCGCCAAGTATAGAAGGAAGCTTTATTCTAGGATAAAGACCTTTTGTTATAAAAAAGTCTCTTCTATTAAGAGCGGCATATTTCAATTTGACAAGTACTTCCCCAGTTTTAGGAATTGGTTTATCAACTTCTTCGAAGCAAAGACTTTCCGGGCCATCAGTTTCTCGCAAGACAACAGCTTTCATTTACCCACCTATCTTTCTACTTTTCTCTCAATTAATCACTCTATTTTTATCTTCCCAGTAGGGAATCCTCATTTTCTTTTTATCAATTTTGCCATAAGTAGTCAATGGAAACTCCGAAACAAATTCTATTTCTTTAGGTTGTTTATAATTCGCAAGATTTTTTTTACAAAACTGAACAATGTCTTCTTTTAAAGCTGGATTATCACTTTTAGGAATTATGAGAGCTAGTACTTGTTCTCCCCAATCATGATGAGGAATACCGAGTACCGCTACTTGCCCAACTCCTGGACATTGCTGGATGGCATTCTCTACTTCGGTACTGTAAACATTCATTCCACCGGAAATAATCATGTCATTCTTACGATCCAACAAATAAATGTAACCTTCTTGATCCATTTTTCCGATATCCCCAGTATATAGCCAATTATTCACAATTGTTTCTGCAGTTTTTTTTGGCATATTATGATATCGCTCCATTACATAAGGTGATTTGACAATGATTTCACCTTTTTCCCCCTGCGCCACTTCAATTCCAGCTTCATCAACAATCTTCACTTCAGCCATTAACGTCGGTGAGCCACAACTTCGTAGAAGGTGAATTTTATTCGGTTCAATACTATGATCCGATTTTCTTAATCTGGCAATTAAATTAGGGCATTCTGACTGTCCATAAAACTGAAAAAAGACTGGACCAAACATTTCAAGACCTTGTTTCAACCTATCTTCCAAGATTGGCGCTGCCGCATAAGCAATTGTTTTTATTGAAGCAAGATCAAACTTCTGTCCTTCAGCGGTATCCAACAAACGATAAATCATTGTAGGGACCATGAATGTCACCGTAATTCTTTCTTTCTCAATAAGTTGCAAAGCTTTAAGGCTATTAAAGTTATCCGTGATGATGTGAGTTGCTCCTGTTAATAAACCTACCTGGCAAAACTTACCCGCAGCATGAGGTAAGGGAGACATTAACAAGATTCTATCTTGTTCTACAATATCCAACTCAATCAAATGACTAATTAAGTTCATCGTAAGATTCTGTTGGGTTTGGACGATGCCTTTAGGAAGACCTGTTGTCCCACCTGTATAACCAATTGACGCTAAATCTGAAGATTTTACATCAACAACAGGTGTCGTTTCAGGTGTGTCAATTAAGAACTGATTCCAACTAATAATCCCAGTGACTTGAGATTTTCCAAGCCCAATTACAACTTCCAAACAAGGAAGATCTTTTCGAATATGGTTTATCATATCGTAAAATTCAGGTCCAATGATGATAGCCTTGGCTTCAGAATCTTTCAGCATGTATAAAACTTCTTTTTCGCTTAACATATTATTTAGAGGTACTTTTGAAGCTCCCGCTTTAATAATTGCAATATCAGAAATAATAAACTCTATACAATTTGACATCATAAGAGCGACAGGATCCCCAGGTGTAATTTCACTATGAATTAATGCATGGGCCAACCTGTTCGCTACTTTGTTTAATTCAACGTATGACAATCTCTCTTCACCAAATTTAACTGCTATTTTTTCTCCATGGGAAACTAACGATTTTTCATACATATCTTTTAGCGTTAAATTATACTTTGACATTTTCATCCCCCTATTTAAAGTGACTTTTCATCTATTGCAACCGTTTACCAGAATAACTTACATTAATGATGGTAAATACAAAGCAATTTGCGGGAATACAATTATTAAAATTAGAGCTACGAATAAAACGCAGATAAAAGGAATTGAACCGACTAATACTCTATTTGAAGGGATGCCTGAATTCTCACTTACAATAAATAAGTTTATTCCAACAGGTGGTGTCACAAGTCCGATTTCCAGTAATAATACAAGGACAATACCAAACCAAATTGGATCGTATCCAAGACCAACTATAAGTGGATATACTAAAGGTATCGTTAGTAGCATTGTTCCTATCAAGTCCATAAACATTCCCATGATAAGATAAAGAATGATAATCAATAACAGGATTGCCCATGCTGGAAATCCAGATGCCTCAATTGCGTTTATAATATCGTTTCCAACTCGTGTAAAAGCAATGTAATAAGAAAAGACGTGTGCACCAATGATAATCGTGAATATCATCGCAGTATTTTTTGTCGTAATCATTAACGACTCAAAAACTGTTTTAATGTTTAATCTTCTCATTAGTAATCCAATCACAAGTGCACCAAATGCACCAAAAGCCGCCGCTTCTGTGGCTGTTCCAACCCCTGTATAAATTATAAATAAAACGAATAACACTAATAGAACGACAGGCCAAATATTTTTCAAAGATAGCCATCTTTCCTTCCATGAATACTTTTCCGTTTTACTCTTATTTTTAAAGGACACCGCCACAACGAAAATACACATAAGCAAGGCAATTAATATACCTGGGAAAACACCTGCCATTAGTAGTTGACCAATTGAGTTTTCCGTCTGAATCCCATATAAAATAAGAGGAATACTAGGCGGGATCATCGCCGCCAATACTCCAGTAGCCGTTGCGACTAAGCCTGCCGAAAAGGCATCCGAGTAATTAGCTTTTATCATTTGAGGAACCGCAATCTGAGACATTGCTGCGGTTGCTGCGATACTTGATCCTGATAATGTCCCAAATCCAGCACTGGCTAAAACAGTCGCGACACCTGCCCCACCCGGTATATGCCCAATCCATTTAATGACACTATCAAATAATTCATCAGCAATTTTACTTTTCGAAATTAAATGTGCCATCAAGATAAATAAAGGAATCGCACTAAACGAAAAGCTATTCACACTGCGGTAAGCAGTCGTTGATAAAATACCTTGTAATGAATCAAATCCTTGGACTAAAAAGATACCTATTGAACCTATCGTAAGTAACACAAAGGCTATAGGCATCCCTAACAATAGTAGAATAATTAATAACAACATTAAAATTCCTGTCACCATCTAAGCACACCTCTTTTACGTTTTTAGTTTAACTAAGTGTTCGTAACCAACAAATACTAAAAGCTTTTTTTCCCTCGTAGTATATCGATAGATTCCAAGATTAAATTAATGACTAGTAAAAATACCCCAAAAGAAATAATCATTAATGCGGGTGCCAACGGATAATTAAGTAAACTAGTCGTTCGAATATCACTTGCAAAATAATCTAGTCCTTTTTGAAAATTCGCAATACCTAAAAGTACAAAAACAATTATTGTCAGTAGGTTTGTAAATAGTTTGACAACTTTTTTTATACCCCCAGAAAATTTATTCTCGAATAACTCAACCGATACGTGTCCACCTTCTTTATAAGTATAGCTAATAGATAGATAGACAATGATCAGGAGTAAGTATTCTCCAGTTATTTCAATAGTGCCCGATATTGGGGCATTGAATACAGACCTTAATACAACGTCTATCACAATCCACATCATCATTATAAATATGGTTATAGCAGAAATTTTACTTATAAATTCATCTGTTTTAGTCAGAAATTTGTTTAAATATTTCAAGACACTACCTCCTATTTTCTTTATAAAATATTGGATGGAAAATTAGTCCCTTATATAACAATAAATAAGACGATTGAATATAACCAATATCTCGAAAATTCTCTCGTCTTAATCAAGCTAAGATTCAATTATATTTTTTGACAACTTCTCTAAAAGCATCCAGTGTTTTTTCAAGATCTGGACTATTTTGTTCACTTAAAAATGATTCTTCAATTTCAACATAGAATTTCTTCCACTCTGCTTTCTCGCTTTCAGATAATTCATATACATTTACTCCATTATCTCTGAATTCTTGAATAATTCTTTCACTATTATCATCGTAGCGATGACCAACACTTTCAGTTAATTCGTCACCTACTTGTACTAGTATTTTTTGTATATTTTCCGGTAAATCTTGAAATACTTTTTCGTTAATTATTAAACCCACAGCCACTCCTCCAAAACCAAGACCATTAGTTCCATACTTAATTAATTCTCCTAAACCGTAATCAGACATTGATACAGCATTCAAATTAATTGAATCATAAACATCTCTTTCAAGCCCCTCATATAATTCTGGCAAAGTTATATTTACGGGAGACGCATCTAAAGCTACTATAGCTTTATTTGTTAATTCTCCGGAAACTCTTACTTTCATTCCCTTAATATCTGAGGGAACCCTTATTTCTTTTCCTTTTGTCCAAAGTTCAGCTGGTTGAGCGGCTATGGCTAATATCGGTCTTACGCCGTTATTTAAAAAGTCTGTTTCCAACACAGGACTTTGCTTACTAAGTTCATGGTAAGTCATCGTGCCTTCATAGGCTGTTGAATACAATCCTGGAATCTGTATAAGCGCACTCGTGATCGGCATCTTACTTGGGTAATAGGGTGGGAAATAGAACCCAATATCTGTTACACCATCACTAGTCAGTTCAAGCAAATCGCCTGCTTTCCCTAATTGTTCCGCGGGATAAAATTCAAATTCAACTTGTCCTTCTGATAACTCCGTAACCTTTTCCATAAATGGAGTAAACGTCCCTGCATTCAAATCATGAGATTCAGATTGTGATACTGCAAATTTCAATGTGATTTTTTCTTTTTCTTCTTCAGCTTTTGCAGAGTCATTTCCTGTTTCACCAGAATTTTCACCGCTACAGGCTGTAATGATTGTTAATAGAAAAAACAATTTTAAACCTAACCAATATCTTCTTCTCACTTTTTTATTCCCCCTAACTCTATTTTGGAGATAAAATTTCCGGGTAAATACATCGGCTTTTATTATAGGGAAGATTGCAGAAAATATTTTTTGGGATTACCCAATCTACTTTTTTAAATAGTAGATTGGGCGATTTTAGTTCTTTCAAGCTAACATTAAATCATTTATTGTTTTTTACAGCTTCCTTAAAGTCATTTATTGTTTTTTCTATATCAGGATTAGTTTGTTCTTTTAAGAAAGTTTCTTCAATTCCAGCATAGAACTTTTGCCATTCCGCTTTTTCATCTTCCGTTAATTCATATACATTGATTCCAGCGTCCTTATATTCTTGAATAACTTCTAAGTTATATTCATCGAAGTATTTAGCATTACTTTCAGTAAACTCATCGCCTAATTCTACAATTACTTCTTGTACGTTTTTAGGCAACCCTTGGAATACATTTTCATTAATAACTAAACCAACACCAGTTCCTCCAAAAGAAACTCCATCTGTTCCATACTTAACCAATTCACCCATACCATAACCTTCCATTGATCCAGCATAAAGGCCTACAGAATCAATAACGCCTCTTTCAAGTGCTTCATACATTTCATTTACTGTTATATTTACCGGTGAAGCATCAAGACTTTCCATTGCTTTGTTGGCTAAATCTCCGGAGACTCTAACTTTCAATCCTTTAAGATCTTCTGGAACTTTAATTTCTTTTCCTGTTGTCCAATATTCATATACAGGAACAGCATAGTTGATTACCGGTCTTACGCCGTTATTCAAGAAATCTGATTCCAACAAAGGACTTTTTTTGGAAAGTTCATGGTATGCCATTGTCCCTTCATAAGATGTCGAATACATTCCCGGCATCGTTAGTAAAGCATTTGTAAGTGGCATCATATCTGGATAATATGGAGCCATATATATTCCAAGATCCGTTACACCATCAGCAGTAAGGCCATAGATATCACCAGTTTTCCCTAATTGTTCAGCAGGATAAAAATCAAATTCAACTTGTCCATCCGTTAACTCAGTTACCTTCTCCATGAATGGTACAAACGTTTCTACAGTCATAGCATGTGTAACTGGCTGTGACACCGCTACTTTCAAAGTAATCTTTTCTTTTGATTCTCCAGCCTTCGCAGTTTCTTTACCCTCGCTGCATGCAGTAACAATAAGTAACAGTAAAGTAAACAGTATAGCCATTATATATTTTCTTTTCATCTTTATTTCCTCCCTGTCATCTTTTAGATTCTCAATGGTATTTTATTATTTCTTCCTTGAACACTTCTATTGTTTCTTCCAACTCGGGATTGTTTTTTTCTTTCACCCAGTCGTCTTCTAGTTCAGTGTAAAACTCTTGCCATTTTGTTTTTTCTTCTTCAGATAATTGGTGTATATTAACTCCATCATCCTTAAATTTCTGAAGAATCACTTTGACATTTTCATCATAGTATTTTGCAGTACTTTCAGTTACTTCATCACCTACTTGTACAATTGCCTGCTGCACATTTTCTGGTAAACCTTGGAATACTTTTTCATTAATAACAAGCCCTGCACTAACCCCTCCAAAAGAAAGCCCTTCTGTACCATACTCAATAAGTTCTCCTAATCCATAGTCATTTATGGATGCAGGATTTTGGTTAATTGAGTTAAAGACTCCCCTTTCAAGTCCCTCATATAATTCTGGTAAAGCAATATTTACAGGAGTAGCTTCAAGTTTTTTTACAGCAATGTTCAATATATCTCCAGTAACTCTAACTGTCATTCCCTTTAAATCTTCCGGGATTTTAACTTCTTTTTTTGTTGTAAAAATTTCGGATGGAGGTGGGGCCAATAAAAACAACGGCCTTACTCCATGGTTTAAGAAATCCGTTTCTAACACTGGACTTTGCTTGCTTAATGCATGATAAGTCATTGATCCTTCATAAGCTGTCGAATAAATACCAGGTATTGCAAGAAGTCCACTCGTTATTGGCATATTATCTGGGATATAAGATGCATAATAAACACCGATATCCGTAACACCGTCACTTGTTAACTCATATAAATCTGCTGCTTTTCCTAATTGTTCCGCGGGAAAATATTCAAATACAACTTGCCCCTCGGTTAATTCGGTTATTTTCTCCATAATAGGTAAAAATGTCTCCGTATGCATCGTATGACTCTCAGGTGTGGACACTGCAAATTTTAGCGTAATCTTTTCTTTCGAACTTTTATTTTTCACTTCACTATTTATAGACTCATCCTTAGCCACCCCATTACATGCGCCTATCACAAGTAACAGTAATGACAAAAATGTCCAAATTAGATATTTTCTTTTCATTTCACAAGCTCCTTTACTTTTCAATTTGGAGTCTACTTAGTTCCTCTTCTACTAATTTGTGTCTTAGAACTTTTCCTACTGATGTTTTCGGTATCTCATCTCTGAATTCGATAATCCGCGGTACCTTATATTTAGCTAATCTTTCCGCACACCAGTTTTTAATTTCCTCTTCACTTACAGTGCCATTCATAACTAGAATAGCTTTGACCGTTTCACCTCTATATGTATCCGGAATTCCGAACACACAAGCTTCATTTACTAATGGATGTTCGTATAGAACTTCTTCCACTTCCATTGGATAGATATTATAACCACTAGCAATTATCATTTCTTTTTTTCGACCGACTATATAAAAATACCCATCTTCATCTCTAGTAGCGATGTCGCCAGTATATAACCAGCCATTACGAATCGTCTTTTCAGTTTCTTCCGTACTTTTCCAGTAACCTTTCATTACTTGGGGTCCTTTAATGATAAGCTCTCCTGACTCACCGATAGGCACTTCCGTTTCTCCAAAGTCAATGTCAACTATTTTTGCATCTGTATTAGTAATTGGAATACCAATGCTACCGACCTTCATCATCCCAGGCATAGGATTTCTATGTGATGAAGTAGTTACTTCTGACTGACCGTATCCTTCTATCATCAGTGCATTCGTAACTTTTCTAAACTTCTTAATTATTTCAAGAGGCATCGGTGCAGCTCCAGAAACACAAAGTTTTAAACTATGGAAATCATCTTCTCTAAGATCAGGGTAGTTTAATAATGCAATATACATAGTAGGTGATCCGGTAAACAATGTCGGACGATGCTTTCTAATCAATTCAATGACTGTTTTAGATTCAAACCTTTTTAAAGCAATAAACGTACCACCCATTGATAAATTGAGTACTAAATTGGTCATTCCCATTGCATGAAACATTGGTGCTATACCTAGAAAAGTGTTGCTACCATTTTTGAAAATAAGTTTACCAAAAGAACTAATCTGATTAATGTTGGCTACTATATTATAATGTGTTAAAATAACGCCTTTCGGTACCCCTGTTGTTCCACCTGTATATTGTAGAACTGCAATATCCTCTTGGGGATTTATATTTAATTTAGGGAGATTTAAACCTTTTTCATCTATCAACGCGATAAAAGATTTTTCACCATCAGAATCGACGAAAAACTTCACTAGTTCTTCGGTTAAACCGATATTATCCAACTTTATTTCATCCTCTTTATAACCAATAAACCAATTTGCTTCTGAATCTTTCAAAATTTTGTCTAACTCATGCGTCTGATACATCGGATTCACTTGAACAATTGTTCCACCAAGTCGATGAACCGCGAAGAAGGTTACGATATATTCCAAACTGTTAGACAACATTAATGCTAATCGATCACCCTTTTTGAACCCACGCTTATAAAGTGCTGAAGCAAGATACTCAGAAGTCTTTTTTAATTCAGAATAACTTAGACTATTTTCTCCATCTATGACAGCAATACTGGATGAATAATTTGATTCACTTTGTTCAAGTATTTGAAAAATTGAAGTTGTTGTTGAGATATCTATCTCATAAGGAATGCCTTCAGGATAAAACTTATACCATGACTTCTCCATTTTTAGTCGACTCCTAATCTTAATATTTAATTTAAAATTTTCTGATTTTTAAATTTAATAAGTAGTTTAACTACCCGTCGCTTTCAATTGGTAATGACAAACATATCCACACTCTTCGATAATAATTGATAAAACTCATAAAGAAGCAAAAAAAATGTTGTAAAAGTTAATAGACAACAAGTAGTAACTCAACCACAGAAATTCTTCTAACATTAATTTACTTAAGATTTTATTTCATTAGTATTTTAATAAAACATCTATAATTCTACCTCTTTATGACTTTTATGAATATTTTCCCGCTAAAGTATCTATTCAGCTAGAAAAGAATGTCGAATTGAAGTAAATTTCACTATATTAAAATTCCATATTGTAAACAACTTCGACTCTTTTGTTCATTTTATTATTCAATTAACCGTTATCTAAACGATTGTTAAGCCATCTTCCGCCATCTATTGTTATGCATTCTCCGTTAATATAGCTAGATTCCGAAGCCAATAGAAAATGTGCCAAATCTGCAACTTCCTCGGCACGCCCATAACGTTTAAGAGGAATAGAATCTATTGCACGCTGTTGAACTTCAGGCTTAATTAACCTTGCCACTCCTTCTGTATTTTCAATTGGTCCCGGGGCTATGCTATTAACTCTAATTCCATACTTGCTTCCCCATTCGACTGC
>Ga0209013_10002942_pt1 | contig 15314 bp, 9 predicted proteins | sample Cruoilmetagenom2_FD_187291 | JGI IMG/M metagenome (GOLD analysis project Ga0209013, IMG submission 187291) | Oil polluted marine microbial communities from Coal Oil Point, Santa Barbara, California, USA - Sample 2 (SPAdes) (version 2) | ecosystem: Environmental > Aquatic > Marine > Oil seeps ... | reverse complement strand
TTTTTTCCGTCGGTGCTGTCATTGTACAGAAAGCACTCCATGCTATCCGCCAACCTCGATGTCTTGTGCACACCATGGCGCAAGCGTATTGCGATGGAGATCCCACCAAACACATTCTCGCGCGCAAACGCAAGGTATTCAAAGGGGGTGCAGTTTGGATGAACCATGCGATGCGACTCGGCGGGAATGAACGCCGTTCCGCCAATAAAGACACCGTGGTTGCCAAACCAATTCCACGCAGCTTCGATTGCACCACGAAGCGTCGGGTGTGCGTCTTTGAAGTCCGTGATGGAGGTAGTTCCTTTAGTAGTGTCCATGGCTGCGTTGCGATGGTAAAAGGAATGATTGGCGCTATGTCGGCCACATGGTTGACACGATGGTTTCTATGTTTTTGGCAACACGTGAAATGAACGTGCATGCTTTTGATATTGTATGACAGGACACGTTATTCATTCGCGCGTTCAAGGCTGTGTCTGCGATGGTATATCGCCAGTACAAGTTGTAAAATATATGTTTATTCAACCTCACTCGTCTATGTCCATGTGGTCGCTATTCTCGCTGACTCCCCGGCCTATCTTTTCCAACGCCCTCCGGTGTACGCTGTCGGGAATATCCCGTTGCATGACAGTATCCACCCGGATTTTCGTGAACAAGTTTGCGTACTCCTTCTCAGAGAACGGCATGTCGACAGCTGGCTGAATCTGATGTTCGAGACAACTGGTGAAATAATCGACCGCGAGCCGCATTGCATCGATAAAAAATTGGGAACGGTGAACGAGGAACACATGCAACTTACCGGGATACGGCATAGGGCCACCGGGAACTGTGATGAGTCGGCGAATAGGGTCCATCTCTTGCTCGGTCTCGAGGATAACAAAGTAACAGCTAGTGCAGTCCAGCTTATCCATTGCATCCATTACCTGTACAATGTAGGTGTCACGAATAAAGGTGCCGTTGCTCTCCTCCTTTGGGGTGCTGCTCGGACACTTGATTTCCACAAGTACTTTGGTTGGAATCTCGGCAGGCGAGGTCACGTCCATTTTGTTGTCGGGGTTCCACTCCTTATTCTCACTTTCGAGCACGAATCCATCCGGGCTAACGGCAGTGTGTGGTCGCTCGGTGCTGACCCAGAGACCACGCTCATACACACGCACCTTCATCATGTGTTCAAAGTACGTGCGAGCAAGCGGCTCTAGCTTCGACCCGCGCTTCATACGCGCCAGACTGAGATCGTCCGGCTCTTCTCGGTCCGCCAGCTTCATGCGTTCGAACCATGTTTTCTCTACATATCTGGGATTAAGCACCGACCCCGTCACGGTGGACGTCAAAAAGGGGTAGCGGTTTCGCTGCCACGTTCCGTCGGACCCACCCTGCTCAGCCTGAAAAAGCGAGAGGCGGAATTCAGGACCGACTGTCAGTCGGGTTCCCGCGGTAGTTATGGGTGGAATCATCTGTGTCATTTCTCAGAGAAAAATAGTGACACATGTCGCTGGTGGATTTTGACGTGCACGGGATACCACTTGCCTTAGAATGAGAAACACTACTATGTAGTCGGATAGACAAATAAATAGGCGTTTATTCGCTCAAGGGGGCAAAAATACCATAATGACAGATGAGCTACCGAACATATTTTATTGTGTAGCTAGAGTAATACATGGTTTGTTTCCACCGAGTAAAAATCAAGGCGGTTACTAAGTGCCTTCATTTTGTCATTGACACACTCTACTTGATGATACGAGTTATTGTAGTCGTGTGAACTGGGTGCAGAGACGGCTTTCACAATCCAGGGCCAGGTTTTCGACCGGCGAAGGATAGATTGGTAATTGGAAGGCGGCGGAGGGAGTTCGTCGGTGCTCGTTGCTGCGCTCTTCCGCAATGCCAAGTTGTAAATGTTGATGGGTGTATCCACTGACACATCCATTCCGGCTGATCCACGACGCATGTAATTGAGGGTCCATTGCAGGCTGTTTCGTTTTGTATCACAGCGCGATTTGTTGATGGTGATAAGTCGTACCCTTTGCACCAGGTTACGCGCGGTAATCACAGCCTTGTCGGGTAGGGCATGGACGTTGACCGCGATAAGACGTTCGAGGGAGGAGGCTTCGGTTTTTAATTGCTCTACGACTTCGATTAGTTGCTCGAGTGTGCGAATGGCTGACACGAACGAAGTCTGATGGTTGTCCTTTTTGGGTTTCTTTGGCGCTGGCAGTTTTTTGAATTTGTTGATTTGCGTCTGCAGGCTTCGTTGCGTGGTTTCGATGGAGTTGGAGCAACAGGCGGTGTAAAAGATCTCAAAGGCGGTACGGTTGATCGTGATTTCGTGTTCGCACTCACCTGGGTGGTGGAGACAACGAACAGACGTAACCAATTGGCTGATGACGTCCTTTGACATGGATTCAACGGCGAACGCCGGTCTATCTCCGGATGAAGTGATGTAGCTAGATGACGTGGACGCAACGATTGACGAAAAGGTGTTCCAGTATATCGTCTCTGACGTCTTTAGACCGCGGACTGTGGGTTCCATGGCATCGTTGAAGTCACAACCGGTACAGCATGCCAAGAACGAAAAGGTTTCGATCGGGTTCTTAACCAGAGGGGCGTGCTTGTGGAAATGCAGCATCAACTTAGTCCACAAGTCAACCACATTCACGAATCGTGTGGGGTCTTCCGTGTTGGGGGTCATGGTGTGTCTATTTTGCTGTGACAGATCCACCCATATTTCTTTCTCGATACGACCAGTCTCCGGGTTGATCAGCGACGGCATTCGCATCAAGAGAGAGTAGATGACATCGTTGTCTCCGCACACGATCAGATATGACATATGCTGTGTGTCTTTTCGATCGATGTAGGAGATAACCTTTTGTTCTCCCTCGCCGACAGACGAGACTTCAAGCTTGGGATGCTTACGGTCACAAGAGAATACCTGCACGGCTGCGTATTTTGACATGACACGTTGGCCCAGCGCTCCGAGTTTTGCGTACGTCATGTTTTCCGTATCGGACACCCGTAAATCAATTCGGTTGATGCGGTAGTTCCACTCGGCCTTATCGGGCCGGATACCCGTGTGGGGATCGACAACCAGGAGCTGATGCGGTGCCAGTTTCGTCTTCTCTAGGCCTCTCGCGAACTCGTTGATGATAATCCAGCGAAACCCGTTCGATCGCCAGAAGGCATTCGTGTCGATGGTAGGCGGCTTTGCGAACATTTCAAGCGTGTGCTCGTAGATATCGCACAGATTTCCACCCGCGTCAATCTCTTTAGAGAAGAGGGAACGGAAATCATTGGCAGTGATGACCCCATCTGACGGTTGGCCGTTGCCCCGGCTTACCTGCGTCGAATTCTTTGCCCTTGGGACGAAGGCCGGGTTATCCGTGCATGCCACGACCGTCTTGTCTGCCCAGTAGTAGGCCTGTTCCTTGGGACCGTCATACGCGGGATTACTCCCGTTAAGAAAACGCGTGGACATGAAAACCGCCATTTCGATTTTGGATTTGATCGTATATTCAGCCGCGTTCGCAGAATTGACCTTGTTCGGCTTCAGTTCCGCAACTCGATGCAGATCAAGGGTAGCGTCAATCGCCACCATGTCGAATCCACGACTGTCAATACGGGAGTGAAAAACGCCCGGGAACAAGCGTTGCAGGAGACGTATCCAAGCTCGATTTAATCCCATGATAGATCGTGCCAACTACCGGCGAGAGTAAGGACTGACCACATCAAAGCAAAAAGTGAAACCATGTCTATCTGTGCACGTGTACCCTCTCTCTTGGTGACGGTGAATGGAAAAAATGTATGCACGTACATTTCAAGACACGGCGGCGATCCCACGTGTGTCTTGGCTTGTTCACTTCGTTGAACCACTGCACTTATGCTAGAGTTGCGCGCCAGCGTTCTGAGGGCACTCGCGTTTGTTGTGCTCCTCTCGCTCCTAGCCTCATCCGTAGTGGGTCTTCCGCTCCCAGATCACGCTGCGGTCTGTGTAGATAGTTCCAGAAATCAACTTCTCTGGAAAATCACATACCAGGGTGCCGGCACGATACACCTAGAATATTCATCGCTAAATAACGCGTATCGGCACCCGCTCGGCATCGACGGAACACAGCCCCATACTTTCTTTCCCGAAAAACCTGTTTATTTCTGGGCTTCCCTCGACACAGACCAGAGTGAACACCGCTGGGTCCTCGCCGGAAACTCCATCTCTATTCGCCCAGCATCACTCCCACCTTGCTCGCGTCAGCTCGACGGGGAGTGCGTAGGCGGTATCTACGATTACTGTGATACCGCCAATCTCAGTGGTTTCTGTCACCCTATGAGCTGTAACCCCCGGACCAGTCAGTGTGAAATACAGGACCACGCGTGCCCCGATCACAAACCTGTCTGTATCGACAATCTCCGCAGCTGCGTAGAGTGCCGGGATTCCACTGATTGCCATGCTCGTTCCCCAGTACCATTTTGCGAGGGAGGATGGCACTGTACTCTTTCTACCCACATGTGCGAGCGTACGCCTCCACCATGTGACGACCAGGATGCCGAGTGTGACGCAGAGACCAAAACATGTCGAAAGTACGCATGTTCGTCACATGTTGATTGTGATGACGGAAACCCGTGCAATGGAAGAGAAATCTGTGATTTTAATCTGCGTACGTGCTATACCGACCCAATGACCCCAATTCCATGTGGAGGTGACGCTACCAAGTGCGATGTTACGTCTGGACGGTGCCATGAATGCGACGACGGTAATGACTGCCAGCCCACCGGAACCATCCTCTATCCATGTGAGCCACGCAAGGCGTGTGGAATTGACTCAACATTTCCTTCTCTTCGAATTTGCGTGGAAACCGAAGCGGTTGTGCAGTGCGAAAAAGAGAAGCACTGTGACAATCAAAGTGGAGAATGCGTAACATGCGTGTACGACGATGACTGTTATCCGGAAGATGTACAGATGGGACGCCGGTCGATCGATTACTGTGATGGTGAGTTTTATTGCCACAAGAACGAATGTGTTCACTACGGACGGTGTATAGACGAAAATCGGCCATTTTGCATAGGGGACACCAAGACATGCTCCGAGTGCCGAAGTGATGACGAGTGCCGAGAATCTCCCTCTTTCTGCAGTCCTAAACGGGTGTGTAATTTACAATCCGGCACCTGTGAGATGGGAGAGAGTCCGTGTGAGTTTGCTGTGGTAACGCTCGCAAATGGCGCGGAGGCTGAAATGCCAATGGAGTGCGACGAAGAAAATCGCATGTGTGTTCAGTCCGTACTCTGTCTCACCGACGCCCATTGTCATTCAGGGTCATTCTGCTCACTGGGTGAGACGTGTAACGTCTTTACGGGCTTGTGTGAACTTGATCTTCACGACGATAACGGTACGTTGGTGCCATTTAGCCCGTGTGGCGATTTGCCGTGTCTCGACGACGAAGAGCGGTGTGGTTACCCGACCGACGTGTTAATCACCGTATCCATATTAGCGGGAATTTGGGTCTTGGTGTTATCTACACTGGCTTTATTGTGTGCATGCTGTGGCAAACTTTCCTAAATAAATCCCCATTGCTAGACTAAAATGTAATGACATGGTGAAATCAACGGGTGTTTATTAACTTAGGCCTTTCGTCGTAAGACCGGACCGAGGTCGGGTTTTGAGGCGAGTTTCGTGTGTTGTGCGGTGTAATTATCCCACGCCACCTTTGTTACGTGGGTGTAATATGCCTTTTTCTCGTCGCTGATCATTTTTAATGCAATTGTTACAAACTCGTCATGGGTTGCTTCAGGAAGATGCTCCCTGAAGTCGGCGATCGGTTGGTCTAGCATTGAAGTAGCGGCATCCAATTGGTACGAGACGTAGAACGGATACCGATTTGCGGTATACGCATTGGGTTGTTGTGGACGGAAGGCCATTTGATGGTGCGTGTAGTGAGTGTATCATTCAGTTTCAATCACATGGAAGTAAGAACCATGCACATGTTTCTTGCGGCATGCTTGCGCACACACAAAGATGTGTGCGCACTGGCAGATTACATCATGTGTGACACCACCTATTCTACATTCACAGAACTGGTACTTGCGATGCTCAAGGATCCTGTTCGAATTCGCCTCGTAATCTGCAAAGTAGGTGAGGCATTTCGCATCTCGGTGTATCTCAGTGAGACAATGCGTATTACGTCAGGGTTTCTGGAAAAGACAGAGAACCGTGAAGCTCTCCTAGCGCTGTCATCGCTGCTGGACCAGGCTCCACGGATGTTTACTATTTCACGGGCAAACCCTGTATTGCACACGCTGATCTATGAAGATATTACGAAAAGAGAAAACCTAGCCATTCCTCGTGTTATGCTCGCCCAGGCCCTTATTGCAAGGCAGGCTGCATACGTCAAAACCAAATCACGCAATGCCGTTTCTGGGTGGAAAAAGGAGCTCATGGATGCACTTGAGCCAGACTTTGTGGAAATCATAAATACACTGTAGTTTACGTCATTACAAATGTGATGCGTGCAGAGGGAACGGGGGATAACGAATTGCCCGACACAAGAGGCATGAACGTGTCAACCGGGATCCACTGGTCGGCACCCTGGATCGCGAATCCTGCCGCGCCCGTCAAGATAAGTTCCTCTTCCCTAGCCAGGAACCAGGTGGATTGAACTGGTACAGATGTGGCTGAATTATACCCGGTAACACCCAGGTAACGTCCTACAATCCATGAGAAACCCGATCGGTCTCGATACGATGCATCCACCCGTGCCTGCGAAAAGAAAAGCAGTGCGCCTTTTTCATCATTGAGGACGTAGTCAGCGGTGCTGAGTGCAAGTGCGGCTGAGTGGGTAATGGGCTCAGGTGTACGACCCTGTACTGCCAAGATCCCGTTTTTCCAGGGCCATTGTGCATTCACGATCAGCGTATTTTCGGCACGACACCTAAATGGCACCGTTTGGATAACCCTGGGGTTGGCGAGAGGATCATACAGCCGTTCCGCGAAATCCCGAGACACGCGGACTTCGTGTGTTCTTCCGGTCCTATTTTCTACAAACGGGTCAATGGTTAGTCGTCCTTCTACCACTTCAAGATTCCCGGGTAGATTTTCCCATGTTACGTTACTTAATCCACTGATTGGTGTAGGTTTCACAGGAATGGCCTTTGCGGCTCGAGTGAGTAACGTCGCCACACTACCGTGTGACAATAGCGCGATTTGCTCATTGTGTGTTTTCAACTCGTCGGTAGTCGTGATGTTCATGATAATGGAGTACACAGGAATGGACTGTACCTCTTTTCCGGAAATAACAGCGAAATCACTTGCCGTGTACGCGGTCAGCACGCGATATTGAATCTGATCGTTCGCGGTTTCAGAATATTCAGATACGCCCTCCTCGCTCAAGGAACGGAATACTGGGTACACCCCACTTCCGTTGTTGAAAGAAGGTCCGTCCATGACTGTTTCCATGAGAAACCCCTTGAGCACACTGGCTAGTTCTTGGCGGCGTTCATACGTTGCCATAAAAGTGAATAAATCTGCATATGCCGCATAGAAATCATTGCTTGATTCGCCGTCCTCCGTGGAATCTTGGCTGATCGTTCTATCAGAATTGTCAAAGAGCGTGGCGTATGCATCGTCATCGAACTGACCAAGATAAAGTGTCTGTAGTATGTTTTGTCCGGACATCATTCCAAGCTCGTCGTCCGCCTCTCTGGTCTCAAAAAACGTATCATGTGTACGTTGCTGGAGAAGAGAAAGGCGCCCTCTGAGTCGACGCGATGCACACGCAGGGTTCGAGGCGTAAAATACGTCGGATGGACGTACAAATGGTTTACCAGGCGCATTGGACGATACAAGGGTGTTGATAGTTCCACGCTTGATAGTTCCTTTGATTACGCGTTGGGTTCTCACAGTGGGTACACTGGGTAAGTACGCGCCGCTGTGAAATGACCGATGGCCTACAATGGCAACGTTAAGTTTGTTGAACTCGTCACGTTGCCAAAAATTGGGGTTTAGCACTTCTGCGACCGAGAAGTACTTCGATAGATATATGGCCACGTCACCCTTGGGTAGTTTGGTGACAGTCAGTTCATTATCCAGTTGCGGTACTTGTTGGATCTTGGCTGGATCAACACGAATTTGGAGAGTGTGGTCTATTTTCGCCACAATGTGGTCCGTATCCGCGATATCCATTACCGAGAAGATCTCTGCGATACTTTCTCTGGCTCTTCGAATTATCGAGTTGTAGACCTTCCCGGTTCCCGGGATGGCATTCAGGGTTATGTGGGCATTCCGCATACGGGAAATAGAACCCAGCATATCCTGTGCGGGATCTTTCGCCATCGAATTAAATTTGTCACTGTCGGTAATGACGCTGAGGTTGGAAGAGAAGCCGTAGCCATTGTCGAGTAAGACACCCGGTGGAAACACCGCCACTAGTTCCGGGGAAAACAGGAAACTACATGAGAGAAAGTACACAGCAAGTGCGTGGCGATACTTGGGGTAAACAAACCGAAGCGGGTGTCGATTACCCTTGTCGTTCGTTTTCGCGAGGTCCATGAGCGTGTTGGAAACTGCGGCGGACACACGTTGCTTGCGAGCCCAGGTGTCTACGAGAGGGGCATGCTGACCGTTATTGTAAACAGAGTCGCCCGGGGTGTTTAGATCAAGTTCGTAATCAGATTCCCACATCCAGAGTCTCGCTTGCTTACACGCGATCGTAAAGAGCCGACCAGTGTGTTCTTCGAGCGGCGCGGCCAGCGGCTCCTTTTCCATGCGGGCGAACACCTGCTGACGCACACTTCTCTCGGCAGCACACCAGTACATCTTGGACACTAATGAACGACGAATGATAATCCTACGCAAATGAATGGCTGGCGATTCTGTATTTTATCGAGTCCATATAATAAGGTTACGCATAGCCCAACGCTAGAATGGATTGGGCATATTACTAATTTTACTCTGGCGGGCAGATGTTTGTCTGCTCAGAGCCCGCGCGGTGTTTGTTTGGATACCCGCAAACGAAAAGGGAGCGCCTGAAATACCGCGTACTGCACTATCACCAGAATCATCTTCTTTCAGTAGCTTATTCAGTTTCGCGTACAGAAGATCTATCATTTTTGTGTTGGCGTTGCGGGCTCTAAAGTTATCGGGGTGGACGGAACCGTTACCCATTCGCATGTCTATTCGTAGTTCATCGTTAAATGATTTTAGCATCTCGATTTCATTCCGAAGCCACACTTCGTATGTCTCCACGTGCCCGCCTCGCATGCAATTGAAAAACATACGGCCTGTCATAGGATGCATGCCATTGCCTTCTCTGTAAATCGTTGCCATGTACCACTCGGCCAACGCATTGCATGTAATTGCAAAGTTTGGCATTTTCTTTGCCTCTTTGTATACCCTCAAAAATTCATTGATCTTATCCGACAGCGGCCCACTTCCCACAAAATTACTCCAGTTACATACAAAACACCGTTCCTTTTCCTCTAGCTTAGAGATAGGACGGTTTGGTTCGGCGTCGTCATCTCCGCCCATCGTCAGCTGCGCTCCATACTCTCGCGCACATGGATGAAGCGGAAGCTTATACTTGTAATACGACGCATTGGGCTTCTTGGTGCTACCGCCCTCTTCGGCTTCTTCGATGTCGATGCCCGGTACGTTTGAGCGAACGTACTTTGTCTTCTTTCGCTTCCGGGTTTTTGGTGTTTTCTCCTCGGATTCAGGTATCGGTTGAACATTCATAGAGGCAAGGACATGACGTCCTGTCTGTAGTTGCTCTTTGAGCAGACGCCGCGCGTTAGCGGTGTTGGTCAACGGGGACGACCGCGCCGGACTAGGACTGGGACTAGGAATTGGCGTAGACTTCTTTCGAAGTGTCATATCACCAACCCGGGTTTCGTGATTTGGTGAAGGTGATTTGGTGGCCCGGTTCAGGATGTCATTCACCAAATCGAGGCCATCTGCACCAGAGACAGGCGCGATTCGCTTTCGTTTCATTGACCACTGTGAATCCGAGCGTATGTGGTCTCTTCTAGTCAATACGAACGACTAACACCGTAGATAAAATTAAGATGGCAAAGCGCTCCTTACGATTGATCACGGAAGACGCGTATCTGCAATCGGACTTCGCGGCCGTCCGTTTCAACCCTCCCGAAGACATTGGCTTTGGGCCCAACATTCGAATAGATTCGGTGTATCGACATTTACATAGCTACATCGATGACCTCGTGTTATCCAGCAACGCAGACGGTCGTATTCTTTTGCCCCACAACACAGAAAACGCACTGTTGCGCTTCTTAGACATGAATCTGTGGCTAACCTCGCTGGAAGAAACGATTCGTCTCGCCCGGGAGTGGCGAGATGGACTAAGAGGGTCTTTCGAGCAGCGGGCCCGAATTGCAGAATTAATCCATGCAAACGATGACGATGACGCAGAAATTATGCTTAATCTCAACGACGCCGAGAATCAAGTTTCCGACCTCGAAATGTTGCTCTACATTGGATGCGAACGTTCGTGGGAATCTCTCTGCGAGAGCAAACGCCGGAAAATCAATGAGAATTGGAACTACCGGGTTCGTTCTCGTGCGGCCATGATCTGCAACGACAGTACACTTGTTGGCACCGATGTAGACGATCCCATGATCACGGACAGCGACCTGTTGAACCTTGAGTCCGTGTTGCAGGACCATGCGTGGATTTTCTTCATGCGAACCCTCTGGGTAGCGCGACTTGTTCAGGACGGACACCATGAAACGGCCGTGGAGAACGAATTTGTGACACTGTGCTACATCCTAGGAGAGTCAGATCTCCTGGTTACCGATTTACCGTATGAAGAATATTCGATGCAAGATGCCGTTACCGCCTACTCTCTTTTCCTCCGAGCCACATACACATACCCCTGTTCACGGGAGATGGTCGCTTACGAGCAAATAGTCGCCGTTTCACTGGCGCGGCTAATGGCAACTCCCAGCAGTAATCCCCGTCGCGACTACGATATGAAGCCGTTTGTGAGCAGTCGGGCAACGAGTCACCTCCGGGAAGAGAGCGACAGGTCATATTCGTTTGGAATCAAGGCAGGGTTTTTTCGCTTCACTGACGTCCTTGTATTTCCCACCAAGTTGCGTCTGCAAACAGCAAATATGTTCAAGCTCCACTGCATCCAGCACGGGGAATCGTTGCCGTATCCATCCCCCAGGACAGAGAAAGGCTATCGCTACTGGCGCTCGATCGCGTACCGGCTGGTAAAGTTAAACCGGGTCGTGGCTGCATTAGAAGACAGCTTCTTTCGCAACGACTTTTGTAACTTCCCGGTCGAGCACATCTACCAAAGTGGCTTAATGGAGAACGAACTGCTGCGGTTTTCACTAGAACGACCCGGCCAGGAACCCGATCCGGCCAGTATTCTAGAGACGCTCCGTGAGAAGGACTATATCGATCTCAACGCTATGGCCAAAGAGATGCCACACTACTTCTGTGCCAATTACACCCATGCATACCTTAAGTGGATGCAAGATGCGCTAGGTGTTGATACCAGCGAATTTCTGAACGAGATAACACATGACAACGAGATTTCCCGCTTCATCTCAGGTACACCGCTTTCTGCAGCTGCGAAGTGCCCGCCTTTACAAGAAGCGTGTTGGCCGCCTCGTATCCCAGACATCTCTGTATTGACGAAGGTCCCTGAAAACCTTGCTCGTGGAATTACAGCGGAAGAGTCAGAGCGCGTGCGAAAAGTAATCGAGTACCGCCCACGGTCCGCCTTTGACAACGTTGCATTTTTCTGCTACATGTACATTTTAAACGCATGGGGCAGACGGGCCTCTCGTCAACATTACATCTATCCCGATTATGTAATCACCGATTTGATTTATCGGTCAGACCAAATCCAGGAAATCGTCAGAAAGATGGAGGCATCAAATACCCATAACACATTACCGTATCTCATCTACGTGTGCCAGCAGTGCTATATTTTTCATCGGGGAAAATATGAGTTTGTTCCCAACTTTTCCGAGGCCATAGAGCGGTATATTGCAAGATTTGTAAGTGCTGGTCATGTCTATGAACACGCTGAAGACGAGAACCCCGAAGACGAGCAAGACGACTCAGATGTTTTGTCCGTCCGTGATCCTTACTTGCTACGCCATCAGTCCCTTCTGTATCACACAGACCCCCAACGAAAGAACGAACCGACGTTTGGTATCTCACCTCGTCTTCGCTAACGCGCGATGTCAACAAAACGTCGCTCTCGGATACGTGTGCGTGCAGCTAAGGACAGGAAACGCGTGACAGCGTCCACAGAAACTACCAACGTTCGAATTCGCCAACTCAAGAACGGCGAAACAAATACGAATGATGACAGTGGCCGACTTTCCGTGGACATCACGGAAAGCATTCGGAAACTTTATCAGTTTGGCAACTCGAGTATAAAACCGACGGGTTCCAGTAAGGATACACTGGATGGGACATTTCGTCGATTCATTTCCATTATAGAGAACGCGACCAAGAAGACAGGTCCCTCCTTTGAGACACCTGATGGACTCGAAGATACATTTCAAGCGGTCTTCTTGCAGGACAGCGAGATTCAGAAGGGCGTGACCGAGATACTACAAGAGATTACACGGCAATCGCGGCTGTATCAGTTTTGTGCTATTTATGTTCCCCTTGACATGAGTGCGTGGATCCGTGAGAACCTAAATGAACCCAAAAAAACCCGAGACGCACTACCGTACGCAATAGCCAGTCCATTTGACGGGCGGTACATCGTCGAACGTGAAGAGGGACATGTCAATTTTTCCATCTACTTCGTTCCTGACGACGAAAAGGTGCTCGATACCCACATGATCATGATGTATGAATGCAACCCACGCTTCCTCTACAATGAAACCGGTCGCTCCTCTTCAACGATAGACACCGGCACACATGGTTCGTCTATGGGTTCCGCCGGTGTTATTTCCGTGTGGTCTCCATACTGGGAATTCATTGAAGGACGAAAAGAGTTTATTGCTGCCACTGCAAATGAGAAGCGGGCTGACAAACACCGGTCTGTTTATGTCGACTATGTTATGCCACCAATTCCCAAGGAGTTGAATATGAGTGAAATGACAGAACAGCAAATAATCAACCGGGCTGCAGCGAGTATGGATCACGCTAATCCAAATAACCAGCAGAATCCTGACCTCACGTATAACCAATTTATAGGGCATGTATATAAAATGGGTATCGATGCGGGCTTCACGAACGCAGCTGTCCCTACTGACACGACCCAGGATCCGGATAAGTACAAACGGGATGCGCGTATACAGCGACTTCGACCCGGTGAAACCGTGAACCGAAACCCCCATGCATTACTCGTCCGCAGTTCGGCAGAGCTGAGGAAGCAATACGAAATGGATATCGGCCTTGAGCTAAACGTGCCCTATTCGTTTTATCGCATGTCGGAGAAGGGGGCGTATCGAAAAGACGACAATGTTGCCGAGGCCACGATGTTTGCGACCACCGTCACAAACCTACAGGATGAGATGAAGTCAATCTTCTACCTTCTGTACCAACACACGTTCGGGATTATCGACGACACTATGCTGGACGCGTATCGCAAGTGGGAACGTAACATCGCTTTTCGTCCCGAAGATATTGAAATCTTAAAGGAAATCGGCATCGGCGACGGGGGAATTTCCGAATCGGCGGTGGATCTGGTAAATGAACCCGGGCTTGACCGTAGCCGGGCCTCGTACTTGGTAAGTGAAATCTCCCAGCTAACGCCATTTGACATTGCCATGTTTAGCTACATGAATTCCATTGACATACCCGAAGAGAGCCAGCGACATTTCGTAAATATCTCATTTCTTCCGGCACCGGAATCATCGACTGACAAGTTAACAGACTTAATTGCTGTATACAACGCCGGTATTCTGCAGGACGAGATAAAGCAGGCCATCCGAAGCCGTCTCAATATCCCCGAAGCTGAGGATGGTGAAGATAACGCCGCCGGTGATCCCAATCCACGGCCGACAAAGCGAGCACGGAAAACCAAGAAGCCCGACAACGACAACGACAAAACATAGTCACATGGTTTATTAATAGAATACATCTACCCTAATCGCTGTAAGATTTCACTAACACTCTCGCCATTGACAATTGATCGCGGGTCCAACGCCTTCAGCATCGCTACTGTTTCAGGTGAGTCTCCGATACCCGATTGAAACGTGCCTCTAAATTGACTTCTCTCTGCATACGCTGGGTACTTGTACATTTTCAATAGTGTAACATCAAGCCGCCGTCCCGGATTGTTCACAAACATCTCCGACAGTGGCAGCGGAAAGTTGGTAATCGTCAACTTCTTGAGGTTCTTACACCAACGCAACGTCTCGGTGTATTCTGCGACGTTCATTGTGTCCGCGCGCCAAGGTGTTTTGGTGTCATTTGCCATTGGAAATGATATCTCAAGGTTAACGAGGTTCTTCATCGCTCGTGCCACGTGATGCGCAAACAAACTAGGCAGGCCGGTTTCATCTTGCCATTCGAAGTTACGCACTAGGGAATGTGCTCCGTCGGAGCTCACGAAAGCAGTCTGTGTAAATGTGCGAACGCTGTCAAGAAATCTTAGACTATCCTCCCCCAGTGATAATATCCACTCGTCAACAGATGCCTGCGGTGGCGGCATTAGCGAAGATACAACCAGCCTTTCGCAGTTAATACACACGCCTGCGATTTTTTCGATAGTTGGCAGAGCAACTCGGTAGGTGGTGGGTTTTGTATCTTCGATAGAGTCAACGGATAGCGTTTGCAGCGTTAACTTATTTACCGTGGGTAAAGCAATGCCGGTCAAATTCGATGGGATGTACAACATGGTGCATGACGCGGGTACTGCGATCGGCACGTTGTTTACGGCATACGCTTGTGCTGCGCTGCCATGGGTTATCATAATTTCAGTTGCATTCGGGAATCTTGATTCCAGCCCATGGAACCACGGCATTCCGTTTACTTCTTCAGCCCCCCTAAACGGTAAGATAAGAATCGCGGTTACCGCGGGGAATCGAACGTTCGAAAGATCCAATTCCCCTTTATAGGACCGGGTGAGCCAGAAATCATCCGTGTTAATCACAAATTGTTCACCTGCATCAACACAGTTATTGTCTTCGTCTTCGTTAATAAATGCTTTTTTGTAATCACGCAGATCATCATCACTGCATTCAAGGTAATGAAACCGTGTCAACACACTGGGGATTGTCAATATTTTAAGTGGCAATCGTAGCAACGCAGCCCGTAGTACGGAAACATCACTAACCTGTGTACGATGTGACATGTAAAACGCCTCCAACTTATTACACCGGCCCAGTGCATGTAACTG
>Ga0209013_10002941_pt1 | contig 15315 bp, 10 predicted proteins | sample Cruoilmetagenom2_FD_187291 | JGI IMG/M metagenome (GOLD analysis project Ga0209013, IMG submission 187291) | Oil polluted marine microbial communities from Coal Oil Point, Santa Barbara, California, USA - Sample 2 (SPAdes) (version 2) | ecosystem: Environmental > Aquatic > Marine > Oil seeps ... | reverse complement strand
CTGCTGTGTATGGTACCTTTTACTGGTACCTTTTTGATATAATAGGAAAAATGGAAGCTATATAAATCAATGACTTACGTGGAGGGGTATCGTTTCCCTCTCCCGCTACCATATCAAGGGCGAAGTTGACTAAAAAAGAAGATAAGTTGGGAGCAGATTAGCAGCCTACATGGTTCTGATTAAAGGAAGAAATCATGACAGTTAATCGACAACCTCCAGACACTGTGATTTCGATATCAGGTGATACAGCCTTTTGGCGAGGCCTTGATGTAAGAGATACAGCAGATATAACTCACATTGATGCAGAAAGGTTTGTTGAGACCGGGATAGCTTCCAATTCTGTTTCTGGAGATTGGATTATTCGGGGTGAGCCATTTTTATGGCACCGGATGGACCGAACAGTGGCCCTAATCAATGAACGTTTCTTCAGCGATTTAATTGTGGGTGACTTGACCTGTCTTGATGAGGTGTTGAAAGTCGGTCGCATTCATGCAGCCCTGCTCAGGGAAATGCTTTGTGAGCTGGGTGCTGATCAGCCCTTTGAAGACGACTCTGCCGCGCTAACCGAATCGCAATGCGGAAACCTGTTTTTTCGTTTCAACGGCAGCCTGGACCGTGAGCCCCTGTTTTTCAACTGCCACATGGACACTGTGGAACCGGGAATCGGTATCAAGGTTGTCCGCAAGAATGATATCTTTACCAGCCTCGGCGATACAGTACTGGGCAGTGACGATAAATCCGGTATTGCCGCCCTGATCGAGGCGCTCCATGTTATCCGTGAAAATGATCTGCCCCATATCCCGATGGAGTATGTTTTTACCACCTGTGAAGAAATCGGCCTGCTGGGCGCCAAGGCCATAAATCCGGAGCATTTCAGGGCGAAAATGGGCTATGCCCTGGACTCCAGCGGATTCAACAGGGTTATCATCGGCGCACCGGCATCCAACCGCCTCAGGATTACGATCAAGGGTATTGCAGCTCATGCCGGGCTGCATCCGGAATGGGGTATCAATGCCATTACCCTGGCCGGCCAGGCCCTTGCGGAGGCCCCGTTTGGCCGGATCGATGATGAGAGTACGGTTAATTTTGGAACTATCCGAGGTGGTGCAGCCTCAAATATTGTTCCTGAGCAGGTGACCATTGAGGGGGAGGTACGCAGCCACTCTCCGGAGAGACTTGATAAGCTGACCCGGGAGGTTGAAAAGACATTTATCAAAACAATCCGGGACTGGCAGGATCCTTCAGGAGAGGCCCGGGGAATCCCGGGACTTGATTTCAAGGTGGAAGCGGACTTTCCGGCCATGCAACTGACCATGGAAGACGATGTCATTCGCTGGATTGATCAGGCTGCCCGTACCATTGACATGGACATGCAATACGAAATAGCCGGGGGTGGCAGTGATGCCAACATCTTTAACGGCTACGGTCTTCAGACAGCCATCATTGCCACCGGCATGACCCATGTCCACTCCACGGACGAGCAGGTAAGCCTGCAGGACATGGTGGACCTTACACGCTTGATATTGGCACTGGTCACATAAAGGAACAAGGTTTACGGTATACGGTCTACGGTTAACCACAACATGGATACCTGCGCCTTTACCTTACCCACTCCCCCGTAGCAGACCGTATACCTTACACCGTGTACCGTTCTACCCTTCCACCACCTCTTTGAGTACCCGCTCCAGGTCACTTATCCGGAACGGCTTGGCCACGACACCTGCAAAACCGTATTCTTTATAATTTGCCATGGCTTCGTGGCTGGAATAACCACTGGAGACAACGACCCGGGCTGCTGGATCAATCTCCAGCAACCTCGCCACCGCCTCCACACCTCCCATCCCTCCGGGAATAGTCAGGTCCATTATAACCACATCATAACGCAGGCCCTGCTCCATGGCCCGGGTGTACATCTGAAGTGCTTTTTCGCCATCACTTGAGATTTCCGCGTCATAGCCAAGGAGTTCAAGCATCTGAGATACTACTGAACAAATTATTTCCTCGTCATCCATGACCAGTACCCGGTGTTCGAAATCCGTGCCCGGCAAGGCCTGCTCGACTTCCTCCTTCTCCGCTAAAACCATGCCGGGAGCAAGAGCAGGAAGATAGACATAAAATATGGTCCCCTTCCCAGGCTCGGATTCCACGGTTATGTGACCGTCATGCTTGTCGACAATGGAAAAACAGATTGCCAGCCCCAGACCGTTTCCCACCTCCTTGGTTGTAAAGTAGGGATCAAAAATTCTGGCCAGGTGCTCTTTGTCGATCCCTCTCCCATGATCCCGGACACCAATACGCACATATCGTTTGCCGGTCAGGGGCAGGAGAGGATATTTCCCTGGAAAATAATTTTCCAGGGAAATATCAACAACACCACCACCCGGCATGGCCTGTATGGAGTTAATGACCAGGTTATCAATAACCTGACCGATCTGTCCCCGATCAACCTGCACCGGCCAAAGGTCATCAACAGCTGTAAAACACAACTGTACATTGGAGCCATGCGCTATAAATCCGGCAGACTCACGGACCAGTTCATTAAGGTTTACGCTGTCTTTTACCGGGCTGCCGCCACGGGAAAAGGTCAACAGCTGCTGAGTAAGTTCCCGGGCCCGCAGGCTTGCCTTTTCTGCATCCTCAATATTTCGATAATGGGCATCATCTGTTGAAGAAACCATCCTGGCAAGGGACAGGTTGCCAAGTATTGCCGTCAGCAGATTGTTAAAATCATGGGCAATCCCACCGGCCAGCACTCCAACCGATTCCAGCTTCTGTCCCCTGGCGAGTTCTTCCTTCATCCTGCGCTGCCCGGTCACATCTCGAATTACCAGAACTGCACCAACGGCCTGCCGACTGTTGTCTATAATGCGGCAGCCACGCACTGTAACAACCCGTTTCCCGCCATCCTGCAACTGCAGATCCCGTGCCGCGGGCTGCTCCTTATCCCCATCCTGTATCCAGGTGAGGAGATCGACTTCAGCCCCATCGCCGCCCTGCGAGGTTGCTCTGAGAATTTCATGCAGCGGACGTCCCAGGCATTCATCCCTGCTCCTGCCGATCAGTTCTTCCGCAACCCTGTTCATGAGTACGACCAGGCCCCCGGTATCTGTGGCCAGAACGGCGTCCCCCATCGACTGCAGGGTGACCCGAAGACGTTCCGATTCTGCAGCAAGCATTTTTTCCGCCTGTTGCCTGCTGCTGATTTCACCGCCCAGTTCCCTGATGCGGGCTTCAAGGGACAGCGCCATATCGTTAAAACCGATGGTCAAATCACCAATCTCATCGTCACGCCGGCACTCCAGAGGTTCCACCACCTCTCCCCGTCGCATCTTCTGCATGGCCCGGTTGATTTCATGCAGGGGTCGGGCAATGGAACGGGACATGAACACAACAGCGATCAGAGCCAGCAACATGGCCGTCCCGAAAACCCAGAAGAGTACACGGCGAAGATTATTTATTAGCAAATAAAGTTCCGCCATGGGCTGCTGCAGAACGAGAGCCAGCTCAGGCTCTACTCCAGGCATGGTCAGCGGTTGATAATCATACACCATCTCAGCCTGGTCAAAGGGACTGATGATTACCTTGTCAACACCCGGCGATCGATGGTTTTCATAGTTCAGCTGACCGGAAAAACGTACCTTCCTGCTGCCGCTTGTCCTTTCAAAAATATCACTGCCCGCCGCCAGTCGATCTGCAGCAACAATCTCCACCCGGTCACCACCGGCGGCGGCCTGGATTCCCTGGACAAGTTCCGGGTTATCGGTCACCATCACCCCGCCAAGCACGATTCCAAGGACCTGATCCCTCAGGGTTATGGGGGCGGCTGCTTCAATGAGGACCACCGGTTTAAAGTCTATATCCTTTCCCTCGTGTTCAAGTAGATAAAGCAGGGAAATATCTTCTTCCAGAAAACTGCCGGCTGTAACACCACTCCGTCCTACGGAAGCAATCAGTGGATGCTCTGAAAGGTCAACCTCAGCAAGGTCAATATCTGCAATGTTCAGCGATAAATGGGAAAGCTTGAAGTAGCCTTCCGGATCGACAATCAGCAAAAAATCCAACTGGTGCTGAACGGCCAGCTGCTCAAGATGCTCCTGCAGCTGGCCTAAAATATCCAGGCGCAGTGTGGTTTTAACTGTGTTGTCAAGGGCCACGGTGTGAATGGAAGAACGTATCCTGTCCACCTGCGCCTGATAATAGAGTGACGCTGCAGATACATCCGACTGAAGGCGGCCGCGTACATCCCTGGCAATATGCTGCTCCAGCAGATTGTGCAGCGACCAGGCCACAAGCAGCATCGGCAGCAGGATGACAACAAAGCTCATCAACATCAAACGCTGACGTAACGAATAAATAAGCCTGGGCCGGAATCTGTATTTTTTACCCTCTGCCATCATCTTGCCTTAATGTGCCTTTTCCGGTTCCATGGTGTGATAGATCTTGTGGGCAGCCTCCAGAATATCCACGGGAAATTCAATGCCAAGCTGACGACCCCTTGCCAGGTTTAGAGCAATATATGAATCTGCCGGGCTCTGGATGGGCAAATCGGCAGGATCTGCCCCGCGCAGCACGCGGATTGCCTGTTGGCCCAGCTGCCTGCCTGTTGCTTCAAAATCAAAACCTGCTGCCATGAGGTAACCATACCGCACCCAGTTATCACAAAAAGTAAAACCGGGTTTCGTCTGGTGGGCAAACAGCCAGCTCAGGGTCTCGGACAGCGGGTTGACGGTTCCGTTTTCCCTGGTCAGGCCAACCGGGTAAACAGCACTAATGAGATCCACATTTGGATCCACGTTGTATTTCAGTACCAGCCTTTTGAACTCTGCAAGGGTTGAGGTCGATTCGATCCGTACCGAGCTGAGTCTGCAACTGTGGCCACAGGCGTCGATTTCCTCCTGCAGAATCTTATTCATGAGCTGCAGTTGTGATAAATTTCCTGAGTTGATCAATACAATACTCCGTGCCTCCGGAAATGCGATCTGCACAGCTTCCAGGGTTTTTTCATACAAAAATTCACTGGTCACGCCACTTACATTATGGCCGGGATTAGCACGACTGGACATAAATTTCTTAAGAATATTGTACCTTTCAGGAGGCACTTTGGTACCGCCAAACAGCACCGGATAGGCACTGTCCACCAACGGCAGCATAACCTCTTTTGCCGCAGCATCATCCAGAGTAACCACCAGGTCGGGTTTAACCTCCTTCACCTTTTCAAGTGCTGCCAATCCCCGCTGGTGTATCTGCTCAGGGGTGATATAGGTTCTTCTGGTCTGCATGTAAAAGCTGCAGACCTTCAGGTTGTCGCCGTCCACAAAGCCTGACCGGTCAAGCTCTGCCAATAATCCCTTTTCAATATCCGTTTCGGCACCAAGCCCTTTTTCGTTACTGTGGACGATCAGGATGTGGAATGGTTTTGGAACTACAGGGATCTCCATTGTCTTGTAGACATAATCGGCAGCCCCTAACAAGTCCGCAGGAATAGCCACCCCTAACTGCCTGGCCCGGGCAACATTAAAAACCAACCCGTATTTGGCGGCATCTTCAATACCAATTTCGCCGGCTGGCTGTCCCTTGAGAATCAATGCCCCCATGTTGCCGGCCTGCCTGCCCATGGCCGTAAAATCAACGGAAACGCCTCCAAGCGAACCCAGTTTACAGGTAAAGTAGTTGACGGAAAGGGCCGGTTTTCGTACGTGACCGAGTGTCCACTGCATTATTTCACGGGCTGAAACGATGGAACCGTCCTCGGCAGCGAGACGAATGGCCACCGGATAATAGGCACCTGTCTCCGGATCTGCATTAAGCCACCGGATCAGTTGCTTATACTCATCAAAGCTGCCGACCTGACGAATAGTGTAGAGAATACTAGTTTTATTTGCAACGAGTTCACTCTCAATCTGCTGCCTGATGGCATTACCGGTGAGTGATTCATCGACAATAAAAACGACTTTTTTTAGATCCGGAACAATCTCCCCCATTACCTGAACCGACTTTTCAATATACAACTTCTCATAGACGCCTGTAACATTGTGACCAGGGTACTGCCGACCGGCCATAAATTCGCGCCCCTTATTATACACCTCAGGCCTGATATTAATCCCGGTGAAGACTACCGGGATATTGCTGTCCACCAAGGCCAGCATCACAGTCCGGGCCGCATTGTCATCCACCGTGAACACCAGATCCGGCCTTACATCCCTGATTCTGGCCAACGCCTCCCTGGCCCGTTCCTCAACCAGCTCAGGTTTTGTATAGGACCGCTTAGTGTCCATGAAAAACCGTTCAATCTTAACGGTTTCACCGTCAACAAAGCCCTGATCGGCAAGTCCCTGTACCAGTCCGTTGTCCTGGGGAATCGTGGCCGGGTTATCCGGATCATAACTGTGGACAATAAAGACCATGGGCAGATCCCGGGCCGTCACCATGCCGACACAGGAAAGCAGAAGACAGAGCAGCACGACTGTACCGCCAAAGAGGCTCCTGAAAATTTGCCGTGAAAACATTGTCATCGGACCAGTTGTATCTTTCCCCTGTCACCCACCAAAACCTCTCCGATGATCCAGCCGCCGGCAGCATTATTCCGACCGGACAACTCTGCAAGCAAGCGCTCTGCCCCGGCAGGGGGAATAGAAAAGAGAAGGCCGCCGGAAGTCTGGGGATCAAACCCCAGGATATCAAGGGGATCGGTTTCGTTCAGTGAACTGGCAACCCACTGTTGATAGTATTTCTGGTTGGTGTACGCTCCTTCGGGAATTATCCCCATGTCGACAAAATCCAGGGTACCGGACAGTACGGGTAGCGCATCAGCCCTGACCAGCATGGAGACGCCGGAGGCCTCCGCCATCTCATGCAGATGGCCAAGCAGGCCAAAGCCGGTGATGTCCGTACAACTGTGGGGGGCCAATTTTGGATTGGCGGCAAAATCCTGCCGGCCGACAATCTCAGACGGCAGCCGGTTCAGGGTTGCCATCACCTCAACGATCTGCTGCTCAACTTGCCGGTCTGCAAGACCGCCCTTGAGGGCTGTGGACAGGATACCGGTGCCCAGCGGTTTGGTAAGCACCAACACGTCTCCCGGCAGCGCTCCGGAGTTGAGCAGGATATGATCGGGATGAACGATACCGGTCACGGACAGTCCGTATTTGAGCTCGCTGTCTTCAATGGAATGCCCCCCCACCAGCAGAGCCCCTGCCTCTTTAATCTTGACCAGCCCGCCTTCAACGACTTCCCTGAACACCCGGTTATCCATGGTCTTGACCGGGCAGGCCAGGATATTCATGCACAGGAGAGGCTTACCGCCCATGGCATAGACATCGGACAGGGCATTGGCTGCCGTTATCCTGCCAAAGGCATGGGGATCGTCCACAATGGGGGTAAAAAAATCAACGGTCTGGATAAGCGCAGTGGTCTCGTTTAATCGATACACCCCGGCATCATCGCAGGTTTCCGAACCAACGATCAAGTCAGGACTTACCGGCAGTTCAAGCCCGCACAAAATTTGGCCCAGGTCCCCCGGGCCAAGTTTTGCGGCTCAACCTGCAGCTTTAACGGTCCGTGTTAATTCAATATTCATAAATAACCTGAGCTGTACGGATCACAAGAATGATAGTTACGTAAAAACCTTTTTTGTCATCATACCGGTGCAAGCCGAAGGGAGGTAAGCGTAGACTCCGAGCGACCAGCGGAAGATTTCAAGCCGGGAATGACCAAAATGATGGTTTACAACTTTTTTCGAGTTCATCAAGAATAATTGTTTTCAACAAAAAGAAAATCATTATTCTACCAAATCTCTGTATATTTTGCTGAAAAAAAATCAGTTATCTGTTTTGAAAGAATGATTCATATACAAATGCACTCTCATATCTCCAAGGCACAAAGAATCGTTCTTTGTGCCTTGTCAATTTAAGGCAGTAAAACAAGCAGTACAGGACCTGTTATGGATCATCATATTCCAGACTCCGGGCAGCAGACAAAGCCTACCCATGAATGCGGCATCTGTGGAATTTTCGGCCATGAAGATGCTGCCAAACTGACCTACTTCGGTCTGTACGCCCTGCAGCATCGGGGCCAGGAAAGTGCTGGTATTGTTGCCGGCGACGGCAGCAGAATGATCCTGCACAAAGACATGGGACTGGTACCCGAGGTGTTTACTGAAACCAACCTGCAACAACTCTCGGGTCACCTGGCCGTAGGCCATGTCCGCTACTCCACCACCGGTGAATCCTCCATTGTCAACACCCAGCCGTTCATGGTTACCCACAAAGGTGTACCGCTGGCTGTTGCCCATAACGGCAACCTGGTCAACTCCATTGACCTGCGTAATCATCTGGAGGAAAAAGGGTCCATCTTCCAGACCACCATGGATAGCGAGATTGTTGTCCACCTCATGGCCCGGACCATGGACATGGGCCTTGCCAAGGCCATTAAAGAGACTTTTGCCTGCATTCGGGGCGCCTACTCCCTGCTGCTCATGACTCCGGATACGATGATTGCAGTCCGCGACCCCAACGGTTTCCGACCACTCTGCCTTGGCCGCCTCAGCAACGGCGCCCATGTGGTGGCATCCGAGACCTGCGCCCTCGATCTGATCACGGCCGAGTATGTACGGGATGTGGAACCGGGCGAGGTCCTGATCATCAACAAGGACGGTATTGAATCCATCTTTCCCTGGTCACCCAGACGCAAAAGTTACTGTATTTTTGAACAGGTGTATTTTGCCCGCCCTGACAGCGATATCTTTGGTACCAATGTCTATGCTACCCGCAAAAGGATGGGCGAAATCCTGGCAAAGGAAGCACCGATTGATGCCGATTTTGTCATGCCCTTTCCCGACTCAGGAAACTATGCGGCTATCGGCTATTCACAGGCCTCAGGCATCCCACTGGAAATGGGTATGATCCGTAACCATTACGTGGGCCGGACCTTTATCCAGCCCTCCCAGGCCATGCGTGATTTTTCGGTGCGGGTCAAACTCAACCCGGTCCGCTCACTGCTCAAGGATAAGCGGGTGATCATTGTTGAAGACTCCATTATCCGCGGCACCACCGGCAGGAGCAGGGTTCGCGCCCTTCGTGACGTTGGCGCCAAAGAGATTCACATGCTGGTCTCCTGTCCACCGACCAGGAATGCCTGCTACTATGGCATTGACTTTCCCTCCTCAACAGAACTTATTGCTGCTAAAAAATCTCTGGATGACATCCGAGACCATATGGGGTTGGACTCTCTGACATACTTAAGCTTAGACGGTTTGGTGGAGGCCACCGGCCTGCCGCGGAAGGACTTCTGTCTGGCCTGTTTTGACGGTAATTATCCCATTGCCCCGGATACGTCCTTCACAAAAGTCTCCCTCAGCGAATGCGGATGTTGACAGACGGTTACCGGTTCAAGGTTCAGGATTAAAACTTTTCCTGCAGCAGGGGGACAGAAATGGCTGAAATTATTATAGACACCTATTTATGCAGTGGCTGCGAGACCTGTGTAGAGATGTGCCCGGACGTGTTCCGCCTGAACGAAGTGACTGAAAAAGCGGAACTGGTAACCACCTCTCCTGAGATTACCGATGAGGTGTACCAGGCTGCAGCCTTTTGTCCGGAAAAGTGCATCCAAATTTTGGAGTAGGCCTCGACGGGAGTTTCTACAACCACCAAACACGGTAACGACACAAAAGGTCTGTTTCTTTTGTTGTCACTCTCATTAAAAACCGTGCCAGAGGCGTTTTTTATCGACGAACCTCAAAGTTACCTTTTCTCAACAATTCATCTCTCCCGACAATAGCTCCTGCCGGGCCTTTTCTTCTGCAGCAGGTGCTCACTTTCCCTGTTTCCCAGGTCCCTGTACCTGAAAAATATCCGTCCAGCCATTTCTTTTCCTTTTCGGCTGGTTCGTTGATATGATAAACTGTTACCAGAGTTCAATTTTCACCCGGACCAACAGTTAAAGGAGGTATCCATGGACCCTGCCACCCTGATCCCAACACCTGATGCCATTCCCGTGCACTGGGGCTGGTTTCAATTCCTTCTTCTGCTTACCTTTTATCTCCATATCCTGCTCATGAACGTGATGCTCGGCACAGTCATCATCGCCTTTGTCCGCCATTTACAACGACCGGCAGACTCCAGCCTGCTTAGCCGGGAGATCTCTAAAAAGCTCCCCTTTTCCATTGCCCTGGCCGTCAACTTCGGAGTAGCCCCCCTGCTCTTTGTCCAGGTGCTCTATGGTCATTTAATTTACGCAAGCTCAGTGCTGATGGCCGCCCTCTGGCTTTCCATCGTCGCTATTCTCATTGCTGCCTATTACACCGCCTACATCTACCGCTATCAGTATAACAAGATGACAGACGGCCGGATGGTGGCCACAGGATTGATCAGCTGCCTGCTGCTGATTATCGCTTTTTTCTTCTCCAGCAACTTTACCCTCATGCACCATCCCGAAACCTGGGTGCGTTACTTTGACCATCCAGCCGCTATGCTGCTCAACTTTTCCGACCCGACACTTATTCCCCGTTATCTCCACTTTGCTGCCTCGTCCGTGGCCGTGGGCGGCCTGGCCATCGCACTCTATTTCCAGAGGCGGCAAAAAAACGGAGAAGCTGAGGCCGGCGAATGGGTACGCTACGGCTGCAACTGGTTCGGCTATGCGACCTTTGTAAACTTTGCCGTTGGTTTCTGGTTCTTCGGCGCCCTGCCAAAGGGAATAATTATTCCATCCACCCTCGTGGGTGGCCTGTTTTCCGTATTTCTTATCATCGGTGTCATCACAGCATTGCTGGCAGCTATCTACGGCCTGCGGCAGCGGATTATGCCTGCCCTGTGCCTGTTGCTCGGGGCCATCTTCTCCATGATCATGGTCCGTGAATTCCTGCGGGTTGCCTATCTCAAGCCCTGGTTCTCCCTTGCTGATCTCAAGGTTGCCACCGCCTACTCACCCATGATCCTGTTCCTGCTCTTCTTTGCAGGCGGCCTGGTGCTGATCGGCTGGATGTTGAAGACCACCTACCAGGTCTTTCAGAATGGAGAGGTACAGTCATGAACTATCCTGTCTGGCAGCTGGACGCATTCGGCGGAGGGCTGATGATAGCCATGATGGCGGTTTTTCATGTCTATATCTCCCATTTTGCCGTGGGTGGCGGCCTGTTCCTGGTTCTGACCGAGCTCAAAGGGATTCGTGATAAAAACCAGTCCATACTCGACTACGGCTACAAACATACAAAATTTTTCCTGCTCATTACCATGGTGGCAGGCGGTATTACCGGGGTGGGGATCTGGTTCACCATCGCCCTGCTCAATCCAGCCGCAACCTCCATACTGATTCATAACTTTGTCTTTGCCTGGGCCATCGAGTGGGTCTTTTTTACGATTGAGATCATCTCCCTGCTCATCTACTACTATACCTACAAGCGGATGGATCAACGCAACCATCTGATCATGGGCTGGATTTATTTTGCTGCGGCCTGGATGTCGCTGTTTACCATCAACGGCATCATCGACTTTATGCTTACCCCCGGTGACTGGATCCAGACCCATAATTTCTGGGACGGTTTTTTTAATCCCACCTTCTGGCCGGCCCTGTTCTTTCGCACCGCCCTGTGCATAATCATTGCCGGCCTGTTCGGCTTCATGACCGCCACCTGGATCAAGGAGGACAATCTGCGCCGGAAGCTGGTCCGCTACTGCGCCATGTACCTGCTTATCCCCTTTGCAGTGCTGCTGGGATCGGCCTGGTGGTACAAGGCTGCCCTGCCGATTGACCTGCAAAACCTGATCTTCCAACTCATGCCGGAGATGCAGCCCTTTATTACCGGTTTCATCTACCTGTCACCGATCCTTATCCTGGGCGGCCTGCTGCTGGCTGTCCGGTTGCCGGGCAGTGTTACCCGGCCCGTGGCCGTTATTATGCTGCTGCTGGGATTTGCCTACATGGGCTGCTTTGAGTTCATCCGTGAAGGCGGGCGAAGACCCTATATTCTCCGCGATTACATGTATTCCAGCTCCATCCTGAAAGAGGATTTAACGAAAGTACAACAGAATGGCCTGCTTCAAGAGGCCAAATGGGTGAGCTACAAAAAAATTACAACAGACAACGAGCTGCATGCCGGACAGGAGATGTATAATATCCTCTGCCTGCCCTGTCATTCCATTGGCGGGCCGCTCAATGATATCATCAAACTCTCGTCTGTCTTTTCAGAAACCGGTCTGGACAACATGATGTCCGGTATGGAAAAAACCCATCCCTACATGCCCCCCTTTGCCGGGACAGCGGAAGAGCGCAGGGCAGTGGCCCATTATATTTCTTACAGCCTGAGCGGTCAGCGGCAAAGTAAAGAAACAGCAGATATCATCCCTGTCTCGGCTGATATTCCCGCCTTTGATGCCAACGTCGATGAATACGTGCTACTGGCCTGGAGCGATCTTGGCATACAGTCCATGACCGACAGCTCAAATACCTGGATGATGCTGCCGCCGGGTGTAACGCTGAATGCTAGCCTTATCCATCGCGGCGAAACACCGGAGGTGATTACTGAGGGAGTCAGTCTGGAATACATGGTTGCGACCGACTTTAATAATCCAGCCGCACAGGTCGATTTCTGGCTGAATACTGCTAAGCTCTATAACAAAGAGGTATCTGTCAACACAGGGCTCAGTGGATCCGGGTTAAGCGGAATCATGAAGGCGGAAAAATCCACATTTTCCGCCGACCTGGTGCCGCTCGTTCCTTATACTGACAAGGGCAGTTACATGCCCTACCCAACAGTATCTATCACGGCAAAGGATGAAGAAGGAAAAATAGTAGCAACCACCACAGTGGTTGCGCCGATTGCCACTGAAATGGCTTGTCGAAACTGCCACGCCGGCCCCTGGCGGGTGGAGAACCGGGCAGGTATCTCCAAACTTGCGGCAGAAAATGTCCTGGCCGCCCATGATCGTTTATCCGGTACCAGCCTGATTGCACAGGCTGCAGCCGGGCAGCCGGTACTCTGTCAACAGTGTCACAGCGACAGCAACGGACAGCAATCCGGCAATGGACAACAGCTGAATATGTCTGCGGCTATTCATGGCTTTCATGCGAATTTTCTATCAGGACAGGACGAAACGGGCTGCGCTTCTTGCCATCCGACAGCAGAGGATGGAGCCACCCGGGCCTTCCGTGGCATGCACCATACCCTGGAACTGGACTGCACCAACTGTCACGGCAGCCTGTCCGACCATGCTCTGACCCTGCTCAAGAGTGAACAGGAAAAGGGCAACAAACGAGCTGATGTCCTGATCAACAGACTGCAGCCCAACGCAGTAGACACCGTTGCGGACATCAAGCCCCGCAGGCCCTGGATCAACGAACCGGATTGCCTCAACTGCCACAAAGAGTTCCAGGCTCCGGAAGATGACACAACCTTTAATCAGTGGACAGCGGGCGAAGAAGAACTGTTCAAGAACCGAACCGATGAATCGGGACAACTGCGTTGTGCTGGTTGCCATAACAGTGCGCACGCAGTGTATCCTGCCGTAAATCCGTACAATAAAGAGCTGGACAATATCCAACCTCTGCAATACCAGACCGAACCATTCCCAATCGGCTCAAACCGTAACTGTGCAATCTGTCACACTATACCTATGGCAGAAGAGATGCACCATCCCAACATGCTGCGGGAGTTTCGAAACCAGTGACCGTTGGCACTCGAAGCCTACGGGCACTCCGCTTATTCGGCAGTTAAGGGTTTATCGTTGAACACCATATAAACCCTTAACTGCAATTATCGTTGATGAAATTTCTTGCCCTGCTCTGGATATGCTGGTGCGCTCTGCACAGCCTGCTTATTGCCGGCAAACTCAACGGATGGATCCGAAAAAAAGGCGGCTTCCTGCAGGGTTCGTACCGGATTGTTTACATCCTGTTTTCCACCATTACCCTTGCCCCTGTTCTCTGGTACCAGTACACCCTGCCCCAGCTGGTGCTCTTTTCCTTCTCCGGTCAGTGGCGCATCCTGCAGGCCATCCTGCTGCTCTATGCCATTATCATGTTTTACGGCGGCAAACAGGTCTATGACACCAGCTACTTCCTGGGGCTTCGTCAGTGGCGCAGCTATCGCCTGGGGCAGCAAAGCGTTTCCCTGCCCTTTAGCTGCCGGGGAGTTCTGCATTATGTCCGTCACCCCTGGTACAGCGGTGGCCTGGCCTTTCTCTGGGGACTCGGACCTCTTACCGATGTGACCCTGCTGGTCCGGATCATCCTGAGCATGTACCTGGTGATCGGCAGCCTGCTGGAAGAGCAAAAACTTGTGCGGGAGCTGGGCGCTGCCTACAGCAGCTACCGCCGACAGGTGCCCATGCTCGTCCCCTGGCGGGGAAAGGTGATGGTACAACTCCAAAATTCAGCTGACAAAAAAAAAGCCCCTTAACCAAAACTGGTTAAGGGGCTGAAATTCCTGGTGCGCCTGGCAGGATTCGAACCTGCTACCCTCGAATTCGTAGTCCGATACTCTATCCAGATGAGCTACAGGCGCATGTAACGGAGGCGAATATACCCCAAGCGTCCATTTAGTACAAGTGGTTTATAAACAGATTTTTGCTCCAGTCCGGCAAATCTGCTTACTGTTCTTTACCGGTTGCCAATGGCAAAGAGAGAAAATCAATTTTATTCTCGTGGGTCTTCATCTGGGGCCGCGGAAGAATGTCTATGGTTGCCCGGTGTCTTTTTTCCAGTTCGGTAAGCTCAATACGCTTTTTATTGAGCAGGTATTCCCCCACCTCAAGGGGGAGCCTTGCCTCCACCCGTTTGACCTTGCTTCGACTGACCCCGGTCTGGATACGGCGCAGGTAATACAGGGCCAGTGTCTCCACAGAACGTACCACCCCGCGGCCTTCACAGTGCTCACAACGCCGGTAGCTGCCCTTTTCAATAGGGGCACCCATTTTCTGGCGGGATATCTGCATCAGGCCGAAGCGGGATATGCGACTGATATCAACCTTGGCCTTGTCCCGTTTCATGGAAGCCTTGACCTGTCTTTCAACGTCCCTGATATGCTTTTTATTGCGCATATCAATAAAGTCCACCACGATCAGGCCACCCAGATCCCGTAACCGGAGTTGACGGGCCAGCTCATCGGCAGCCTCCATATTGGCCAGGAAAATAGACTCCTCAAAATCGCCTTTTTTGGAAGTCCGGCCAGAGTTGACGTCAATGGCCACCAGCGCTTCGGTGGGGTCTATAACAATGGATCCGCCGGATGGTAACGGTACCTGTGGCTGGTAGATCGACTCGATCTGCTCTTCAATGTTATCCTGATTAAAGATCGGTTTGGCACCACGATGCAGCTTA
>Ga0209013_10002940_pt1 | contig 15318 bp, 11 predicted proteins | sample Cruoilmetagenom2_FD_187291 | JGI IMG/M metagenome (GOLD analysis project Ga0209013, IMG submission 187291) | Oil polluted marine microbial communities from Coal Oil Point, Santa Barbara, California, USA - Sample 2 (SPAdes) (version 2) | ecosystem: Environmental > Aquatic > Marine > Oil seeps ... | reverse complement strand
GGAGCCGTATTGCAAATCCCTCTTCTCTCTAAAATCCGCAACCGCCCGCTTAAATCTCCCATCCATTTCAACATGCTGAACAAATGGCAAATTATATTTCTTCGCCAATTTCATATCATCATCTCCAAAAGCAGGAGCAATATGAACAACCCCAGTTCCCTCCTCTGTCGTCACAAAATCTGCAGAATAAATTTTCCAACCATTTTCCTTGCTTTGTAAATCTTCTTTTTTAGAATAATAATCAAACAAAGGCTCATATTCTAAACCAACCAATTCTTTACTCTCAATTTCACTTAAAACTTCAAACTCTTTATCTTTTAATATTTCTTCAACTCTATCTTTCGCCAAAACATAAAAATCATCTTCTCCCTTAATACTTACTACTAAATATTTAATACTATCCCCCACTGCCAACGCCACATTTCCTGGCAATGTCCAAGGCGTTGTCGTCCAAGCCAAAATATAAACTTGCGATAACGGCTTTGATATCTTAACATCAAAATGAAAAACTTTTTTATTCTGCTTATAAACTTCAAGCGCATCTCTTGACGGCGGATAATCAACTTCTGGCAAATCGTCAAGCGAAAACCATTCCAATTTATCTATTTTATTTTTTTCCATTATTGCTGGCTCGCCTTTAATTTTAACTTTAAAACACACTGTCTTAAAAAGCCGTCCTTCTAAAATATCAGGCTTAGCGACAAACGGCTCAGCTGATTTTATTTTCACTCCCAATTCTTCCATAACTTCTCTCTCTAACGCTTCTCTAAAAGTTTCATTCCCGTCAACTTTCCCACCTGGCATTGCCCAAGTTTTTCTTCTGCCGTCTTCGTTCCGTCTTAAAAGCAACACTTCATTTTTATCATTATAAATAAGCGCCCCAACTCCTCTGCCCGTTTTGCCTGCAGGATATTTTAATTTAAATTTCACCGTCGCTGATAGATCTGTAATATCTTTATACCCCTGTGTCACTTCAAAATTAGAAAGTGTCGTTTCGCACCTTGGACAAATATGCATTGATTTATATCCTTCGTAAACCAATCCTTTTTTATACAACTCCGAAAAAACCCACCAAATACTTTCTGTGTATTTCCAATCCATCGTCCGATAATCATTTTCCATATCAACCCATCTCCCCATTCTCGGAATAAATTTTTTCCATTCATCAGCGTAACGCAAAACTGAATTACAACATGTTTCATTGAATTTATCAACTCCCAAATCCTCAATCTCTTGCTTATTTTTAATATCTAATTCCTTCTCTATCAAATTCTCAATCGGCAAGCCATGACAATCCCATCCCCAGCGTCTCTCAACTTTATATCCTCGCATCGTCCAAAACCTCGGAACAACATCTTTGATTAAACTGGCAACAACATGCCCATAATGCGGCATCCCCGTCGCAAACGGAGGTCCGTCAAAAAAGCTGTATGTTTTTTTATTGTTTTTATTATTTACAGATTTCTTAAATATTTTATTCTCTTCCCAAAATTTCATTACATTTTTCTCCATCTCTGGAAAATTCTGTCTAGGATTTACTTTTTTAAACATTGCTTTAGACTTATAATTATTTATTTTTTTGGAAAAATTATACCTCGCTGATCACATCAAATCCCTTAAAACTTCCTGTAATAGCCAATCCGATAATTTTTCCTTGACAGATTTTTTTAGCTTTTATTTGCGCCGCTGTTTCATTGAGCGTTGCGCCAGAACCAACAGCGTCGTCTATCAATAAAATATTTTTATATTTTTTATTCTCTTCAACAATAATTGTCTTCTGAGCATTTTCAATACGATCAGGTAGTTTATTTAATGTTTTCTGAGGAACTGCTATTTCTGTTTTAATTTTAGTTACAGGAATTTTTCGCAAATCTAAACCTAAGCCTTTTTCCATTTCTCTTATGAATTGCGTTTCTCTTTTGACAGTCGGCGGAATAAATCCAACGCCGTCTATTTTATATTTTTTTATTAGCCGTTCAGCCTGTGGTTTAATATTTAAAATTAATTCCTTTATTAAAATTTTATTCTGACTTTGCTTAGCGTACAAAAGCATTTGCCCTAGTTTTGTTTTTTCAAATCTTTCAATACTGTAAAAATCAAGATAAAAAAGATTATCCAAATAAACTTGCGGGAAAGTAGTTTTTATTTTTGCCATTCCGTTGATAAAACCAGCTTTTTGGAAAGCGTTGTATTTTTTTAAAGTTTTTACATATTCTTTAGCTGTCTTTTGAATTGGCTGCTTTGTTTTTTGACACCAAAAAATAAATCCTTTCAGCCCATTTTTACGAACGCCAGCAGAGGTAATCATTAAATAATTTTCTTCAATTATTTTTTTAGTAGCGTTATTAATTTCTGTAATATCGTTAATTTTACTAACTTCTTTTTTTTGAACAAAATAAAAAACCTTTGGCGGTTTGCCAACTTTGTAAATTTGATTATTTTTCAACAATTGAGATAAATGTTTAAACAGCGCCTGACGACTAATTTCCAAATAATCCACTAATTCTTTAGCTGTCGCCTGCTTATTTTTGCTTATGTGCTCAATTATTCTTTTTGAAGTATCTGTTCTCATATTCACAGTATAGCACAGTTGACAGTTTATTGTCAACTGTCAACTATATCTTCAAGCTTGTATTTTTATTTCTCATTAATTCTTAACTTCAGTTTAAAATCTCTTTCTCTATTTTTTTTAATAAATAAAACTGACGCTTCTTGAAAAACTTTTTCTGGTCCGTCTTGAGAATTAGCAATAGAATAAATTGGCGTAATGAAAACATCCGCTTCACTAAAATCAAATCGCAAATAAATATTTTTAAATTTATCGGCGATTTTTAGATATTTTATTTTTTTAAATATTCTATTTCTCTTCAAATTCGTCTCGCCTTTTTCTGTATAAAATCGGACATACTTCGACGATTGAAAAAATAGATTAAACTCCGTCGCAAAGTTGCATTTTTTAAAAAGATTATTATTTTGAAAATTATACTCTACTTTTATTTCAGCTTTTTCGTTTAAAGTAATTTTTTTAATAAACTCTAGATTTTTTTTATTATATTGATAATTTAAACTTACTGTTTTTTCTTTTTTATCAATATCTAATTTATAAATATCATTAGCTAAAGTTTTAAAATTATACTGATTATTAAAATTATTTAAAGTTATTTTTTTGTTCAACAAATGATCAACTAAACTCAATCTCTCGTATTTATCATAAATAAGTTCTTTTTTATATTTATATTTAATTTTACTGTGATAAGATTCTTCCTGCCTTGTAATCGTATTTAATAAATTAAAATTTTTGTCTTTATAACTCAATTCTAAAAGTGTTCCACCTTGATTTGAAAAAGAAGTAATAAGATGTTTATTTTTTACAATAACTTCTGATAATCCATCAAAATCAAAATCAGCTTTTTGAATAATTAAATTATTTTTATTATATTTTTTGTCCAGCTCCTTTTCCGCCTTAATTAAATTTTCATAAATCGCTGCTCTAATATGCCCGAGATAAAATCCTCCGAATAGTCCGTGCCAATATCCACAGTTGCATTGCGCTTTGTATAAATTTTTAAAAATATCAGAGACGCAATAAATCGGCGTCTCTACTTTGTGGATATTTTCGCTTAGATAGAGCATTCTTTTGTGCATATAATTTGCGCGGGGATATTTGACAAAAAAGTTTCTGAAAAATCCCGCTCTTAAATAATTTCTTGATCTTTGATAATCAGAATATTTTCTGAGACGATCTTTAACTTTTTTATAATATAAAAATTCTTTTGGTTCCATCGTCCATTCGTCCATTTCGAGATATGAAGAAGTCGGCAGATATATTAAACTTTTTGGTCTAAACTTTTTCAACGCTTCTGAAGCGGTAATTGTCTCAATTGATTTTTTATTTTGAATAAGCAAACTAAAAAATTTCTTCAGCCAGCCTTTGGTGTAAATCCAATTATAAGTCCATGGCCATAAACCAAATTTTTCTCCATCGTCAAAAAGAGTAACTAGCACATCTTTTTTTTGAGAAAAACTTTTTATTGAATCAACAGATTCTTCCGCTTTTGAAAATGGAATTTTAAATCTTAAATTTTTATTGATTGGAAAAACGGCGATTGATTTGGCATCGTTTTCTGTTGTGTAATATCCTGTTAATTCTTTGTCGCAAATTCCAGCGTTGCGAAAATGGACATCGTCCAAAAAAGTATATTTTAAATTTGATTTATTAATAACACTTGCTAATTGCGGTTCCCAAACTCTTTCCGCTAACCACATTCCTTTTGGATTTTTTCCAAATTTCTTTTTGATAAAATCATTCATTAAACGAATCTGAGCAAATTTATCTCTGTCAGAAATTATCGGCAGAATAGACTCATAATACGCTCCGCCGATTATTTCAATTTGTTTTTGTTCAGACATTTTCTGAAGCATTTCTAAGTAAGCAGGTTTATTTTCCAAAATCCAATCATAAAGCGGACCGCTAAAATGAACGGTGCATTTTATTTCTGGAAATTGTTTTAATATCTCAAAAAACGGTTGATAACAATCTTCAAAAACTTTATTAAAAACAAATGGATCATTCCCAACTGGCTGATGATTATGAATTCCAAATAAAAAATATATTTTTGACATTGTTGTTTTATTAATAATTTTTTAAACTATTCATCACATTATTCAAAATTGGAACATCGTTAATGGATTGAATAGCGCTGGACAATATCGCAACTACAATCACTGCAATCACTGTTGCTCCAATGGCAGAACCGAGTCCCCATAAAATACCTCTTAAAATCACATAATAAAAAGAGTTCGCTTTTTTGACAACGACAATCAATTTTTTTATATTTTGATTTAACTCTTCAATCTCTTTATCCATAGAATTTATTTAGTTTTTAACGCAAACCTCAACTATTTTATTTGAACTTAAAATTCTCAATCGCCTTCTCATAAACCTTCTCATACCCATCAACCATCTTCTCAACTGAGAAATATTTTTCTACATACGTTCGACAATCAGCTCTGTTTATTTGATCTATTTTCCGAACAGCTTTTGCCATTTCCTTAAAATCCTTAACAATAAAACCTGTTTTATTATGCTGAACTATTTCGGGAATTGCCGCTTTTTTAAAACCAATCACGGGAGTTCCGCACGCCATCGCTTCAATCATTATTAATCCGAACGGCTCCTCCCATTGCAAGGGAACTAAAATCGCTTTGGCGTTGCCTAATAATTTATTTCTCTGAACTGGGTTGACAATGCCGACATATTCAATTTGTCCCTCTTTTAAATATGGTTCAATTTCTTCCGCAAAATATTTTTCGCAATAACGATAACTTCCCGCTAGTTTCAATTTTACTCTCGCTCTGCGCGCTGCTTTAACCGCTGAATGCGCGCCTTTGTTAGGAGTAAGATATCCTAAATATAAAAAATAATCTTCTGGTTTTTCTTTAAATTTAAAATTTTCCAAGTCAATTCCGTTATGAACAACCAGATTATTATTTTTGAAAAAAGCGTTTTTTTTCTGATTCTTGCTTACGAAAATGTGATAAGATTTTTTATATCTCTCTAGATTGTCTTTTAAATATTTACTCTGAATATTTTTTTTAAGCAAATATTTTTTAGGAATTTTACGAACGGGACTATGGACAGTTTCAACAATGGGAGTTTTAATTAGATTGGCGAAATAAAATGCCCCACCTCCAAGGTGAGTATGAATGACATCAAATTCTTGAGACATCTCTGCGACTTTTGTCATCACAGCAAGAGAATAATCTGTTGCGCTCCAATTGAATAATCTTCTTTTTGCCGCTGGATACGGCAAAACATCAACAAGTCTAGCGCTTGTTTTTGAATTTTCAGTGGCGAACAAAGTTACCTCGTGTCCACGCTTAACAAGTTCTTCTGTTAAATAATGAACGACAAATTCAAGTCCATTTTTTCCTTTTGGAGGCACAGATTCTTGAAGCGAAACAACCTGCGCTATTTTTAGTTTTTTCATTTAGCTCTCTTAAACTTATAAAACAATTCCCGCAATTATTTTTAAAAATTCTTTCTCTTTAATAATTTTTATTCCTAATTTTTTTGCTTTTTCAAATTTATTGCCTGGGTTTTTTCCTATGACAACATAATTAGTACTTTGAGAAACAGCAGAAGAAATATTTCCACCTAGAGCGCGGATTTTTTCTTTCGCTTCATCACGACTTAATTCTTGTAAAGTTCCCGTTAAAACAAACGACAATCCTGCTAATTTTTTTTCTATTTTATTTTCAGTTTTATTATTTTTTATTTTAATTCCTGTTTTTAATAAATCATCTACTGATTTTAAATCTTCTTTATTATGAAAATATTCGTAAATACTTTCCGCCACTTTTGGACCAATACCATTAATTGCTTCCAATTCTTCTCTAAGGATATTTTTAAATTTCTCAATTGAATTCAATTTTCCACCAAGTTCCAAAGCCATTTCTTCGCCGATATGTCTAATTCCCAAAGCGAAAATAAATTTTCCGAGTGTAATAGTTTTACTTTTTTCAATCGCTTCTATCAAATTATCCGCTGATTTTTCGCCAAATCTTTCTAATGATTTTAAATCTCCTTTTTTCAATTTAAAAATATCAGAAAAATTAGCAAGAAGTCCTTCGTCAGCTAATTGCTTAATTTTATTCGGACCGAAACCATCTATATTAAATGCTTTTTTACTGGCAAAATGTGACAACTTTCTAAGTTCAATGGCGAAACAATTTTTATTCGGACAATACAAAGCGACCTCTCCTTCTCTTTTAACAATTTCCGTTTGACAATGCGGACATTTTTTTGGCATTATAAATTTCCTTTCTTTTCCATCTCGCAATCTTTTTACAACGGCAACAACTTCTGGAATTATATCCCCTGCTTTTTGAATAATAACTGTATCGCCAATCTTAACATCTAATCGTTTTATTTCGTCTTCATTATGAAGAGTTGCCCGTGAGACTGTTGATCCCGCAACCTTTACTGGCATTAAATAAGCAACTGGCGTTAACGCTCCTGTTCTGCCGATTTGAATTTTGATATCTTCAACAATTGTCGTTGTTTGCTCAGCGGGAAATTTATAAGCAATCGCCCAACGGGGAGCTTTGCCAGTGTAGCCAATCTTTTCCTGCCAGTCTCGTTTATTAACTTTGACAACAATCCCGTCTATCCAATAATTTTCTTTGTCTTTATTTTTTTCCCAATAATCATAAAACTCAAAAATCTCTTCTACGTTCTTGCAATTTTTAGAAAACTTGTTAATTTTAAATCCTAAATTTTTTAATAATTCTAATTCTTCACTCTGAGTTTTTGGCATATTTAGGCTGTCATTGCGAGAAATGGAACGAAGCGATAGCGTAGTGGAATGACGAAGCAATCCCGTATTTAAATTCTGTGATTTATGGTCACGGGATTGCTTCGGTCGTTGCGACTCTCTCGCAATGACAGTTCTCTTACGCTCTTTCAAAAAATAAAACCCATTTTTCTGCTCAAGATGTTTTTTTAAATACTCACTGGTGTTTAATAATTCTATAATCTCCGTAGGCGACATTCGCGAATGTCGCCTACAATCATTATTGCTTACATTCTTTTTTACCAAATACAAAAAAACCTCCAACCCTGTCAGAGGATAATCTAAAATATCATAATAAACAATCGTCGCAAGAATTTGTTTTTCAAGATGGGTTGACATAGATTTATCTATAAACATTATGATCTCCAATATCAATAAAAAATACCGCTTCGTTATCTAAAAAACGAAACAGTATTCTGTCAGAATAGCTAATAGAAAATGACCAATAATTTTTCTAACATAAATCATATTGATTTTTATAATCAGATATTTTTAATAAATGCGTCAGAACTCATTTCTTCCACTTTCTCTCTCTTGAGATTTCTTTCCGCTTCTATTATTCTAAACAACAAAGCTTGTTTTTTAAATTGATTATAAACTTCATTCAAAAGATTATATTCCGATTTCGGAATTGTTATCTCTTCTCTTTCTTTCGTTGGGTTAATAAGCATAAATTTTTATTAAATTGATTTAATTTAATTCTATCAAAAAAATGGTTTATGTCAATAAAAAGTAACATCCAATGTTTAATATTCAATATCTTTCAAATATTTCCCCGTCCAACTTTTCTTATTTTTCATAATCTGCTTCGGCGTTCCTTCAGCAATTATACATCCCCCCTTATCTCCTCCTTCCGGACCCAAATCAATAATCCAATCAGCGCATTTTACAACTTCCAGATTATGCTCAATTACTAAAACTGTATTTCCCCGATCTACTAATTTATTTAGGACGCTTAATAATTTTCTGATATCTTCAAAATGAAGTCCGACTGTTGGTTCGTCAAGAATATACAAGGTCTTACCCTCTTTAACAGGACGAGCAAGTTCAGCTGACAGTTTTATTCTTTGCGCTTCTCCGCCAGAAAGAGTTGTCGCGCTTTGACCAAGCTTCATATAGCCAAGCCCGACATCATTTAAGACAGAAAGTTTGCTATTTAAAGCGGGGACTTCTCTAAAAAATCCCAACGCTTCTTTGATAGACATTTCCAAAACTTCTGAAATTTTAATTCCTTTGTATTCAATTTCCAATGTTTCGCTGTTATATCTTTTACCGTGACATTGCTCACACTCCACATAAACGGCAGGCAAAAAATACATTTCTATTTTCGTTACACCGTCTCCTTTGCAATTCTCGCATCTTCCGCCTTTGACATTAAAACTGAAATGCCCCGCTTTATATTTTCTATTTTTCGCTTCTTTAGTAAGAGCAAACAACTCTCTAATAAGCGTAAAAATTCCTGTATAAGTAGCGGGATTGCTACGAGGAGTTCTGCCAATCGGCGACTGATCAATATTGATAACTTTGCTGATTTTTTTATCGCCAATTATCACTTTATATTTGCCAGGTTCCGCTTGCGCATGATGAATTTTCTTGGCAAGCGCTTTCGCTAAAATGTCATTTATTAAAGATGATTTCCCTGAACCAGAGACTCCTGTCACACAGACAAATTTTCCCAAAGGAATTTTTGCGTCAATATTTTTTAAATTATGCTCGCTGGCGCCTTTAATAATTATTTCCGTGCCATTGCCTTTTCGACATCTCTCTGGCACTTCAATTTTCCTTCGCCCTGATAAATAACAACCAGTCAAACAATTTGATTTTAAAATTTTACTCAGAGTTCCCTGTGCGACAATCTCTCCACCAGACTCGCCTGACTTTGGTCCCATATCTATAATGTAATCCGCATTACGAATAAAAAACTCATCGTGTTCAACAACTAAAACCGAATTACCTAAATCTCTTAAATTTATAATTGCTTCAAATAATTTTTTATTGTCTCTTTGATGAAGTCCAATTGACGGTTCATCTAAGACATATAAAATTCCTTGCAGTTTGGAACTTAGTTGCGTCGCTAATTTTATTCTTCGCGCTTCGCCAGAAGAAATAGTTTCTGAAGATCTAGATAGAGATAAATAATCAAGTCCAATTTCAAATAAAAAAGTAAGTCGCTTAATAATTTCCGCAACAATAGATTCTTTTTGTTTTGCGGGAATTTTCAATTTTTTTAAAAAATCAATTTCGCTCGCAATATTCATTTTCGTTATTTCGCTAATTGATTTCCCGCCAATTTTTACGGCAAGAGCATTATCACTAAGACGATCTCCCTCACAACTCGGACAAATTCTTTTCGTCATATATTTCTCCAACTCATTGCGAACATAATCAGAATTAGTTTCATAATATTTTTTCTCCAAAAATTTCACCGCGCCCTGAAAATCGTCTATCCCATAAAACACAATATCCAAATCCCTTTTCTTCATTTTCCCAACTGGAATATTTATCGGGATTTTGTGTTTTTTATGAAGCTGCTTAAAAACATTCACATATTCATCCCACTTGTTAAGCATATTCGCCCACGGTCTAATCGCTCCTTCTAGGAGAGTTAGCGATTTATTTGGAATAATCAGGTCTGGATTAATTTCAAGTTTCACTCCCAGTCCCGTACAATCGCTACATGCTCCAACAGGATTATTAAATGAAAAAAGTTTTGGCTCTATCTTTGGAAAAGCGATTCTGCATTTCTCACAATAAAGCTTATTAGAAAAAAATAGTTCTTTATTATTATTTTTGCTTTTTTTATTTCCGCCCCGCTGGAGTCTCTCCGCAGAGGACTCCAGAGAATAATCTACTGTTACAAATCCACCCGAAATGCTAATCGCCGTTTCCACAGAATCCAAAATACTTTCATAATTCGCTTTATTTTCAGAAAAAGAAAACCTGTCTATAATAACATTTATATTATAAATTTTATTTTCATTAAATTTTATTTTTAAAGCTTCTTTTATTTTTATTACTTCTTCATTTATTTTCAATTTCTGATAACCCGCCTTTTCATATTTTTCTATGATTGAAATTAAGAATGCGTAATTTATTTTCTCTTTCTGCAAGACTGGCGACATAATTATAATTTTCGCTTCTTTTGAAATTTTCATTATTTCGTCTACGATTTTTCCAGAGGTTTGTTTATTTAATTCTCCTTTACATCTTGAACAATGAACTTCTCCAATGGAAGAAAAAAGAATTCTCAAATAATCATAAATTTCTGTGATCGTCCCCACCGTAGATCGCGGATTTTTAGCGGAACTTTTTTCATCAATAGAAATAGCGGGAGACAATCCTTCTATTTGATCCACATCGGGTTTCTCCATCAGATTCAAAAACTGCTTCGGATAATCAGAAATATTTTCCAAATATCTTCTTTGACCTTCTGCGTAAATAGTATCAAAAGCCAAAGACGATTTTCCAGATCCCGAAGGACCAGTTAAAACAACCAACTCTCCTCTCGGAATATCTATATTTATATTTTTCAAATTATGAACTCGCACCCCTTTGATTGAAATTTTTCCTTTATTGATCATAAAATTAAATTAAAAATTATAGTAAAACTGTTTGCCATTGTATCACGAATTTAAAATAAATCAAGAGAAACTACTTGTTTTATCTAAAAACTGTGCTAAAATAAAAACATAGAAAAATATCATTATGAACAACAAAACCCTCCAACAATTAAAATCCATTTTTAAAAACTACCCAGAAATAAAACTAGTTTATTTTTTTGGTTCAAGAGCAACTAATAAAAATGGTCCAATGAGCGACTACGATTTTGCTTTTTATTTAGATGAAAAAAATAAAAAAAAGATTTTTGATCTCAAACTTGTTTTAATAGCTAAATTAAGTTGTTTATTAAAAACTGATAAAATTGACCTTGTTATTTTAAATATAGCGGAAAGTCCAGAATTGAAGTATAATATTATCAAAGAGGGAAAATTGATTTTTGAGCAAGAGCCATTTAAAGTTCTTATTGAACCAAAAATTTTAAACGAGTATTTTGATTTTCGTAGTTTGCTTTTAAGATATAATTTGACTAAATCATGACCAACTTAGCTGTAGTTGAAAATAAAATAAGTTCTGCCAAAAAATATTTGAAGATTTTGATATTATCTACGATGTTTTGCAAAATAAATTAACAGATATTGAGAATTTTTTAGATGCGATTTATAATTTATAAAAACCTAACAAAACTCTATGCTCACAAAACTAATTATCCAAATTCTCACTAACGCTGTTGCGATTTATATTGCAGCGAAAGTTGTTAATGGATTTATTTTAGAGGAAGATAATTTTAAAGTTCTCTTAACCGCTGGATTTATTTTTGGTTTAATAAATTTCTTCATCAAGCCAATTTTAAAATTAATTTCTGTACCCCTTATCTTTTTCACTCTCGGTCTCTTTACAATTGTGATAAACATTGTTATGCTTCTTTTGTTAGATTACTTCGTTCCCGAAATAATCATCAGCGGTATTGGAGCCGCATTTTGGGGAACACTTGTCATCAGCGCGGTGAATTTTTTTGTAGGAGGAGCGACGAAAAAGTAGTTAGTATCAAGTAGTAAGTATTAAGCACGACGGCGTTGCTTGATACTTACTACTTACTACTAAATACTTAATTATGGACAAACTATTCGGCGCAATTCAAATCATAATCTCAATTTTACTAATCATCTCCATCCTTCTCCAAAACAGAGGCGCTGGACTGAGTGAGACTTTTGGCGGAGGAGCAGGAGGTGGAAATGTTTATCAGACCAAAAGAGGGTTTGATAAATTCCTTTTCGGAGCAACAGTTGTTTTCGCTTTGCTATTTTTAGGCACAGCATTTTACAGCTTTTTGCAGAAATAGAATAATTCAAAAAGGCTTTACCTTGATTGAGCTACTTGTCGTTGGTTCAAGTCTCCTATCGTTGGTTCAAGTCTCCGACTTGAACCTTGTATTTCTTAAAGATTTACCCATAAATCAATCATTGTTTTGATAAAAAAGAACAGAAGTTTTCTAATTACATCTCAAGAAATATCTGGTTCAGGACAAAGTCCTGAACCAACACTATATTTCTATTACTGAAGTTTTGTCTAGTGTGGTGATGGTAAGTTTGAATGATGTGAATAAAAAATAAATAAATATTATCAATCTAAAATACAACATCTTTAAAAAACTAAAAAAACTCTATTCCGTTTTAGGAAAAAAAGAACGCAGGGTTATTTTTGTTTCGCTGTTTTTAGTTTTGGCAAGTAGCATTTATCTCGGAGCATCCCATTATTTTGAAAACACCAGAGAAGCACCCGTTTATGGTGGTGAATATTTAGAAGGAATGGTTGGACAGCCAAGATTTATAAATCCTGTTCTTTGCCAGACGAGCGACATTGATTCTGATTTGTCGACGTTGATTTACTCTTCGTTATTAAAACTTGACAGCGAAGGCAAACTCGTCAACGATCTTGCTGAAAATTATGAAGTTAAAGACGATAGTTTAGAATATGTTTTTTATATTAAAAAAGGAGTTAAATGGCACGATGAAAAAGAGTTCACCGTAGATGATATAATTTTCACAATTCAAACTATTCAAAACGGCGACTTCAACAGTCCCCTTCAAACAAGCTGGCGAGGAATAAGAGCGGAAAAAATAGATGATCACGCCATTAGATTTATTTTAAAAAACGCTTACTCGCCGTTTTTAAATAATTTGACTTTCGGAATTTTGCCAAAGCATCTTTGGGAATTTACAGAGGTGAGTAATTTTCCTCTCACCGAATATAACTTGACGCCAATCGGAACTGGCTCTTATAAATTTAAGCAATTTACAAAAGATCGCGACGGGAAAGTAAGTTCTATAAAATTAGAAGCGAATGAAAATTATTATGCGAAAATTCCTTTTATTTCAAAATTGACTTTTAAATTTTTCAAAACAGAAGAAGATGCTATTGCATCATTTAATAGAAAAGAAATTAAAGGCATTAACTATTTATCGCCAAAAAACGAGAAGCGAATTATTGATCTTGAAAAAGCAAACTTGCATCGGCTTCATTTGCCAAGATATTTCGCAGTCTTTTTCAACCAAACAAAAAGCAAAGCGCTTTCTGACAAAACAGTTCGTTTAGCGCTTTCTTACGCTTTGGATAAAGACAAAATGATTAAAGAAATTTTAGACGGAGAAGGAAATAGAGTAGAAACTCCTATTCCTCCGCAACTTTTAGGATATAATTCAAAAACAAAAGTCTATGATTACGCCGAGGAACACGCTAATAATATTTTAGAAGCGGAGGGATGGATTGATTCTGATGGAGATGGGATTAGAGAGAAAAAACAAAATGACGAAGATGAAGAAGCGATTAAATTAGAGTTTATTTTGGTCACTACCGACTGGCCCGAACTTGTTGAATCCGCAAAAATGCTTCAAGAAATGTGGGGGAAAGTAGGCGCTCATGTGGAAATAAAAAGTATTCAAGCAAGTGAATTGAAAAATGATTATATCAAACCACGCGAATATGAAGCGCTTCTGTTCGGCGAGATTTTAAATTATGATCCCGATCCTTTCGCCTTTTGGCATTCTTCGCAGAAAAAAGAATCTGGCTTGAATTTGTCTTTGTATGATAATTTGGAGGTTGATAAATTATTAGAAGAAGCGCGCCAAGAAACAAATCAAGAAATCAGAGCTGAAAAATATCATAAATTCCAAGAACTCGTCACTGAGGACATTCCCGTGATTTTCTTATATAGCCCGAATTATTTATATTTACACAGCAACTCCGTCCAAGGCGTTAAGTTAAATAACATCGTCATTCCGTCTAATCGATTTAACGGGATTGAGGAATGGTTTGTGAAAACAAAGAGGGTTTGGAAATAGGATTAGCTTTTTAGATTGTAACTTTTTAGCTTCTTAGAATTCTGTCATTGCGAGGAGCCTGAGCGAACGCAGTGAGCGAGATGGCGACGAAGCAATCCCGAATTTAATTTCACATATTCATAACTTGAAATAAAAAAGAGCCTATTTGCAAAATAAGTTCTCATAAAGACAAGTTATTTATTTTTGCCTCTAATAAATTCTTCTGATTCTTTTATTATTTTTTTGTGTTCGGGAGTTGTTTTTTTGAAGTGAACTTTAATATATTTTATTACTCTGTATAAATCAACAACGATTACAGAAAATAATAAAATAGACATTAACATCCAAAATAATAACCCGTGCTCTCTAATAAATTCCGAACTGTCATTAATTGAATACAAGACGAGAGCCAAACCAAGAAGTATTATTGCTACAAAATTCCATAACACTCCTTTTCCGTTTTCTTCTTCGTTTTCCACAAAAACCCTCCTAAACTGTTCCTATTTTCAAAAACTAATTACCACAAACCTACCATAACCAAAAAAATATGTCAACACTTAATTTAAATCTTGATTATTCAACAATAGATTTGTCTTCTCCAGAATTCAATAAACAAATTGAAAAGATAAAACAAACGCCAGTTCCTAATTTTGCGAAGTATACGCCTGACTCAAAAGAGATAAAAAAGCTAAAAGAGAAATATAAAAGCAAAAAATATATAATTGTAGAAGGAAATGGCGGGTCAATTTCTAATTTTCGGGGAATTTGTAGAACGCTTGGAACTGAGCTAGATAAAAATGTGTTTATTTTAGATACGGAAGATCCTGCTTATATTTATGAATTAAAAAAGAAATGTTCTCCTCAAAATACACTCGTAATTTTAACAAGCAAATCAGGAACAAGAATTCAGGTTTTAGCAAATTATTTTGCTTTTCAAGATTATCCAATTTTAGCGATTACAGAAGACAACGACGGCGCGTTAAATCAAATTAGGAAAATAAAAAATCTTGCCGTTTCTTTTCATCCAGAGATTAGTGGCAGATATTCAGGACTGACAGAATGCGCGCTAACTCCTGCGGAAATTG
>Ga0209013_10002939_pt1 | contig 15324 bp, 15 predicted proteins | sample Cruoilmetagenom2_FD_187291 | JGI IMG/M metagenome (GOLD analysis project Ga0209013, IMG submission 187291) | Oil polluted marine microbial communities from Coal Oil Point, Santa Barbara, California, USA - Sample 2 (SPAdes) (version 2) | ecosystem: Environmental > Aquatic > Marine > Oil seeps ... | reverse complement strand
GCTGGAAAGTTGGAATAATGGGTCTAAACACAGGTGCAAGGCAAACAAATATGTCTCACCTTATGCCATGAGCCTTGTGCCCTCTATATTCCAAGTGTGAGACAAAACCAACTAGCCTCAACAATTCTTTTTGATTTCAGTGAGTTGTAGAGATTACGAGACGTATATTTATCTTGATTTTTTGTAATACTTTGGCTGTTTGAAAATATTTAATACGGGCCCAATGATCCGCCAATAATTTTTTCAATTTCAGGGTTTTACAAAAAAAATGGAAGATGTAAAGTCCGTTTTTATGGCCGATATCAAACCAGCGGCATATGAAACGCTGCCCTGTATTTGTATGCAGAGCTTGGTAAGATGGCCGAGCACAAGTCCCCTGGTTATGGTATGGGCTATTGTATTTCAAGTAATTTAAAATTATGAAGCCAACAGTTTATAGGAGGTAGAATATGTCCCTAAGAGTTGCTATTAATGGTTTTGGGCGAATCGGTAGAACGGTTTTTAGAGCTGGCCTAAATAATGATAATATTGAATTTATTGCCATAAATGATCTTACCGATCCGGCAACCCTGGCCCATTTGTTAAAATATGATTCGGTTCATGGGGTACTGAATGCAGATGTGTCCAGCACGAATAATTCTGTTATTGTTAATGGCAAGGAAATTGAAATTTATACAGAAAGGGAGCCGGCCAGGCTGAATTGGGGCGACATTGGTGTTGAAACGGTACTTGAATGCACCGGATTTTTCAGGGATAGGGAAAAGGCTGCAGGTCACCTTGAGGCCGGCGCCAAAAAAGTAATTATTTCTGCACCGGCAAAGGGCCCCGATTTAACGATAGTTATGGGCGTGAACCAACATGAATATGATCCTGAAAGGCATCATATTGTTTCAAATGCATCCTGTACAACAAATTGCCTCGCTCCGGTCTGTAAGGTCTTGGTGGATCAATTTGGGATTGAAAAAGGCTTTATGACAACGACGCACTCTTACACGGGAGACCAGCGTTTGCTTGATTTTCCACACAAGGATTTGAGAAGGGCCAGGGCAGCTGGTGTTTCTATGGTTCCAACCACAACAGGTGCTGCCAAGGCCGTTGCTTTGGTCCTCCCCCAGTTGGAAGGTAAGCTGAATGGGATGTCTATTCGTGTACCAACTCCTAATGTGTCAGTGGTGGATCTGGTTGCACAACTCAGCAAAAATGTTACAGTGGATGATATAAACAATGCAATGAAGCAGGCCGCTGAAACTGATTTGAAAGGAATCCTGGCCTTCTGTAAAGAGCCTCTGGTGTCTGTTGATTTTAATGGTACTCCTGCTTCTTCAACAGTAGACAGCCTTTCCACAATGGCCATTGGCGATATGGTAAAGGTTTTGGCATGGTATGATAATGAGTTCGGTTACTCCAATCGTTTGGTCGATCTGGCTGTCTATATGGCGAACAGATAGGTTTTACCAAAGTAAATTTGTAATTATTCAAACAAGCAAGACTCAATTGTTGAGCGAGACCTTAATATGAACCTCGTTTGGAATCATATCATTCGTTGCTATCAAGATTGACTTTAAACCCATTTTCCCCTGAATGGGCGGGAGTATGAAAATGAGCGAAAGGAAGCCGTTAATCGCCGGAAACTGGAAAATGAATTTGAGCATTGATGAATCGGTCAGCCTGGTTAAGGCTATTTCAGCCGGTATTGATGATCTGGATGGAGTGGAGACACTTGTTTCGCCTCCTTTTACAGCCCTAAAATCAGTCAAGCAGGTTATTGCAAATTCAGGGATTTTTTTGGCTGCCCAAAATATGCATTGGGAAATGGAAGGAGCTTATACAGGCGAGATATCCGGCAGGATGCTAAAGGAAATTGGATGTACTCATGTGATCCTGGGTCATTCGGAAAGAAGAAGTCTTTTCAGGGAAACGAGCGAGACTGTAGATTTGAAGGCAAAGGCGGCAGTTGGCCTGGGTTTGATTCCGATTGTATGTGTTGGAGAGACACTTGAAGAACGGGAAGCAGGTCATGCCTTTGACGTAATCAGGGAACAACTAAATGTTTCCTTGCATAATTTTGTCGCGGAACAAATCTCGTTTTCTACCACCATTCTGGCTTATGAGCCTGTGTGGGCCATAGGCACAGGAAAAAGTGCTACGCCCGAGCAAGCACAGGAGGTTCACCAGTTTATCCGAGAATGGATTATAACCAACTTTGAGTCACAAGTGGCAAATCAGATCAGAATTCTTTATGGAGGAAGTGTAAAAGCTCAAAATATATCTGAACTCATGTCAAAGGCAGATATTGATGGGGCCCTTGTGGGCGGAGCAAGCCTTAATCCATCCTCGTTTATCAAGATTATCCGTTTTAAGGAGATGTGATTATTCAAAGTATGTTTGTGGGTTTGACCGGTAGGGCATAAGAAAAATGGTTATACGTTAGCCATTTGAAATTGAATGTGAACCGTCAAAACTGGTAATGATGCCTTTGCTTTAGTGACTGGCGGGAGACCTTCGTCATTTCATTCGGTTACGGATGGGGGACCCCCTGGCCCGGTCCTCATTGAAAGCAAATAATTGGGTTACACTATGCCGTCTGCAATTCCTGTCTTTAAGATATTGTATATCTTTACTGAGGACCGGGAACAGGGAGGGGGTAGGCATCATACATTCGTAACCGCTTGAAATAACCAGGCCGGGAGACTTGGAACGAAAGAAAAGGCATCATTACCCGTTTCAAAGGCCTAAAGTATTACGAAATATGAAATAAAAACAAGGATTTTATATTTTTGTGTGGTTTTTTATTGCAAAATATTGAGCTTTAGTTATTATGCCTTTCAAGAAAGTGATTGATATTTAGGGCTCGAACGGAAACTGTCTTTTTCGCTAATCTCTGCGCCTGCCTGTGCCTTGCACGCAGACAGGTCAGATAAAAATTTTGATCCTCAAAATCCTTAATGTATTCCTGCGGTTAAAATTTTGATCTTCCTTGACCTTGACATTGAGATTTTTTGAAAAAAAGTACATTTTAAATGATTAAGGGGTAGATAAGTGAAACCTATTATTGTTGTTATACATGTTATTGTATGCGTCGTTTTAATCCTGATTGTTCTTATTCAAAAGGGCAAAGGTGCGGGTATGGGAGCTGCGTTTGGCGGATCCAGTCAGACCGTTTTTGGCAGCTCAGGTGCTACGTCATTTTTGCACAAGGTTACCACAATAATAGCCATTATATTTATGTTGACTTCCCTGGGGCTTTCATTTTTTTTCGGGAAAGGAGCGACTTCCTCCATAATGGAAGATGTTACCCATAAAGAAGCTCCAGTGGCCGAAAAAACTGCGCTTCCAACCCCTAAGGGGGATACCGGGGACAAGTAGTGACATATAGGAAATAGTAACCGTTCACAGGTTCAGGGTTCAACGTTCAGGGTTAAGGGGAAAGAAGGGATTGAAGACCCGAAGTCCTCGCTTAAAATGCTCATTTTCCCAAGTAATTGCCAATTTAGCTCCAAATCTTGGATTAAGCCTGACGAAGTTGACTCTTTTTTCGCAAATACGTAACCCAAATGCACTCCGGGGACGAGAATTGAACCTTGAACCCCTGAACATTTGAACCCGTGAACGGTTACAGGAAATACATGCCGAAGTGGTGGAATCTGGTAGACACGCTATCTTGAGGGGGTAGTGGGCTACGCCCGTGCGGGTTCAAGTCCCGCCTTCGGCACCAGTGAAATTTTATATTTTAAGATTCTAGTTTTAAAATGGAATTTCGGAGTGTTTTCCCTTTCATATCAAATGAGCCAATTTTAAAACGCCCACTTTCGAAGTCTGCGCTTATCTGCTCAATCTCTGCGCCATGCTTAAATTTTGATGGTCTCTGAAGAAGTCAGAAATTCGTCTCTTTTCAATTCCGCATATAATGATTTCAATGAGTTACGAGTCAGAATTTTTGAAATGTTGACTTTTTACGATTGCCTATTTTAATCCTTAAAATATTGCAATATTTCCTTGTTTGCCCTATGAAATGCGAAGCATATTTTCCTGGGGAGGTTAAAATCTTTGCCTTCCGCGGTTCAAAGTCCGGGAGCTTCGACTTACCCACGAAATTCGCGTTTAGCCCTGCTACAAAACAGTTTTTGGACAGTCTCCCAGTTAATTGAGGTAAAAATGGATGAAGAAGAATACAACAAAAAATATGCTAATTTGAGAATACTCAAGAGTATTCAGGAGTACCTGAATATAGACAGTTCTTCTCCAACTGCAATTTATCCAATTAGAGTGCCGGATGATTTTCTCTATCAGGTATTAAAATCGCAGGGTCCTGATAATGCTGACAAATTGATACATCATATTTTCACACTCGGCCTGTCTTTGTGGAGTGAAAAATTTTACAATGAAGCGTTTGGCTCTTCTCGGAGTCTAGAAGAGTTTATTGAACTTGTAAAAATACGGAATAGAGAAAGAAAATAATCCCTGAGAGGGTAGGGGGGGTTAATTTTTGGACTAAAAAAGAAATAAAAAGACCAAATTATTTTTAAAGAAAAAGAGGGAATAGGTCCAAGGCCCTGTTCCCTCTATATAACGTTGTCATTTAGAATTTTTCCTCCCAAATTATTTACCTAGGAGGGTTGTTTAAATTTTTTTAGTCTTTTGATAACCTTAAAGTGGGGTTAATGGACTTTCGTCCGAAGACTTTTGCCGGCAAGGGGATTATACAATTTACTAATTGCGAATTTCATAACGTCCAGCCTCTTATTCTCCGTTACAAAATCAAGCAGAGTTTTTTCTGCCTCCTCCGGAAGCACACAGGCATTCGAATCGTCAAATGTTGAATCGGGGAAACCCTTGCAAATTTTCTTTTGTTCCTTCTTGCTAAACGCTACCTGAATAGCCTTTTTGCCGGCTATTTCCTGAATCTGATCAGCCAATCCGGCATCTTCAATCTGTTGTAACTTGTCACCATCAAGAAAAATATTGATAAAATAGTCTGACATTTAACCACCTCCTGTTTTATAATGCCCATGTACAAGCATGGTTACTAAAAAATAAGACACAGCCTCTTTATTTAATTTTCTAACAAAACATACCCTCCTTTCATATATTTTTTTTAAAAAATTACATAATTACCGGCCATTATTATTTGGATTACAATGGGTTGCTCAAGGACTAATTTTTGAATCGACGCAATAATAGGATAAAGAGGTTTTTGTGTCAAGGAAACAGTTGTGTATCAGTCTATGGGAATAGATCTTCGGTTTTTTTAAAAAAAGCCAATTACGAAAGACCCCATTTCGAAGTCTTCGCTTATCTGCTCAATCACTGCATCAAGCTTAAATATCAATCCTCGAAATATGGTAACAGTTTAGCCCTTTGGAATAAATTATCAGCGGATTGAAGGGACGCATATTTTCAAAGGGTTAAACTGTTACGAAATATTCAATATATTCATGCGGTTCAAAAAATTATCTTCTTTGACCTTGAGCAGATAAGCGAAGGCTTTGAGATTGAACGTTTTGAAACCGGCTCAAGGTTATTATTTTTGAGTGAGCCCTAAGCAAACAAAAGGCACAAAAAGAATGCCCTCTCTTTCTGTGCCCGAGTCAGTCTGGAGATATGATAGCCCTTGAAAGAGGACGCTAGACGCAGCCTGTAGGCTTAGGTAATCCCGCCATCTTACAGGCACCTTTGCCTGGTCCGGAAGGAAATAATTCGTAGATATATTTCAGTTTGTAGCCTGTGACCTTAGAAAGGATCCTGACCATCGGGGCAATTCCATTCTTTTTATAATATTCCTGAAGAACCTGAACTACCTTCTTGTGTTCATCGGTAATTTCCTCAATACCTTCAACCGTTTTGACATGCCTCATCCATGCCTCATTCCAGTTGTTGAAATCGTCGATAAAACCGTCTTCATCAACATTATAGGTTTGTCCTTCAAATTCCACTGTTGGCATAACTTAAAACCTCCTTTTTTTAAAAAAAAATATCTTGGCCCATCTAAAAATTGCTATTTCCTTGGGAGCGAAACCTTTTATAAATTGCAATTTTTTAATTGTCAATTATTCTTTTCAAATTTTCTGATTTTTTTTTATTGTCTATTGTCCATCTGGAAATTTTGTGTTGTCCTTGTCCCAAACCATAAACGATGGACCCTGAGGCTGTGAACGGTTATCTGTTTTTTTTGTGATTTACTGCGACTCTATAAAGGTTTTTCGCCCATGTCTGGTTTCCCCCTGCATGCACATGAGTATAGGTAGCAAACAAATTTTTTCTGCAGACGCCATCTCTTAGTCCATCTATGCCATGGCCCCGGCTCACCTTTAAGACAAATTCGATATCTTTTTCGTTGGCAATTAAAGGTTTTGAATAGTGGAATTCATGGCCTTTCAAGATTTCTCCCAAAGAATAGAAAGGATTTGATTGACTCACCTCCAAAATTGTATACCCATGACCCTGTGGTTTCTTTTTGAGAAGAAATTTTACGGGAAGTGCGTTAACCATGGGATAGGTTTTATTGTCCACGGCAAGACTTTCACCAAGATACATGAATCCTCCACATTCAGCGTAGACGGGGAGGCCTCTTTCAATTTGTCTTTTAAGGGAATCACGAAACGTTTTATTATCCGCAAGCGCTTGGGCCTGGCTCTCGGGAAATCCACCTCCGATATAGAGGGCATCTAATGGGGGCAGCCCTTTGTTGGAAATAGAATTAATCTCAATCAAAACAGCGCCAATACGTTCCAACTGGTTCAAGTTTTCCGGGTAATAGAACCAAAATGATCTATCCCTGATGAAACCGATCCTGGGGGAGTCATTGCCTGTTATAACGATTGATTCTGATTTTCGAGATTTTATGTCTGTCTCTATATGTTTCACCTCGTTGGCGATCCTCCAGATTTCATCCAGTTGGAGATTGTCTTTTACAATCGATTTGGTCCATGAGATTGCCTTTTCAGAATGATTTCTTTCCTGATAAGGAATGAGCCCCATATGTCTTTCAGGGAAAATATTGTTTTTCAATTTTGGGACAGAGCCGACTACGGTTAGGTTACAGTATTTTTCGATAGATTTTGTTATTAAGGTCTCCTGCCGAGTTCCGGCAATTTTGTTAAGGATAACCCCGGCGATATTTAATCCTGGATCAAAACACTGGCATCCCATGATGATCGCTGCTACAGTCCTTGTAGCCATTGTTACGTCCAATATAATAATAAGGGGGGCATTGAGAAGTTTGGCCAGTTCTGCCGTGCTGTAACGACCACTAATGTCAAGACCGTCAAAGAGCCCACGATTTCCTTCAATTAATGAAAGGTCGGCATATTCTGAATTGGAGAGAAAGGATCCAATAATCTGCTCTTTGTTCATGAGAAAAGGGTCTAGGTTATGGCATGGTCGATCGGCGGAAAAGCTTAGCCATCCGGCATCAATAAAATCCGGCCCTTTTTTAAAAGGGGCAATCCTAAGGCCTTTTTCTCTCCATGCGGATATAAGACCCAATGAAAGGATAGTCTTTCCAGAGCCCCCTCTTAGTGCAGCTATAAAAATTCGAGGTCTAAGATATTCCATTTATTAAATTTGATGAATTCGTAAAAAGTCATCACTCCTGTGAAAACCAGATTTACAAAACTCCATAATTAATTGAACAAACTGGATTCTGGCTTTCGCAGGAATGACAAAAAAAGGTATTTTAAGACTTTTTGCGAGCCAGTCATATCTTACTTTGGATGCTTTTAAATGATTAAGCGGCATACTGTCCTGTTGTTGGCGGATAAACCTTCTTGAGGATTACGTTCATGGCCTTACAAGGTTGTCAATAAAAAAGTGACCTTTTTTTATTGACAACCTCAAGCGTTTTCGATTATAGAATTTTGGTTGATTCTTTTTTTTCGAAATAATAACTCAAGTTGACTGAAACGGCAATTTGGTTATTATGGAGCCAGTTTCGAAAGTGGGTTTTTTGAAATCGGCTCGTACGATAGTATTTTTTAAATAAATCTTTAAAAACCGATATGGAGTTGGGATCATTTGTTGTGGAAGGAGGTGAAAATAAGCATCCAGTTTTATTTGTTTTTCTTTTTTTGCTCCTTAAAAAAAATAATTTTTCTACGGTAAAAGGAGGCGCATATAATGGCTTTTGAACCAATTGAACCACTAAAAAAGATTGTATATGATGAACAGCGAATTTATACCGATGAAGAGCTTAACAACTACACGGATGAAGAGCTCAAAAACTTTAAGATGAGACATGATATTCCCGATGTGGAAGAACTGGAAAAGGGTCCATGGCCGAGTTTTGTGGCAGATGCCAAGAGGGAAGCGCTGCATCGAAAGAAACTGCCCAAAGACCGGATGTTGATTGAGCGGGAAGGGGTGGAAGACACCATGGGACAGCTTCAGGTCTCCTTTGATGACGGTGAAACCCATTGGAAACACGGTGGCATAGTAGGGGTATTCGGTTATGGCGGCGGTGTCATCGGCCGCTATTCCGACCTGCCGGATAAATTTCCAGCTGTTGCCCATTTTCACACCCTGCGTGTCAATCAGCCAAACAGTAAATTTTATTCGAGTGATTATCTGCGGACCATTTGTGATATGTGGGAATATCGCGGCAGTGGTATGTTGAACATGCACGGTTCTACCGGCGACATCATATTCCTGGGAACAACTACAGAGCAATTGGAACCGGTTTTTTATCAGTTGACACATGAACTGCAGCAGGACCTTGGTGGTTCCGGATCAAACCTCCGAACACCTTCCTGTTGTCTGGGAAGGGCGAGATGTGAATGGGCCTGCTATGATACACAGGACCTGTGTTACCAGCTTACGCATTATTACCAGGATGAGTTGCATCGTCCGGCCTTTCCATATAAATTTAAATTTAAATTTGACGGTTGCCCAAACGGTTGTGTGGCGTCTATTGCACGTTCAGATATGTCCTTTATAGGAACATGGAAGGATGACATCCGCATTGATCAGGATGCTGTTCAGGCATATATTGCAGGAGACATTAAACCCAATGGCGGAGCACATGCAGGAAGAGACTGGGGTAAATTTGATATTGAGAAGGAAGTAATAAACCTCTGTCCTACAAAATGTATGTGGATGGAAGACGGCAAGCTCATGATCGACAATAAGGAATGCACGAGATGTATGCACTGTATCAATGCTATGCCTCAGGCATTAAGGCCGGGTACGGATACCGGTGTCAGCATCCTTTTTGGCGCAAAGGCTCCCATCCTTGAAGGGGCTCAAATGGCTGTTCTAACCGTTCCATTCATGAAAGTTGAGCCCCCTTATGAGAATATCAAAGATCTTGTGGAAAAAGTATGGGATTGGTGGATGGAAGAAGGCAAGAATCGTGAGCGTCTGGGTGAATTGATCCAACGTTATGGCCTCCCGAAGTTCCTGGAAGTATTAGACCTGCCGCCCATGCCGCAGATGGTGAAGGAACCAAGGAGCAATCCATATATCTTCTGGAAAGAAGATGAAGTGCCGGGTGGATTTAAGAGGGATATTGAAAAGTACCGTGTCAAACATATGAGATAGATACAGTAGAGGAGGTAAAAATTATGGCATTATCTTTAGAGCGATTTGGAGGATATAACCCAGATAAACCGATGGAAAACAGGCTTACGGACCTTGGTCCCAGGCATTTCTGGGAATATTTTCCTCCTGTTATACAGAAAAACTATGGTAAATGGAAATATCATGATATCCTGGAGCCCGGTATTCTGGTTCACGTATCGGAGACCGGCGATAAGGTGTTTACAGTTCGATGCGGTGGCTGCCGTTTTATGACCGTTGAGAATATACGGGAAATCTGTGATATCGCAGACAAACACTGTGATGGCTATGTGCGATTCACAACCCGTAACAATATTGAGTTTATGGTGGAAACCCAGAACAAGATGGAGGCCCTGAAAAAGGATCTTATGGGTAGAAAACATGTCTCTGGAAGTTATAAGTTTCCTATCGGTGGGACAGGCGCAGGAATCACCAACATTGTCCATACCCAGGGATATCTCCATTGCCATACACCGGCCACCGATGCCTCATCCATGGTAAAGGCGTTGATGGATGAACTTTTTGATTATTTTCAGGGAATGACTTTGCCGGCCCAAGTCAGGGTCTCTATGGCATGCTGCCTCAATATGTGTGGCGCGGTGCATTGCTCGGATATCGCTTTGCTGGGCTACCACAGAAAACCACCGGTCATCGACCATGAGGTGATGGATAAGCTTTGCGAAATCCCGCTGGTTATTGCCGCCTGTCCTACCGGTGCTATCTCTCCTGCCAAGACCGAGGATGGCAAGAAGACGATCAAGATCAAGGAAGAACGCTGCATGTTCTGCGGTAACTGCTATACCATGTGTATGGCCACACCCCTAGCCGATAAGGAAGGTGACGGTGTGACAATCCTGGCTGGCGGAAAACTATCAAACAGTATTAGCCGTCCCAAATTTTCCAAGGTGGTCGTACCCTGGCTTCCCAATAATTTTCCCAGGTTTCCCGAAGTCGTTAATGACGTCAAAAAAATTGTCGAGGCCTACTCGGCCGATGCCAATAAATATGAACGACTGGGTGACTGGGCCGAAAGAATTGGCTGGGAAAAATTCTTTGAGAAATGTGACCTGCCTTTCACAGAACATCTCATAGATGATTACCGGTTGGCATATGACACCTTCCGGACTTCCACACAGTTTAAATACACAGAGGCAGCGTGGGAAGTTTCACGAGCAGCGGGTGGTATTGAATAATTCACCCATAAAGAAAAAGGAGTATTTGAATGGAAGACATAAAAAAGGCCATTTTGGAATTTGCCGAGGGAAGCAAGAAGACAAAGTTTTATTTCAAGGATCTTGAAAAGGCAGTTCGAAAGGTAATGCCGGAGACTAAGGCAAGGATGGTAAAAAAGGCGGCGACTGCCCTCATTAATGAAGAAAAGATGATCTATTATTCCACCGGCAGCACAACCATGTATGGCCTTAAAGGAAGGGGACAGACGGAAGATCATTAGAACGAATTTGTCCTCGTGTAACTAAATGCTAATCTATCGAATAAGAGGTCGCTATCAGTGTGTGATGGCGACCTCTTTTTATATTGTAAACATACGGGGTTAACACTTAATCATTTCGGAGGGGTATCATGAAAAATCCGCAAGGATCTGTAGAATTTATCGCCGAACAAAAGGAAATCCTCGCAGGGAATTCAGAATGCGCTAGTGCAAGTTATAATCTTGGAGTTTCCCTTATGCAGCAGGGAAAGCTGGATGAAGCGGTTGATGCCTTTTATGACGCAATTGACAACAGCGGCAGGATGTTCGAGGGCTGGGCCAACCTGGGATATATTTTTTTTAAAAAGGGTGACCTGGAAAGAGTTGTTCAGGCAAACTTAAATGCAGTAGGTGTAGAGCCAAGATATGCGAGAGGGTATGCAAATTTGGGTTTTGCCTATCTCCAGATGCACAGGGCCGATGAAGCGATTGATGCCTTAAAGAAGGCCATTGAGCTGAACCCCGATATTGTTCAGGCCTGGAGTAATTTGACAAATGCCTATCTCCAAAAAGATGACGTGGACAAGGCCATTGAGACAGGAGAAAAACTTGTGAATATGGCGCCGGATTTTGCATTGGGCCATAACAACCTTGCCTTTGCATATTATTCTCATGGAAATTTTCAAAAAGCGATAACACATCTGGATAAGGCAGTTTCACTGGGGTTTGAGGTTCACCCTGAATTTGTAGAAAAGCTGAAACCACATCGCTAAAAATGAATTTTACCCACATATTAAAAAAGTACGAACTCCAGGCGGCCAGGGCAGATGATGCATTTGAAAAAATGCAAGAAAGTTATGGCACATATGTTAAATGCCTGCCGGGTTGTTCGGATTGCTGCCATGCTATATTTGGTCTGTTTCTTGTCGAGGCCGTTTATCTCCAGATACATTTTAGTCAATTGGAGAGAAGAAAAAGAAGGCCTGCCATCCTTAGGGCCGATAAAATGGAACGGAATTTTGAGAAATTGGAAAAAAAATTTCACAAACAAAACAGTTGCACGCAATTAAGTAATGAATTGGTTGCAAGAGAAAGAATAAGGTGTCCGCTTTTAGACGATACACAGAAATGTATCCTGTACCACTACCGTCCTATTACATGCCGTGTTTATGGTATTCCCACGGTGGTTCAGGGGAAGGCCCATGTCTGCGGGATATCAGGTTTTAAAAAAGGGGAACCTTATCCTGCCTTTGACCTTGGTGAGGTACAAAGAGAACTCTACAAACTGACCAGAGAGTTGTTAGATGGAAATGCAGAAAAGGCATCCCTGCTCATATCTGTTTCAAAAGCAATAAAAACGCCTGTGGAAGCTATTATATCCGGAAGGCCTGTAGAATCCGGTGCATCCTGCTGACATGGTCTTCTAAATTGGCCTGTATCGACAAAAATTCCTCTGGATCTCCCAATCTATACAAGTCCATCATTGAATAATAAAGTGTTTCTATCTCTTTACTGGTAAATGCCTTTAGCAGCAAAAGCAGGTCTCCCACCTTGCCCAGGTGATACCTGTCCCCATCGTCCATAATCCGCAAGGCCTCAAAGAACCCTGTAGTCGCCGCCTCTACAGAAAAACCTTTAGCCCATACTACCTTTCCCACTCCATTCAATTTATCCAGGCGTATCTTAAGGGCCAGATTTAGGAAATAATAAATTATAGCAGTCATTGGGTTAATGTTATTTTCTGAAAGAAATACCATAATCGGCTCATAATTCCTGGCCGTGGTGATCCTTACATCCGTGATCCCACCTGTTGTTTTAACCACAAAGTCTCCGGCCGCATGGTGCCATGGATAAATCTGTCTGAAGTCTTTAGTATCATAGTACAGGGTGAGAATTTTGGATGTCTGCCTGAATATCTCAAAGCTTTCTACTTTGTTTGCAAACCGGCGACCATTTTTGAGATCCCATATGCAGATCTGTTGTCCTTTTATATCATCATCATTGGACAAGTGCCATTCATGGTAATCCTCGAACCAGTCTGTCAGCATTATGGACAGTATTTCTTTCTTGGAACCGCAGGCGCGCTCTATAGTATCTTTGTAATACGCCTTTGGTAGATAAGAAAAATTGAAATTCCTTTTAAAAGATTTAAGGATATCAAATTCGTTGGCCAAGAAGGTCTTAGCAATCTCGGAAATTGCTGTACTGACGGCAAGTTTTATTCGCTGTCCTACTGCAAAAATTTCTACACTGGCCAGGTGGTAAAGGGCGCCATGTTTTTCAGTTCGAATTAGTATCTTGGTGATACTGTCAATTTTTATGCATCTATGCAGGCGCTCACCCAGGACATGGACCAGAGGAACTCCATTGTTCATTAGGATGAAATTTTTAATGGCCTCAAAATAGTCTCCTAAAACAAGAAAAGGGTGGCTTTCTGATGGGGCTATTTTGAAAGGGATGGAAAGTTCACAGGGGCCGATGATGATATCCCCCTTTGGAGAAGAGAAGAGATACCTTATGATCATATTTTATCCAGGGCCTCTGATGCCAGCTGCCCTACTGTCATTTTAGTTAGGTTTCCGTCCCTGTATAATTCGATTTCATTGGTATCGCCCTGGAGTGTCTCCAGCTCTTCCCGCGTCTCATTCGCCCCCAGATTTCCTAGAAGCCATGTGGTATATCCCCGGGCCAGGGGATCGGGATCAGCAAGAAAGGGGATGAAGTGAAAGGTGTATTTGCGAAGCAGTTCAGGCCTTGACTCTGATATTTTCTCAATTGCCTGAAGGACCTGAGGCCTTCGTGTTTTATCGGGTAGGTACTGAAAAAGCTGAGGTGTGTATCCGCCAAACAGTTCTGTTTTATGACTGATAATTTCTGCAATGGCCTCGAAAGCGCCCCAGGTAAAAGCGGCGGTGTCTGGAATTGCAGTAAATAGCCGCTGAAGGAGTTTAGAGATGCTTGTCGGGTTATTCTCGCTGATAATAGCAGACACTCTTCCCAGAATTTCTGCGGCCCTGCGACGGAACAAGACGTCTCCTGAATAGAGAAGACGCTGTAGGTTTTTGGTTAGTCTTTTGTCTTTTCCTGCTGCGGCCAGTATTGGAGAAACCCTGAACTCTTTTACTAAATTCTCAATCTCGACTTTAGACAGGGAATTTATTGCGGCATGTACGGTTGACGGTTTGGGTGAAAGAGAGGGCGCCATATCCAACCTCTTTTGAACCCCATCTGAGGTAACTTCTTGAACGTCTTCGTGCAGTTTTATGAAGAAAAGCGCCCCGGAAATGCGTCTGCTTTCATAGAATCCGCCGGGAATTATAAGATGATTTTTATAGTCGTATTTCTCAACAATTTTTTCTATGTAATCTTCTTCAGGCAAAAGGCCCCAGGCCAGATCCGTGTCCATGTTGCAGCTAAATATAAGGGCCTCAATCATGGCCGAACCCAAATTGTGTCCTGTTTCATCGCACGCATAGACCGCACCGCAGGAACAGGATCCAACCGGCATCTCTCCAGGCATTCGTGTGGTCAGTTCCTTTGGCCTTTCAATGAGCATTCCACAAAAGGGGCAGCTAGGCCTTTGTAAAACATTTTTTCCCAATAACTTATTTATAATCATATCTGATAACTGTGTTTAGCACGCATTTCTCACTGTTTTTCGTAGCGAGCTGGTTCAAAGCCTATAGGATATTAGTCGTGTGACATAAAACCCCTGTTTATTGAGCTGTTACAAATGGTGGTTAGGGTTCAAGGCTAAATCCGAATGAATCTTTATCATATTCAAAATCTACAATCTCAAAGCCGGAACCCTTTGATTTAAAGTGAATATTCCAGTTTTCATATTCCTTTCCTGCAAAATCGCAATTGAGCGTGCCAATTCGTGCGCTCAATTTCCTGAGCTTGGGAATTATATTTTCAAAAAAAACTTCAGTGATGCGGCCCTTGTCATCATCATCAAGTTCATACTTAGGATGTCTTTTTTCTAAATTGTTACTCATTACGGGGCACTGTTTAGTTAGCGTATCTGCTCAATAAATAGGGGGCAACGGATTTGTCAATTTCTTTCATAAACTAAAAGGTAATTGGGCTTCTTCCTCAAGTCCATATCTCAAAAAAAAATACCACTAAACTTCGCAAAGGCGAAATATTTAGGATTTAGACCACCTAAACTAATCGTGTTCTCTAATAGCTTTTACAAAATCCCAAATATTTGGTCAGCCTCCTCTGTAGAAATAAATATGGGCTAAGGGCTCGCGCAGGTAAGCGTAGACTCCGAAAATAACTTCCCATTCTGGCACCTCATCTTCAGATCATTTTTGGCAGGTTTTAAAAAGCAAAAACCT
>Ga0209013_10002938_pt1 | contig 15328 bp, 15 predicted proteins | sample Cruoilmetagenom2_FD_187291 | JGI IMG/M metagenome (GOLD analysis project Ga0209013, IMG submission 187291) | Oil polluted marine microbial communities from Coal Oil Point, Santa Barbara, California, USA - Sample 2 (SPAdes) (version 2) | ecosystem: Environmental > Aquatic > Marine > Oil seeps ... | reverse complement strand
ACTTTTTGCGAAAGTTGACGGAGTTGTACGCTTTGAGCGTTATGGCCGCGACAAGAAAAAAGTTAGTGTATATCCTGTAGCTCAAGAAGCTTAATTCAACAGCCAAAGGACTGCATTAGTGCAGTCCTTTTTGTTTTTATCAAAAAGTCAAAATAATAAATAAAACACTTGAATATGTACATTCTGTGTCCAGCTACAAGCGCCAGCCCTCACCTAAGCTTCAGGTCCTCATGCGAAAGCAAGCTTTCGAATCGACCCTGCAAGCAGCCGGCGTCGAGCTAGAGTGGCGCATTCCGCATTTCTAATTTGCAACAAATTCATTTCATTTCTTGGTATACTAAGGAAATGAGACTAGCATAATGGAGAGTGTGAACAAATGATCGACAAACCATTTTCAGTAAATGAGGCATTGCGATATGCACGGCATGATTTTCTAAATCAGTTACAGCTTATCAAAATGAATATTGATCTTGCCCGACTGGATGATGCGAAAGCGGCAATTGATCACTATACTGCTGAAGTAAAAGAGATTTATGCGTTATCAACCTTGAAAATGCCTCGCACTTGTGAATGGCTGCAAACCGCGAACTGGCGATTTCCAGGATTTCAAGTACAGGTAACGAGTCAAATTGATACGAATAGTCAACCAACTCTAGATGCACAAGTTCATGATGTGCTAGAACGCGCGACAGTACTCTTGCATTCGAAATTAGACCCATTTACGGAGCAGGAACTGCATATACACATTGTATGTATATCTTCGAAATTAAAAGTAACGTTTGAAGCAAATGGGAAATGGGAACCATTGGCTCATGAATTTTCACATGCACCAGAGGTAACACTTAATCATGAATGCAAAACGACCAAGAACTGGCGTTTTCATATAGAAGAAAGCAAGGAGGGATAGTCTATGTTTGTCGATCACGTTAAGATATTCATTAAAGGCGGAGATGGCGGAGATGGGATGGTCGCGTTTCGTCGCGAGAAATATGTACCAGACGGTGGACCTGCAGGTGGCGATGGCGGACGCGGAGGTAATGTAATCTTTGAAGTTGAAGAAGGTTTACGTACGCTTATGGATTTCCGTTACAAACGTCATTTTAAAGCAAATCGTGGAGACCACGGACAAAGTAAAGGAATGCACGGTAGAGGTTCCGAAGATTTAGTCGTTAAAGTTCCACCAGGTACAGTTGTTATGGCTGAAGAAGGCGGAGCAGTATTAGCTGATTTAGTAGAACATGGTCAACGAGCTGTTATTGCTAAAGGTGGTCGTGGCGGTCGTGGAAACATCCGTTTCGCAACACCTCAAAATCCGGCACCTGAACTATCGGAAAAAGGCGAGCCAGGTCAAGAAATTGAAGTCGTTCTAGAATTAAAAGTATTAGCAGACGTTGGTTTAGTTGGATTCCCAAGCGTCGGTAAATCAACATTATTATCAGTAGTCTCTGCGGCAAAACCTAAAATTGCAGCTTACCATTTCACAACGATCGTTCCAAACTTAGGAATGGTGGAAACGACAGATAACCGTAGCTTTGCGATGGCAGATTTACCAGGACTTATCGAAGGTGCAAGCCAAGGTATCGGTCTGGGTCATCAATTCTTGCGTCATATTGAACGTACGCGTGTCATCGTACATGTTATCGATATGTCTGGTCTTGAAGGACGCGATCCATACGAAGATTACTTGACAATCAACGAAGAGTTGCGCCAATATAACTTGCGTTTAACTGAACGTCCACAATTAATTGTTGCAAATAAAATGGACATGCCTGATTCAGAAGAAAACTTAGCTGAATTCCGTAAGAAATTACCGGAAGACACGAAAATTTTCCCGATTTCTGCACTTTCACGTAAAGGCTTAAATGAACTTCTATTCGCAATCGCGGATCTATTAGAAGTGACGGAAGAATTCTTAATCCACGACATGGTTGAAGAACAATCGGATAAAGCAGTTCTTTATAAACATACTTCTGAACGTGAAGGTTTCGAAATTACACGTGAAGATGATGGCGCGTATGTATTGAGTGGTTCTTCAATTGAACGTCTATTCAAGATGACAGATTTCTCTCGTGAAGATTCGATTCGTCGATTCGCTCGTCAACTTCGTGGGATGGGTGTCGATGAAGCACTACGTGAGCGTGGGGCTGAGAACGGTGACACAGTAAGACTTCTTGAATTCGAGTTCGAATTTATCGAATAGAAAGTGAGGATGGCGATATGAAAGACGTATCTGATCAACGATATTATTTAGTGCGTGAAGATGTGTTGACTGAAGCAATGCAAAAAACGCTTGAAGCCAAGCACCTATTGCAAAGTGGAGAAGTCGCGTCAATTTGGGACGCGGTAAAAAAAGTGGACTTGTCTCGTAGTGCATTTTATAAATATCGAGATGCGGTCTTTCCATTCCATTCCATTGTAAGGGAAAGAATTTTAACCGTATTTTTACAACTGGAAGATCGGAAAGGTACGCTGGCGACGTTATTACAAACGGTTGCTGAAGTTCAGTGTAATATCTTGACGATTCATCAAACGATTCCCATTCAAGGTCGTGCAAATGTGACGCTGTCACTCGATGTTACGGCAATGAATGTGCAATTGGATGATTTTCTGAATCAATTGAAACGGTTGGATTTTGTGGAATCAGCGGAAGTTATTAGTTCTGGTGCATCTTAAGGAGTGTCTCATATGTCAAAACAATCTTTTGAATCACGAGTAGCTTATTTAGGACCTGAGGCTTCATTTACACATTTAGCGGCAGGGGAAGTATTTGCAGGGGAATGGTTAATGCCTTATACGACAATTCCAGAATGTATTGAAGCTGTGGCAAACGATGAAGTTGAATTCGCCGTTGTCCCGCTTGAAAATGCATTAGAAGGTTCAGTACCACTAACAATCGATTACCTATTTCATGATGTGGAACTACATGTATCTGCTGAAATATTATCACCGATTCAACAACATTTGATGGTGAACCCTGAAAACGCGGCAAACTGGGAATCAATCGAAACCGTTTTTTCACATCCACATGCGTTAGCACAATGTCATAAGTATTTGCACTATCGTTTTCGTAGTGTTTCGTTGGAACAGACCACGTCGACAGCTGCTGCTGCGAAATATGTCTCCGAACATCCTGAACTGACGATTGCGGCAATCGCAAATGATTATGCGGCTAAGAAATATGGATTAACGATTGTGGAGCCCAATATCCACGATTTTCATTTTAATCATACGCGATTTTTTGTTCTTCAAAAATCGAATATCAGATTAACTAAAGAAGGTCATGATCAGTCACCTAAAACGACCATGATGGTTACATTGCCATTGGATGATCGATCTGGTGCTCTGCATCAAGTATTATCCGTTTTTGCATGGCGTCAATTGAATTTAAGTAAAATTGAATCACGCCCATTAAAAACAGGCTTAGGTAATTATTTCTTTATTATCGATGTTCTTGAAGATGAAACAACACCGATGATGCAAGGGGCGAAGGAAGAACTTCAAGCATTAGGCTGCGAAGTGAAATCTCTCGGCACATATTATACATATAAAAAAGCATGAATGCAGACTTTGCATTCATGCTTTTTTGCAATGTGAAATATTAAAATGACTTATTGCTCATCCGCCATAAACCCTTTAACACGCATCGCCTCAACAGCTGCATCTAGGTAGTCACTTGAAGGGGCTGCAATTAAGTGTAGATGAATCCCACCTGTCAATTCGGATAAATAGCTAGCACCCGTTTCTTCTACCCGTGCCAAAAATAAATCGACTTCGTGGCGATTCGCAACCATGATGGAGGCGGTTAATTCTCCATACACAGGATGTTCAACCGTCACATTTTTCACGACCACACCTGCATCAACTAACGTGTATAATTCTTCGCGTGCGTCTTTTGGTGTATGAATACACGCAATTTGACGTTCAACTGCTTCCTCAAAACTCGATTTCCCCATATAGAGATACCCTTGACTTGTGGCTAAAATTGGCTCATTGCGGGCCTTTAATAATGTGATGTCTCCGACGATTACTTGTCGGCTGACGCCAACTGTCTTTGCTAAGTCTGTGCCCTTAATCGCTTCAGTAGCCGTTTTTAGCATCTCCAGTAATTGATGTCGTCGATCTTCTCCTAATAATTTCTTCAATGCAATCCCGTCCTTTTCATGCATAACAGTAGTACTCTTACTCATAGTTTAACATGTACAGAGATTAAGTGACCAAATCAAATTGTGATTCATACGATACATAGATATGAAAGGGGGAATAATTTTGCACGTACATGTTGTGCAAAGAGGAGATACACTATGGAAAATAGCCAAACAATATGGTGTATCTTTTGATGAAGTGAAACGTTTAAACGCGCATTTAGCTAATCCCGATTATGTAGTACCAGGGATGAAAATTTTTGTTCCGGAACAATCAGCAAAAGTGCAAGGGACAATGGAACACCCATACAATAACGATCGACCTGTGAAAAACAATAAGGAGGAGTACACTATTCAACCTGCTCCAAAACCGACACAGGCAGCGCCTCAAAACGTTCCACCACCACTGCCAGTGCCGCAAAGTGTTCCAAAACCGACCATGCAACCAGCGCCTGCACCCACACCAGCACCTGCGCCAATTCCAACACCGAAGCCAGTGCAGCAGCCAGTGCAACAACCGAAGCCACAACCAGCACCGCAACCGATGCCAATGCCGCAACCAATGCCACAACCAGTTACACAATTTGTGCCAATGCCTCAACCAATTAATCAACACTTGACCATGAACCAAATGATGCCTCCTTATATGGGGATTCCATATGGGTGGATTCCTGTGCCAGATATGGATTTACAACATGCGCAAGTCCTTCCAACACAACAAGCACCAGCTCCAGCGCCAGCACCGGCACCAGTACCACCAAAACCGATGCCAGTACCAAAACAAGAACCCGAACTAAAACCAATGCCACAGCCCGCTCCACATACGAAACCAACACCAACACAGCCACACGGATGGCAGTTATTAGATTCGAGTTCATTAAGAGAAATTGAAACGTCTTCTATGGACCTTACACCATACCCAACTCATCAACAGCCAGTGCAACATGATTATCAGCAGTATTTCCACCAACCATCACCATGTGGTTGCGGTAAGCAAAACCAAGGCTTTGACCAACCTGCTTATGAACCAACTCCTTATCCAACACAAACGCTTGGTGCACACCAAGATCAATATAGCATGATGCCTCAACATCACATGATGATGGCTCCGCAAATGTCGCCTTATATGGCTTGCACGCCTTGTCAGATGTGGCCCGCTCCACAAGGGCATTGGGGATATCCGACACCTTTTCGCCTTTATTAAAAAGTGGAACGTGGGCATTACGTTCAACTAAAGCCTAATGTGTGGAAATGGCAAGTTGGACCACATGCATATTCATTAAAAAAATATGATTATCAATCAGACGCGGATAAAATTCGTTTTATTCATGAGCAATTAGAACATGCGGGTGCGGATATTGCGGTTCCGATTGAACCGTATTCTGACCTGCTGATGATTCAACAACCGTGGATTGAAAGTAATCGAAAGGTGCAATACAGTCATCCTGAAGACCGTACGGAATCGTTAGCTTTGCTCCATCGGCTTCACAAAACGCGACACCAAATTAACTGGCGGGATTCTGGACATTTTCAGGAAATCAATTTAAACCGAAAATGGGCACATCGGTTAGAAAAATGGCAACAGTATGAAACATTTTTAAATAGAACATTAGGTGCTTCAAAAACGAAAAAGATTACCCAACTCGCTTCGGATTCATTGGCGAATCTAGCGCCGATCCCACGTGAAAAATTAACATTGTTGCACGGGGATGTCGTTCATCACAATTTTGTTCGAGAAAAGAAAAGCAATAAACTATACATCATCGATTTTGATTTAGCGTGTATTGGTCCTCCAGAAGTAGAACTCGTATTGTGGGCACATCGTGTGCTCCCGCATTATAATTACGATGTAAATACATTTCTGAGCGATCATCCAACTCTTAAAAAAATTAATCTGAGCTATTTATTATTCCCAAATGAACTGATGCGTGAGTGGTTATATGCTACTACATTATCTGAACTTCAACTTCGAACGTTTTTACCGAAATTAAAAGTCTTCACAGATAAGGCGCTGATGGTCATGCCGAAATTATGGCAAGACTTTGGGCGTGGAAATTAATTCGGAAAAATAGGAGAAGTTTTTCAAAATAGAATGAACCAACCGTGATTGCTCCCTGGATCACGGTTGTTCTGTGTGATGAAATTTAAAGAATCAGATTCTATGTTTCTTTCTGCGAACATTCGTTTTATATGCTATAATCGGTACGTTGAATGTGAGGAGAGACTTTACATGTACGATTACATAAAAGGTTTGGTTACCCGTGTAACGCCTGAGTATATGACACTTGAACAAAACGGTATTGGTTGGCAAATTTTCACGCCAAATCCGTATGCTTTTCGTGTCTCATCAGAACCCCAACAAATTTTTACCCATTTAAATGTTCGAGAAGATGCACAATTACTTTTTGGTTTTGTATCGCTAGAACAACGTGAACTTTTTCGTAAATTGATTCAAGTGTCAGGAATTGGTCCTAAAGGTGCGTTAGCGATTCTGGCAAGTGGACAGCCCTCGCAAGTTGTGCAAGCAATTGAGAGAGAAGATGAAACATTTTTAGTGAAATTCCCAGGTGTCGGTAAGAAAACGGCGCGTCAAATGATTCTTGATTTAAAAGGTAAGCTAGGAGATTTATCTGTCGATTTCGATATGCCAAGTGGGGAAGATGAACTTCAATTGTTCCCTGAAACTTCAGGCAAACTTGAGATGGAAGAGGCGTTCTTAGCCTTATCTGCACTCGGTTATTCCGAACGAGAATTGGGTAAAGTACGACCTCTCTTAGAGGTTTTACCTGATGCATTAGACACTGAAGGTTACATGAAAAAAGCCTTGCAGTTATTATTAAAACAAATCTAAGAAAAGGAGGTCGATTACATGCAAGAACGCGTTATTTCGGGTGGTGCTTCTGAGTTTGATGAACGTTTTGAACAATCCTTGCGCCCGCAGTATTTGTCTCAATATATTGGGCAAGATAAAGTGAAAAATAACTTGGATATTTTTGTGAAAGCAGCAAAAATGCGTGAAGAAAGCTTGGATCACGTCCTATTGTATGGACCTCCTGGACTTGGGAAAACAACGTTAGCAGCCGTCATTGCAAATGAAATGAATGTCAATATCCGCATGACGAGTGGTCCTGCCATTGAACGCCCAGGTGATTTAGCGGCGATCGTCAGTTCATTAGAACCGGGAGATGTATTATTCATTGACGAAATACACCGCCTAAATCGTTCCATTGAAGAAGTATTATATCCCGCTATGGAAGATTTCTGTCTGGATATTGTCGTTGGTAAGGGACCGTCAGCACGGTCTGTTAGGCTTGATTTACCACCTTTCACATTGATTGGTGCGACAACGAGAGCGGGGGCTTTATCAGCACCGCTGCGTGACCGTTTTGGTGTCTTACTACGCCTTGATTACTATGACAATCAAGCACTTACTGAAATCGTAACGCGCAGTGCAGCGTTATTCGATGCAGAAATTGATTATCCATCCGCCGGTGAAATTGCTAGTCGATCTCGTGGTACGCCTCGAATTGCGAATCGCTTATTAAAACGCGTGCGTGATTTTGCACAAGTTCGAGGGAATGGAACCATTTCAATTGACACAGCTCAAGAAGCACTTGAATTGCTGCAAGTCGATCCACTCGGTCTTGACCATATTGATCACAAATTAGTGACTGGGATGATCGAAAGGTTCCGTGGTGGACCGGTCGGGCTCGATACAATTGCTGCCAGCATTGGTGAAGAATCAACAACGATTGAAGATGTTTATGAACCGTATTTGTTGCAAATCGGATTTTTGCAACGGACACCTCGGGGGCGGGTTGTGACTAAACTCGCGTATGATCATTTTGACTACCCTTATTTTGAGGAATAAAGATTAAAGGAAGTATAATTATGCAAGTAGAAGATTTTGATTTTCATTTACCAGAAGAATTAATCGCTCAAACCCCGCTTGCCGATCGTACATCGAGCAAGCTATTAGTTTTGGATAAGGATAGTGGAGCTATCACACATCACACATTTAGAGATATTGTCGAGGAATTTCAAGAAGGCGATTGTCTTGTTTTGAACGATACACGCGTTCTTCCAGCTCGTTTGATGGGTGTTAAAGAAGATACTGGTGCCAATATTGAAATCCTGTTGTTAAAACAAACAGAAGAAGATGTGTGGGAAACACTTGTTAAGCCTGCCAAACGAGTGAAAATAGGCACGGTGGTATCATTTGGAGAAGGTTTACTTCGCGCACAATGTGTAGGCGAAGCGGATCATGGGGGACGCTTATTCAAGTTCTCATACGATGGCATTTTCTACGAAATTCTTGATCAGTTAGGTGACATGCCTTTACCGCCATATATTCGCGAGAAATTAGATGACAAAGACCGTTATCAAACAGTATTCGCAAAAGAACGCGGTTCAGCTGCAGCGCCTACGGCAGGACTGCATTTCACAGATGTGTTATTGGATGAAATTCGAGCAAAAGGTGTGGAAGTCGTCTTTATCACTTTGCATGTGGGTCTTGGGACGTTCAGACCTGTCAGTGTGGAGTCGATTGATGACCATGAGATGCATTCTGAGTTTTATCGTGTGTCACAAGAAACTGCAGATACGATCAACCGAGTGAAAGCTAGCGGGGGGCGTATCATTTCAGTAGGTACCACCTCTACACGCACGCTTGAAACGGTAGCGAACAAGTTTGATGGTCAATTACAAGAAGATAGTGGCTGGACATCCATTTTCATTTTCCCAGGTTATGAGTTCAAGTGTATAGATGGGCTCATTACCAATTTCCATTTACCGAAATCTACACTCGTGATGTTAGTGAGTGCCCTAACGACAAGAGAGATAATTATGACTGCTTATGAACAGGCAGTTCAACATCAATACCGATTTTTTAGTTTTGGCGACGCGATGTTTATTCGCCCGTCATCTACAGAGAAAGGAGTTCGTCCATGACAGCAATTCGATACGAACTAATTAAAACTTGTAAACAAACAGGTGCACGTCTAGGGATTGTGCATACACCACATGGCTCTTTTGAAACACCAACTTTCATGCCAGTTGGGACGCAAGCAACAGTAAAAACGATGGCTCCAGAAGAGTTAAAAGCGATGGAGTCTGGCATTATATTAAGTAATACGTACCACCTATGGTTACGTCCTGGTCATGAAATAATTAAAGAAGCGGGCGGACTGCATAAATTCATGAACTGGGACCGTGCGATATTAACAGACTCCGGCGGATTCCAAGTGTTCAGTTTAAGTGAATTCCGAAAAATTGAAGAAGAAGGGGTCCATTTCCGTAACCATTTGAATGGGGACAAGCTCTTCTTAAGTCCGGAAAAAGCGATGGAAATTCAAAATGCACTTGGATCGGATATCATGATGGCATTCGATGAATGTCCTCCATTCCCAGCGACTCATGAATACATGAAGGCTAGTGTCGAACGTACTTCTCGTTGGGCAGAACGCTGTCTAAATGCACATGCACGTCCAGAGGATCAAGGATTGTTTGGAATCATACAAGGTGGAGAGTTTGAAGACCTTCGCCGTCAAAGTGCATCAGATCTAGTATCTTTAGATTTCCCTGGTTATGCAATTGGTGGGCTATCGGTTGGTGAACCGAAAGACGTGATGAATCGCGCACTTGAATTTACCACACCATTATTACCATCAGACAAACCGCGCTACTTAATGGGCGTAGGTTCACCAGATTCACTTATCGATGGAGCGATTCGCGGCGTCGATATGTTTGACTGTGTACTTCCTACACGTATCGCACGTAACGGAACTTTGATGACGAGCAATGGACGTTTGGTTGCTAAAAGTGCGCAATATGCACGTGACTTTGGACCAATTGATGAAAATTGTGATTGTTATACATGTAAAAACTATTCCCGTGCATATCTTCGTCACTTAATCAAAGCGGAAGAAACGTTTGGTTTGCGCTTAGCATCTTACCATAATTTACATTTCTTAATGAATTTGATGAAACAAGTTCGACAAGCAATTCGCGAAGATCGTCTAGGAGACTTCCGAGAAGAATTTTTCGAGCAATACGGTTACAATAAACCTAATGCTAAAAATTTCTGAATCTAGTATACTGTTCGTAGAGAGAGAAAGGGGGAATATAGAGAATGGGTGAAACATTAATTGGCTTATCGCCAATCATTTTGATGTTCGTAGTGATGTGGTTTTTCATTATCCGTCCTGCACAAAAACGTCAAAAAACAACTGCTTCTATGCAATCAAGCTTGAAACGTGGGGATAGTATCGTCACGGTAGGTGGCCTTCACGCGCAAGTAGATGCTGTGGATGACACAACGGTATTCGTTACAATTTCAGGTGGTACACGCATGCAATTTGAACGTGCTGCAATCGCTCGCGTATTAGAGACGAAAGCTGTTTTATAATCACCAATAAAAAACCTGTTTTTCCTTTTGGAGAAACAGGTTTTTTTGTATATTGCACCCTACAATTTCTCATACTAGTGGAAAAGGGGATGCAAGAGATGCCGTTGGATGAATTTTTCATTGTTGCTTGGAGAACATTATTTCTTTATATATTAATATTAGTAATCTTTAGGTTGATGGGGAAACGTGAAGTAGGTTCACTCAGCCTCATGGATTTAGTCATTTTTGTCTTGATTGCTGAAGTTGCATCATTTGCAATTGATGAACCAAAAAGTGATTTATTAGGTTCCATCATGCCTATGATTCTATTGCTCGTAATTCAACTTATCTCATCGTATTTTTCATTAAAAAGTAAAAAAGTAAGGGACCTAATTGATGGTGATCCATCTATAATCATCCGCAACGGAGAAATCATAGAGTCCGTCATGCGCAAGCAACGCTATAACTTAGACGACTTATTTCAACAACTTCGAGAACAACAAATTGGATCGATTCAGGATGTAGCATATGCTTTTTTAGAGCCATCTGGACATTTGTCAGTTTTTAAAATCGATGGAGATCACCCCGTTTTGGCACTGATTGTTGACGGGGATGTGCAAGAAAGACATCTCGATTTGATTCAACAAGATAGGCAATGGTTACTTGATGAATTAAAAAATATTCATATCCATGATCCAAAGACCGTTTTTTATTGCAGTTATGAGAAGCAGAAGTTATATGTGCAGATGAAAGATAAATTTAAGACTTCTTTTTGAGCAACTTGCGAAGTAAACGGATGTCTGAAAAATGAATTTGTTGGAATAGGACCAAGCCTGCCAATAGAATCAAAGTAGTAACAAGACTATCTGCGAGCCATGGCATTTCACCTAATGGCCACAGTAGTGGTCGTAGGATTGTGACGATGATAAACAATAAATACGGTAGTGCAAAAAATGAGAAGCCAATGCCGGCTTCTTTTTTTTGCCGTAAAGTAGCCATATGCAAAAAGGAAGTCAAGAGCACGCCAAAGCCAATCGCAATAATAGCCCCTTTTTCTTCGATTCCTGGTTGTGAGGCTAACACAAACATGATAAATAATTTTCCTAAGCCCCCGTAAATAGAATTCATCATCGCTGCTTTAGCTTCATGCATGGCTTGTAAAATGGCATGTAATGGACTTTGTATATAATAAAAGAAAAATATAGGTGCAAGTAAAGCCATATAGCCTTGACCTGTGTCTATATGGAATAAAACGCTGACGATGTGCTCTCCGTGTAAATAAAATACCGTAGCAGCAAAACATCCTGTAATGGCCGATACACGCATAGCCAAAGAAATCCGTTCTTGTAACATGCCGCGATCTGACCGGGCTCGAGCGTCACTAACTGCAGGTACTAACACAACTGACAACGCATATGGAATAAACGATGGAAAGAGCAGTAAAGGAATGAAAACACCTGAAATTACTCCGTATAAATTCGTTGCTGCAACTGACGTAACACCTGCAACTGCTAGTGCCTTAATAAAGATAATAGGTTCCAAAAACCACGTAAACGACCCAAATAACCGGCTGCCAGCTGAAGGTAAGGCTACTTGTAGAATTGGGGATGATGGATACGAAACTCGTTTCACTTCGCCTTTTTTCACACGCTTATATTTAAACCATAAGTAAACAAATGCCAATAATTCTGCGATTAATGCCATCCCCATTGCGGCAGCGGCAGTGGAAGCAGGACTGGATTGGTTTACGACATATGGCAATAACCACGTGACAAGTGCAATTCTAAAAAATTGTTCGATGAGTTGAGACCAAGCGGTTTCTTCAACTTTTGCAAGACCTTGAAAGTAACCTTTCAGGATTCCAGCGAATGCAGCAATCGGAATGGTTAGCAACCCTATGTATAGTGTTTTCGCGACTGCTCCATTTTCAAGTAAGTTGTTTGCAACAAATGGAATTGTGAAATAATACAAAGGACCGAAAATGATAATCGACAGCCACGTCAATTTCCATACTTTTTGCATGAGTCCTTTTATTTCGGCTAGTTTTTTTCCTGCGTATAATTCAGCCGTTATTTTTGCAACTCCAATCGGTAAACCCAATTGGATTAAGGCAAGGAAAAAAATAAATGCGGGGTAGGCTGCTGTGTAAAGTCCGACTGCTTCCTCACCGGCAATTCGCACAAATTGAATGCGAAAAACAAAACCAAACAGTTTAGATAAGAAAACTGCACCCATTAAAACCATGGTTCCACGTAAAAATGTCGACATTTTTGCCACTTCCTTCTCAAGTCACGCAATTTCATATACAATATTCCTATGCGAAATTATCGTTTCTTAAAACCGACGAAGAAGGAAGTGTTTCAATGAGTGTCCAATATGGAAGTTTATTTGAACATGTGCGTCCAGCATTAGAGAGTAAAATCTTTGAATTTCGTTTGTATCAGTATAACGCTGTGACAGAAATGGATCTTTGGAACTACTGTATCAAGAAAAAGTGGCGAAAGCGTGACATTCCCGAAATGAAAGTCTATGAAATGGTCAATGATATTTTGGAAATCTTACCAGCGCAATACATGACTCACACTCAAATTGAAGAACAACGAACATCGAATTGGTTCTCGGAAATAAATCAAGGAGATATTCAGTCACTTTTTAAGCCAAACGTAAAAGCAGTAAGACCAAGTGAGGCTCTACCTAAATTGTCGGAATCTTAAGGACATTTGACACGTAGCGTAACGTGTTTCATAATAATCATGTTGCGCTTTTTTTTTCGAGAGTGGTAGTTTAGATTACCATTTGACTAGTTGAGGAGGAAAAATACATATGAAAACACGAGGCCGAATAATCGCATTTTTATTACTTATCGTAGTATTTGCGGCTTCACTCAGTACAACGGCACAATCGGTTGTCAACAATATTAAACTAGGATTAGATTTGCAAGGTGGTTTTGAAGTACTTTACGAAGTGAAGGAACTCAAAGATGGCCAAAAGATAACTGAAGATGTATTAGCAGATACATCAACAGCTCTTTTAAATCGTATTAACGTGTTGGGTGTAAGTGAACCAGTCATTCAAGTTGAGGGCAAAGATCGTATCCGTGTGCAGTTGGCAGGGGTAGAGAATCAAGAATCAGCTCGAGAACTGTTATCAACTTCCGCAAATCTAACGTTCCGTGATGTTGAAGACAATTTGATGTTAGACGGTGCCGACCTAAAAGAAGGTGGAGCGAAAGCATCATTCGATGATAAAGGTCGTCCGATTGTAACGCTAGAACTAAAGGATGCTTCTAAATTTGCTCAAGTAACAGAAGAAATTAGCCAAAAGCCTTTAGGAGCAAACTTATTAGTCATTTGGTTGGATTTTGAAGAAGGCGTTGATTCATACGCCGCTGAAGCAGTAAAAGAAGAACCGAAATTTGTTTCAAGTCCACAAGTTTCTAAACGAATTAACTCTACGGGTGTTGAAATTTCGGGAACATTTACTGTAGAAGAAACGAAAAACTTAGCAGGTGTCCTAAATGCAGGTGCCTTACCAGTTAAGTTAGTTGAAACATATTCAACATCTGTTGGTGCTCAGTTCGGTGAACAGGCATTGAACGAAACGGTTGTTGCCGGATTAATCGGTATCGCACTTGTGTTTTTATTCATGATCGTATACTACCGTTTACCAGGTTTCGTAGCAATCGTAACATTATCGGTCTATATCTACTTAATCTTATTAATCTTTGGGCTCATCAATGGTGTATTAACATTACCAGGGATCGCGGCAATCGTTCTTGGTGTTGGTATGGCAGTAGATGCCAATATCATCACGTATGAGCGCATTAAAGAAGAGCTCCGTGTTGGTAAGTCGATTAAAGCGGCATTCAAATCAGGTGCTAGCAACTCCTTCTCTGCTATACTTGATGCGAATATTACGTCGTTAATCGCTGCAGCTGTTCTATTCTACTTCGGGACAAGTTCTGTTAAAGGCTTTGCCTTGCTATTAATCATTAGTATTCTTGCAAGCTTTATCACAGCGGTATGGGGTTCACGCTTACTTCTTGGTTTATTGGTCAATAGTGGCTATTTCGATAACAAATCGTGGATATTCGGTGTGAATAAATCTACCATCCATGATGCTGATGAAAACTTTGATACTCTGGATTTACCTACAAAATTCGATCGATTTGATTTTGTGAAATCTCGTAAAAAGTTCTTTACAGCTTCGATTGCATTTATTGTCATTGGTGCTATTTTACTCGGGGTATTCCGTTTGAATTTAGGAATCGATTTCTCAAGTGGTACTCGTGTTGAAATCTTGTCAGAAGATGCGTTGACTAAAGAAGAGATTTCAAGTTATTTAGAATCAATCGATCATCCTTCTGAAGATATTGTCATTTCAGGTGACAATCAAGAAGTCGGGGTTATTCGATTTAAAGATGATTTTACTCAAGAACAAATTAATGCACTCAAAGCAACGATAAGTGAAGAATACGGAGTAGCACCAAATGTTAGTACCGTATCTCCAACAGTTGGTGAAGAGCTAGCAAAAAATGCAGTATACGCATTGGCTCTTGCTGCAATTGGTATTATTATTTACACGGCATTCCGTTTTGAATGGCGAATGGGTGTTGCAGCGATTGTTTCTTTACTTCATGATGCATTCTTTATGATTGCGATCTTCAGTGTTTTCCGTTTGGAAGTCGACATTACATTTATCGCGGCAGTTCTAACGATAGTCGGTTATTCCATCAATGATACGATTGTTACATTTGACCGTATTCGTGAAAACATGAGACGTTCGAAGAAAATTGTGGATG
>Ga0209013_10002937_pt1 | contig 15330 bp, 14 predicted proteins | sample Cruoilmetagenom2_FD_187291 | JGI IMG/M metagenome (GOLD analysis project Ga0209013, IMG submission 187291) | Oil polluted marine microbial communities from Coal Oil Point, Santa Barbara, California, USA - Sample 2 (SPAdes) (version 2) | ecosystem: Environmental > Aquatic > Marine > Oil seeps ... | reverse complement strand
TATTTTTTCGCGGCAGTTTCCATTACTTTCGTATTGACCAATTCAAGAAGTGTTTCTTTACCATATTGTTCTTCCATGGCCACTAGCCAATCTTCTCTTGTAATTTCTTCGGCGTTTACGGAAGCAACCCCTTCTTTATGACCTGAGGTGCCGTTCGGAATAATCCAAGCAATTAGCCACAATAGGTTTCCAGCTAGTAATAAACCCAATACAAGTAATACCGGTTTTGTTTTTAATGTCTTCTTCTGTGTCCGGCCTTCTACAGGACGGCGCTCATGATTACGAGTTGATTTCATCAATAAAAGATTCCAATTCTTGTTGTGTGTAATGATACGTTTCCATACAGAAATGACATTGCGCTTCAGCATGGCCTTCATCTTCAATCATTTCACGTATTTCTGATTCTCCAAGACTCAATATAGCTGTTCCAAAACGATCTTTTGAACAGTTACAATCGAATGCTACAGGCATTTGATTAAGGATTTTTACATTTTCTTCCCCTAAAATTTCTTGTAATAACTGTTCAGGTGAAAGACCTCTGGCAATAAGTTTTGAAACAGGTTCCATCTGACTCAACTTCTGTTCAATAATTGTAATCGTTTCATCCTCAATTCCAGGCATCAATTGGATGATAAAACCACCTGACGCTAAAATCGTGTTATCAGGATTCACGAGAACGCCTAAACCTACTGAAGAAGGCACTTGTTCAGAGGCTGCAAAATAATAGGTGAAATCTTCTCCAAGCTCTCCTGAAACAATAGGAACTTGCCCTGTAAAGAAATCGCGCATACCCAAATCCTTTACAATCGTTAGCATGCCTTCTGTACCTACCGCACGACTTACATCTAACTTTCCATGTTCATTTAAATCAAAATGAGTTTGAGGATTTGTCACATAACCACGAACTTCACCTTTTGAATTACTATCTACAATAATTGCACCAATTGGGCCTTTCCCTTCAACTTTAACCGTTAATTTATCTTCGCCTTTTAACATGGCACCCATCATAACTCCTGCGGTCATCGAACGTCCAAGTGCAGCTGAAGCAGTTGGCCATGTCTCGTGCCTTTGTTGTGCTTCCGCAACTGTATCAGTTGTTTTTACAGCAAATGCACGAACCTTTCCGTCAAATGCTAGTGCTCGTACTAAATAATCATTCATGTATATTCCCTCGATTCTTATTGATTTCGATTAAAGATAATATGCAGCCCTTTTAATGTTAAATAAGGATCTATCACATCAATCACAGTTGATTCTGCTGAGATTAAACTCGCCATTCCGCCCGTTGCAATAACTGTAGGAACAGTTTTACTTTGAGCTTTCATTCGATTTACAATTCCCTCAACTTGACCAACATATCCATACACAATTCCCGCTTGCATCGCGGAGATTGTATTTTTTCCAACAACATGGTCTGGTTGAGTAAGTTCGATTCTAGGTAATTTAGATGCTCGCGTAAATAACGCTTCCGTTGAAATACCGATTCCAGGAGCTATTGCACCTCCCATGTAATCGCCTTTTTCATTTATATAGCAATACGTTGTCGCTGTTCCAAAATCAACAATGATGAGAGGTGGACCATATTCGTGAATTCCCGCAACAGCATTGACGATTCGATCCGCGCCAACTTCACGAGGATTCTCATATTTAATATTTAATCCTGTTTTCACACCAGGACCTACGACTAATGGTTTAAGTCCAAAATATTTTTGACACATTCTCTCTAGAGAAAACATGATAGACGGAACTACGGATGATATGATGATGCCATTTATTTGTTCAAAAACTATTCCTGCATGGTTAAATAAAGCTTTCACTTGCATTCCATATTCATCTTCTGTTTTGTACCGGTCTGTTTCCATGCGCCAATGATGTAAGAGCACATCTTCGTTATATACACCAAGTACAATATTTGTGTTTCCAGTATCTAGTACGAGTATCATCTTCGAACCTCACTTATTGGTTTAACATCGTAGTCCTTACTCTTTTTATTGCCCAATTTCAGAATCTCATTCTTTAAAAATGACTTTAATTTAATGTCCGACAGTCACTAATACATTATCTAGAAGACATCATACCATAATTTAATGGACAGAAAAAAGCTGATTGACTCCGTTTAAGAAGTCAATCAGCTATAAGTGTAGTACTGGTTATTTACGATCCTCTTGAATTCCTTTTGGGGGATCAACAGGTGTTTCTTCTTGTGGTAAATCGCCTGTAGAAGGATCATTTGCTGCACCCGTTACATCCGGCACATCTGACTTTTCTTCAGAAGTTGGTTCGACAACTGAATCCTTGTCGTCATCTTTCTTCTCATCCGTAACGCCATTTAAAGCCTCATACGGACGTTCAGGCAGTGTACCGTGTTCTTTAAGATGTTTAATTTGACCCGCATCAAGCGTTTCAACTTCGAGTAATGTTTTAGCAATTAAATCAAGTAGTTCACGCTTTTCAGTCAAAATTTCTTTAGTGCGTGTATATTGCTCTTTAATCATGCTTTGCATTTCTTGGTCAATCTCATAAGCAATTGCATCTGAATAGTTTTGTTCAGAGTTAAAATCACGCCCCAAGAAGACATTACCACCTTGTGCTTGACCAAACTGCATCGGTCCGAGTTTATCACTCATTCCGTATTCAGTTACCATGCTTCGCGCAATACTAGTAGCACGTTGGAAGTCATTATGAGCGCCTGTAGACACTTCACCAAAGACGATATCTTCCGCAACACGTCCACCAAGTAAGCCCGAAATTTTATCCAGTAGTTCTGGTTTTGTCATGAAATAACGATCTTCCTTCGGAAGCATGACAGCATAACCGCCTGCTTGACCACGAGGAACAATTGTTACTTTATGAACTATTTCTGCATCATCTAATGTTAGACCAATAACAACATGCCCAGCTTCGTGCCAAGCTACGATATTACGTTCTTTTTCAGAAATGACTTTATTTGTTTTAGCAGGTCCCGCAATTACACGGTCTGTTGCTTCATCAATATCAGACATATCGATTTTCTTTTTGTTACGTCGAGCTGCAACAAGCGCTGCTTCATTTAGTAGGTTTTCTAAATCAGCTCCAGAGAAACCTGGCGTGCGTTGTGCAATCGCTTTTAAATCTACATGTTCTTCTAACGGTTTATTTCGAGCATGAACTCGAAGAACCGCTTCACGACCTTTTACATCAGGGCGTCCAACCGTAATTTGACGGTCAAAGCGTCCTGGGCGAAGTAGTGCCGGGTCTAATATATCCGGACGGTTAGTTGCAGCTACAATAATAATTCCTTCGTTTGCTCCAAATCCATCCATCTCAACGAGTAGTTGGTTCAAGGTTTGTTCACGCTCATCGTGACCACCACCAAGTCCTGCTCCACGTTGACGACCTACAGCATCAATTTCATCTATAAAAATGATACACGGCGCATTTTTCTTAGCATTTTCAAAAAGGTCACGTACACGAGACGCTCCGACCCCTACAAACATTTCCACAAAGTCAGAACCACTGATTGAGAAGAAAGGAACGCCCGCTTCTCCAGCAACTGCGCGTGCAAGTAACGTTTTACCAGTACCCGGAGGTCCAACTAGTAATATCCCTTTAGGAATACGTGCGCCTACTTCTGCGAATTTACGTGGATCTTTTAAGAAATCAACAACTTCAACAAGCTCTTGTTTTTCTTCATCCGCACCCGCAACGTCTTCAAACTTCGCTTTTTTCTTATCGTCGTACAATTTCGCTTTACTCTTACCGAAATTCATTACTCGGTTTCCGCCACCCTGTGACTGATTCAATAAAAAGAAGAACAGAATGAAAATGATAATAAACGGAATTAGACCCGTAATGAATTGCACCCAACCACTAGTTTCTGGTGCTTTTAGAACTTTGACATCATTCGTTTTAGCCGCATCGTCTATTCTGGATTGAAGTTCGGTGTTGTTGGGAGGAATCATCGTAATAAATTCTTCGCCTTCTTTATAACCCTTCATCTTACCTTTTACTTCATAAACCCCTTGATCAGGCTGCATGCTAAATTCTGTAACGTCTCCACTCTCTAACGCTGTTAAAAACTCGCCATAATTGAGTTCTTTGGTTGGGTTTTTCCCACTATTAAACGTCCCAAAAATCCCGATTATTACGAGGAATATTAATAAATAAAATATGGTGTATCGAAATATTCGATTCATCCCGAGCCTCCTCACAAAATATACAGAAAAACTATTTGTAATCTTATCATACGTTGAAATTTGCGTACAACGAAAAGCCTTCTCTATCAAACGTTTTCAATGAAGTTATGTCAAAAATGAGCAAACTCTATTAGAAAGAGTAAACTTCTTTCTTCAGAATGCCTACATATGGTAAATTACGGTATTTTTCCATGTAATCTAACCCGTAACCTACGACGAAAGCATCTGGTACTTCAAAACCAACATAATCTGCTTTTAAATCTACTTTTCGTCCAGTTGGTTTATCAAGTAAAGTTACTACTTTTATCGAATTGGCTTTGCGGTACTTGAATAAATCAACTAAATAGCTAAGTGTTAATCCACTATCAATGATGTCTTCAATTATTAATATGTCACGACCCTCAACGCTAGTGTTCAAATCTTTTACAATTTTCACTTCACCTGAAGAAACCGTTGCATTTCCGTAACTAGATACATCCATGAAATCAACTTCCATGTAAATATCCATCCGTTTCATCAAGTCAGCCATAAATGGCATAGCACCTTTTAGTACGCCTATCGCTAATGGGAATTTGTCGCTATAATCTTCAGATAATCCTGCACCTAACTCTCGGATTTTTGCTTGGATTTTTTCCTCAGATAGTAAAACTTCTTGGATATCCTTTTCTAACATGTTTGTTCCTCCTTAAGATTTCGTGCCTCTGTTTTAACTACTATTCTGTGCGTCCACTCAGGTGGCGGCTGCTTTGTAAATCGGAATCCAAGTCTGATAGCTGGTACTCCAAGAATTTCTTTCTTGTTCGTCACTAATAACAAACATAAGTCTCTCTGATACCGCGGAACTTTTTCGTCTATCAATAAACGTGACACACGTTTAGGTTCTGACATTCCTTGTAGTAATAAGCGATCCCCAATTTGTTTAGTTCGCACTGTCAATGGTATTTCGTCTTCTTGAAGAAGGATATACCAAGCTCGCTCATTTTCTTGCTTAATGTCTTCCTTTTTTTCAAGGAGTATATGTGTATCATATCCCACTGATACCCACTCACCTAGTATAACCTCTTTTGAATTTATTTTCGCAACTGAACTTTCTACTGGAAAAGAAAAAAGCATCATCGAATATTGACGGCGGACCTTTCCTCCATTTGGAAGAGCTATTTCTTTTGAACCGTCATGTTCGAGACACTGGCCATGTATTTGATCAATTAACGATTGACCGAGCCACATGTTTTGTTTTGGATACAGATAGTTTAATAGTAGTAGAACGACTCTTTTTTGTAAAGCAACCGGTATGTCTTCAAATCTTTCTAAATCCACCTCTATTGAGTCGTCGGATTTAGTCGTAATTACTTTTTCACACTCTTTACTAGCAAGTGACTCGAGGAATTCATCCTCTAATTGTTTGTGCTCAGCCCAGTGACTAATTTGGAGGGTAGCATTGGTATTCTCTGCAACTAATAAAGGTAAAATGTGATGACGAAAACGATTTCTCGTATATGTATCTTTCTTATTACTTGAATCCTCTCGATACGAACGGTGTTGTTCATGTAAATAGTCTTCTATTTGCCGTCGCGTTACGAATAAGAAGGGACGGATCAACTTCCCATCACCAAACGCTCTTTCCTTCGGCATCCCATTGGCATTTGATCCACGCGTTAAGCCCATCAATACGGTTTCCGCTTGGTCGTCAGCATGATGTGCAACGACTAATTTGTTGTAGTGCGCTTCTTGCATGATTTCTTGAAAAAACATGTATCTTTCTCGGCGACAGATATCCTGAACATTTCCATTCTCTTTTCCGACCAAATCGTTAATTGGTAAGGTTCGACAGAAAAACGGAATATCTAAATCCCTACATAACTCCTTTACAAACTCTTCATCTGCATCGGATTCTTCCCCTCGAAGCCCATGATTTGCATGAACACAACCAATTTCCACATGAAGTGTTTTTCTTTCATTCCATAAAAATGTAAGGAGGGCAATGGAGTCTGCTCCTCCTGAACACGCAACAAGAAGACGATCATTGTCGCTTATTAATTGTTTTTTCATTAAATCGTTTACTATTTTTAAACGAAAATCCATCTTCTTGTCACCTCGATTTTGTACTATCTATCTTATCATTCTTTCACGAGAAACATTTCGTTTTGACGGTGAAAACAATGACCATTCAGGTAAAGCATGTCTTAACCTGATAACCATGAGTGTACGATCATCCTCTGCAGCTGGGTATCTCCGACCAAATTCAGCAGCCAAAATATCCGCTAAGGTTGAACATGGCGAACTTTCATGTTTTCGCATAAGTCGAATTAATTCAGTTTCCTGTTCTTCAAATGAATACTCTGGAGAGAACATCCCATCAGACAATAAAACCAATAAATCCCCGTCTTTAACAATTCTTTCTTCTGCATCTATTGCTAGTGTAGGTAAAAATCCAATTGGTACACTTTGACTATCGATTCGCAAACAATCTTTTCCTCGCAGTATATAAGTGGACATGCTACCTGCTTTAAAGGACCACAATTTCCCTTGTTGTAGGTCTAATAAAGCCAAATCCACCGTTGCATACAAATCAGAGTTTTGTTTTAGTGACATGACATAGTGTAACGTATGCATCGCAGTTTCGGGATTCATATGATGTTGTAAACACTCTCTTAACAACCGAATAACACGACGACTTTCATGGTATGCTTCCACATTTTGACCCATTCCGTCCGAAAGAATGAATGCAACCAATCCTTTATGAAGAGGAATCACGCTATGCGTATCACCTGAATAGACTGTGTTTTGGAAAGAACGAGTATGTACACCATACTCATACGTAAAACGAACAGCCGATTGGAAAGTCAATTGTATATGTGGAAAAGGATCAGAAATTTCAGATGTACGACTAATTTCAAATGGCTCATCATATAATTCATGGAGTATAGGATTAATCAAGCGTTCTCCTATCATTTGATTCGTTTCCCACTCTGCTTGTTTAATGGGTAAACAACACACGATTTTTCGGTTACCTGGCTCTTCTGACAACATATCAATTTGAAAATGTGACACTTTCGCTTCATCTAGCAATCTAGAAATTTTTTCTTCTTCTGATTCATGACTTACTTCATTCATTTGAAGGTCTGCCATTAATTCACTAACATGTTGGCTCATGTCTCGTAGTTGAAAAGCGAGCATTTTCTTACCATGCGCATAATGCCCAGAAAGTTTTTTCGAAGAATACTCTTCTTCTAATGCATCAATCAGCCCACTTGATCGCACACACTTTTCTTGGATACGCTCATTCATTCGATAGCGAACACCTGATTTAGCATGACTGCGTACATCTTTCCAGTCTTCAACTATAGGATACATCCCTTTCCCTTCAGTTCCCCAGCATTTCGTTTGTTTAAAACAAGAATTACACACAGAATATTCCACTGTTTGCTGTGTTGATTCTGACTCTTTTGAAGGAAAGCGGTCGTTTACTAGTTGCGTGATGAAGTCCACAAAATGTTGAAAGTCTTTAAGTTGATGATTCACACGATCCGTTAGCCATTGCTGACGTTTAAATAAAACGGATGATTGCTTTGGAAATAGTTGGTTTTGCCAATAATTTAACCAACTTGTTGGCAATAAAAAGAAAATACCCATGGCACAAGTCAAAGAAACAAAATAGACAGAATCTAGTGGAAGCGAGGTATCATAAACAGAGAAAAATGTCGATGCACCTAATGATCCAACAGCGATCCAGATACGTCCTTTATTCTGAAATAGTCCCGCACACAATCCCGTCAGTGCATATACCGCAATCATTCCACTGAATGATAATTGCGAGATGCTCATGATGGTTCCTATTATTGTTGCCACTGCTGTTCCGACAAATATGCCCCCTACATGTACCGAGGCAAATATACCAACATGGACAAGCACTAATGGAATAGATACCATCCCTACTAATAACCCATCCATTCCCGTTAACAATAAAGCACTTACCATAACAGCTGCACCAATACGCTCAAATGTCCATTTCGCGGTTGTTACAGCATGCATCGGAACAAATAATTGAGAAAGAAAAACGGTCATAATTGCAGACAATATACTTTCATATAAAACGAGAAGTGAAACAGATAAAGGAATGTCTCCACCATACGACACCCATTGCCAGCCTATTTGGATAATGAGAACAGTTAATGCTACTTGCAGAGGTATTAACTTTTTTTTACGTAATACTTGATTAAATAATTGGAACCCTCCAACTTGCAAAAGGTGAAGGATTGTCTGTCCGATCCCTAGGGTTAAACTACCCGTGATTCCACCAATCCACACAAACGGTAGAAATGCTGGGTATCGAAGTGCAACAATCGCCCATACAGGCAAGAAAAATGGAACTGCAGCTTCAAACAACACTGCTTTGGATAAGAAAAACGAGATAAACAAGATGAGACTCGCTAACCCGATTTTTAATTTTTTCTTCTTTAGGACAAGGGTCCACCTCGTCCAAACATGATTCCGACCAATATTTTCGCTTGTCCAAGACTTCATACTACCAATCCCTTCAATGACGATGTTTCTCATTATAGGAGAGTCATTGCTTGAAGTTTGTCTTTTCATGGTACCCACGAAAAAAAACATTTCGACGAAAAATCGGAGGATTAGCGAAAAACTTTTTTCAAAAGACATCTTGACACTTTATACGATCGCTTGTAATATAAAAAATGTTCTTTTAAAAAGGCGGCCTAGCTCAGCTGGCTAGAGCGTACGGTTCATACCCGTGAGGTCGGGGGTTCGATCCCCTCGGCCGCCATTTTTTATATACGCATCTTAAGTTTTCCGCGTACTGCGGCAACAGATGCATGAACCACTTCGTGTGTGCTCACCGGAAATCCGGTCTGGCGATTGTAGCTAAACATCTAATTTTGGCCCCTTGGTCAAGCGGTTAAGACACCGCCCTTTCACGGCGGTAACACGGGTTCGAATCCCGTAGGGGTCATTATAAAAGCCAGCAAGAGATAATATCTCTTGCTGGCTTTTTTGTATCTTCGATATAAGTAAATGAATGAAATATTAAATATTATCCTAGCGCTCTAATTTCCGCGAATGGACTCGATTTGTCGTTTATGATGTTCATCATGTTCAGTAAAGTCGGCAAAATAGTTTTTTATCGACAATACATGCTCACCAATATAGAATTCTTTATCCCATTCCAGCTCATCAAGTTGTTCTAGTTTTTGCAAAATGCGCAAACGTTCATTTTTCGCATAGACCACAGTTTCTTCAAATGTATAATTGTTCGAAAAAACTGCGGCATCTGCATTAAATTTTTCAAATTCGGGAAACCTTTCCAATTTGGCTCCTTGTTTCATGTTAGGTAAACGTTCTTCAAACGTAAAACGATCCCATTCCGCTAAGTGCATCACTATTTGTTTTGCCGACCATTTTCCTGGTTGGTATGGAGTTGTAGCTTGTTCTTCTGAAAGTTCAAGTAATGAATCTAACCATAGATTATAGGTTTTCATCGCTTTAATAATGTCTTGCTTTGTCATTTTCATCGCTCCTTCACTTTCTTTTTCTCCAATCCATCCTCATATTCCTTTAATTTTATCCACAAAAAAACATCCCTGCCTATCAGCAGGGATGTTCCAATAAACACTTTTTCTACGATCAAAACAGCCAGCAATTTATCCTCGTTTTGCGCCGCGTCCGCCACGCTTCGATTCAGTTGCACGTTTTAAAGTGGATAACCGATCTTCACTATCTTTTAAGAAACGTGCCATTTTTTGTTCGAAATTTTCTTTGAACGGACGATCTCGATCGTTCGGACGACTATTTTGGCGTGGACGTTGAGGACGTTCTGGTCGCTCAGCTTGTGGCTTGGCTTTACGAATTGATAAGCCTATTTTACCGTCAGCTTCGACATTCATCACTTTTACTTCAACCATATCTCCAACTTTCAAATGCTCATTAATGTCTTTCACATAGTTATCAGCAACCTCACTGATGTGAACAAGACCTGTTGAGCCACCTGGTAGTTCGACGAATGCTCCGAAATTTGTGATTCCTGTTATTTTACCTTCTACCTTGCTGCCTACTTCAATTGACATAAAAAAAATGCTCCTCCTTAAAAATTAAGCCGGCCTCTTTAGAAGCCTTGTAATCTTGATAGCGGACCTTAAAAAAACAAGTGTCCACTCTTAATTATATCCAACAAAAAAAGAGTGTCAATAAGACTACTCTTTCGAACCCTCTTTTTTCTTATCATTTTTTTCATTTTCGGGGATGGAAAAAATGATTTCTCCCTCTTCAGATAAGAAATATTCTTTTCGAGCGAGCTTAGCAATATATTCATCATCATTTAATTTTATTATTTGTGATTGCAACATCTCTTGTTCTTCTTTTACTTCAGCAAGCAATTCTATAGCTTCTTGCTTTTTTTGTTCCTTCGCAGCTAATGCGTTTGATTGTGAAAACATTGTGAGCGTAATCCAGGCCATCACAATCACAACAAGTACAGCAAATGCACTGAGACGACGAAATAACCGGACTTTATGTTGTTTCTGCCGTTTTTCTTGTCGTTCAACTGAGCGAACGTAATCTTTATTAATGGAAGATACGTTGCGATAGTCTTCAGTTCGTCGATTCTTATCATCCATTACCGTTCACTCCCAGCCAAATATTGTCATCAGTTTTGTATTTGCAATTATAACTGATTATACACTATTTTTTAAGGGACCTTGGGTACATTTTTTTAATTATTTTTATTAATGGCCAGATAATAATCATAACTATCTTGAAAATGAGAACAAATAGATAACGTATAACCAAATAAATATGGAAAATGATCCACCAAATTGGTTGAACAATTAAGTGCATAAACACCCGTCTTCCTGCAAGAAGTGGTGTTCGAAACCACAATCCGTAACAACCGATTCCTGCCACCTGAGCAAGTGGATCATAAATACGCCAATTTCCATCTCTCAAATAAAACAATAATAGGTAACTTGCACAACCAAGAATTGTCCACACGATAATTTCAAAGAAAAAACGGTATTTTCTTAAAAAAGATTTTGGACTAAGAGAATTGGTTATGTCCCTAAAACTTTCAACTAAAAAGCCCGTGGCCACACCGCTTGCGATCATGGCCAACAGACTTAGAAATTGATAAGAAATTGTCATCCAAACAATTTATGCAGGAAGTTTTTGCCTTGTTCTTCGTCTTCTTCGTCGTATTGGAAAATTTTTACATGACCCTCTAATGTAAGTAGTCCCTTATCCACATCTAAGTGAACGATTCGCAACTCTTCACCTTTAATACTTAGATGTCCCTGCGATGTTCGAACAGCAAACTCTTCTTGATTAAACCGCTCAATTGATTTAACAGAAGTTAAATCCATTCTTTTACGGTTTCTTAGACTTATTACGTGATCTCCAGATGGGATTGTAATTGATTGTTCACCTTGATATTGCATAAAATTCCTCCTTTACTTGTCCAGTCCTTTTACTGTATGCGAGCAAAACAAAAAGCATGACCAAATTTCGGCCATGCTTTAATAAATTGATCAATGATTAATCTTCATCATCAATAAATTCCGGATCTACCTTTTCAAGTCTTTCTTCTTTTAATATCGTATACATCATTGTGGCTTCATCTTTTTTCACAGCATCTTTTAGCATTTCAATACGTGCTGTTACTACTTTTTGACCGAATCGAATGGCTAAAACATCACCAACTTTAACTACAGAACTGGCTTTACTAACCTTTTCATTAATCGTAATTCGACCTTGGTCAGCCACTTCTTTTGCTAATGTACGACGTTTTATTAAACGTGAAACTTTCAAAAATTTATCTAATCTCATGATTTTTTTCCCCCTTGTTGTGCTTAGCTTGTTGCCAAAAAGACTCAAGCTCATCTAGTGAATAGGCTTTAAAATCCCTCTTATCTCTCTGGACACGATCTTCTACATAATCGAAGCGAGATTTAAATTTACGGTTTGCGTGCATCATTGCTTCTTCTGGTGATAACCCATAGAAACGCGCGACATTTACGATTGTAAATAACACATCACCCAACTCATCCAGTTGAGTTTCTGATCCGCCATTTTTTAACTCTAGCTTAAACTCGTCCCATTCTTCTAGGAATTTTTCCATGGCCCCTTCTACATTTGGCCAATCAAACCCGACTTTCGCTGCTGCTTTTTGGTAATTGTAAGATGTTAAAAGAGAAGAATCTGCTCTATCTAACCCATCTAAGATTCTCTTAGACTGGTTCCCTTTTTCTTTGGCTTTTAACTCTTGCCAGTTTCGGAGCACGTCCTCTGCATTCTCAACTTCTACGTCTCCAAAAACATGTGGATGTCTGTGAATCATTTTAGCTGAAACACTCTGAAGCACGTCTTCTAAACTAAAATACCCCTCATCTTGTCCGATTTGTGCATGTAAAAAGACTTGAAGTAATACATCCCCTAACTCTTCGACAATTCCTTCATCATCTTGATTCTGAACAGCTTGTAAAAACTCATGCACTTCTTCAATTATATATTTTTTTAAACTTTCATGTGTCTGTTCTCTATCCCACGGGCAACCATCTGGTGCACGTAATTTAGCAATAATTTCTCTAAATGCTGACCATTCTTTTAACCGATTTTCCAGTTGCAGGACAGGAGGAACGTAAACAGTTGTTAAATTATTTAACTCTGCTGCTCGATCAAGTTCAAACAACGGTACTGTTCTAAGCTCTTCTACGCTTGTTCCTGCAGCAGTTACGATGGTTACCGGATAATCATCCGGATATTTCTCCATAAGTGTCAGCTTCACCTCTGAGGCGCTGTATGCATCGTAAACTTGTGCAATCAACACATGTTGGCTCATTTGAACATCATCTCTTTTAAACATGGTTCCGTCTAATAACTGAAAGCCCTCAATTGGATCAATACGGAGCGCATTAAATATGGGATCTAAGAAACTTTGTCCACCTAAGATTTCGAGTTGAATGCGTCCTTCTTTTTCCGCTTCAACGAGCCATTGAACCGTTTGTTCAGCTACTAACGGATGTCCAGGAACAGCATAAAATAATGGTGACTCATCTGCTAATTCAATAAGTGTCTCAACAATTTCTTTATAGACCATTTCAAATTCGTCATGTTTTTCATAGATAGCATCAAAACTTTCAAAAGAAAGACCTTCTTTAACCAACTCACCCAAGACAGGATGTTCTGCAGTTCGAACAAAAAGTCTTGTCGCTTTCATCAGCTTCCGATATAGCCCTAATGGCAGTTGGTCTAACTCACCTGCACCTAGACCGATAACCGTTATTTGTTTCATCATAGTGACCCCTTTCTATTTCCCCTGTTCAACGCTAATTGCAACATCGCCATTCTTCGGCCTAACGGCAATAAAAACCATTCTTTTTCTGCGACAATCCGGCTTTTTGCAATATAAAGTAAAAATACGCTAGCACCGACTGTGACACTTGTTAGAGCGGTCATCATTGCACCGATTCGATTAGAAAAGCCATCAAATAACCATATATCTGCTAAAAGCGTCCAGCTCCAAACAGTCGCAATCATACAAATCGAAGCCACAAATACATGCATATAAAATCTAAAGGAGGCATAGCGTATTTTCCAAACAGACTGCATGTATACATACATTCCGACTGTTATACTTGCAAATCCTATGTTACCTGCTATTGCCGCACCCATAATTCCAAACTGGGGAACTAGTAGTAAGTTAAACAAACCTTTTAAAATTAATCCGCATACAAGAATGACAGCAGGCATGATGACCTTGCCTAAACCTTGCAAGATCGATGTTACCGTCAAGATTAGGGACAACCAAAAGATTTGCAAACAAAATACCATAAGCGTGGTTGATAAATCACGTGTTTCAAATAGCATCTCATTTACTGCTGGTAACACCAATATAAGACCCAGGGTTGCAGCTACTCCAAACAAGAACGCAATACGGAAAGTAAGTTGTGCATATGGAATGGCATTTCGACCAGATTTTTTTTGTGTCGTATGTGCAATAAGAGGCACAATTGAAAGTGACAACGTTGATGCAATGAGGATGCCCATCTGCACTAAAGGTAGTCCTCGATCGTAAATTCCCTTTGTTTCCATCGCTTCCATTCGTTGAAATCCATTTTCAGTTAATAGTTTAAAAATCGTAAATGAATCCACGAGTTGAAAAAACAGCAAAATAAGGGAACTCATACTTACACTTAAACTGATAATCGTTAAATCCTTTAAAATGGGTTTCATTGATGAAAAAGCTTTTGGGAATACCTTTCCTTGTAGGAGACGTTTCGATCGTAAGAAGAAAACAAGCAAAACAATGCCCGCTACCTCCCCTACCAGGGCACCAAAGAGTGCTGTACTCCCTGCTGTATATAGAGATGCACCACTTTTCACCACAAAATAAGTACCAACCAAAATCACACAAACACGAACCGTTTGTTCCACCACTTGCCCATAAGCGATTGGCTCCATTCTGCCTTCCGATTGAAATGAGCCTTTTAATAAAGCAAGTATCGGCATTAACAAAACGACAAAAGATCCCGTTTTTAAAAGTTGTGCTAGTTTTTCGTCACCCATCCAAGTAGCTAATGTGTCTGCTCCTAAAAATAAAAACAGGAAACTTATTAGTGAAATGATACTTACATACACAAAGCTAACCAAAAGGATGGTTCTGCGTTTATCTTGATTTGAGTGGCCATGTTCATCTGCTAATAATTTTGAGATTGCCACTGCAAAACCGTATGACGTCCAAACCGTTAGTACGCCAATAAAAGGGTATACTTGTTGGTAAATATAGAACCCCTGATCACCCACAATGTTTTGAAAAGGTATACGATAAACGGCACTGAGTGCTTTAACGACAAGAGCTGCGATTGTTAATAAAACCGCCCCCTGCATGAATTGTTTCATCGTCCATTGTTTGTTCATCAAAGTTCCTCGTTCCATTTAAGCAATATCCATATTATAGCACGAACGGTTTGTCTCTTAAGAGGTTCATGTTTCAACTAAAAAAGGTCTCACACCCGGTGAAATTTTGGGTGTAAGACCTTTTTTCATGCTCCGAACGCCAGACCGCACCTCCGTTTCACAACCTCATTCGAAAACAGGTTTTCGATTCGATTGTTCCAACGTCGGAGTCGGTCTATCTTGGCGTTCT
>Ga0209013_10002936_pt1 | contig 15331 bp, 17 predicted proteins | sample Cruoilmetagenom2_FD_187291 | JGI IMG/M metagenome (GOLD analysis project Ga0209013, IMG submission 187291) | Oil polluted marine microbial communities from Coal Oil Point, Santa Barbara, California, USA - Sample 2 (SPAdes) (version 2) | ecosystem: Environmental > Aquatic > Marine > Oil seeps ... | reverse complement strand
TACTTTCCAGACCAAGAGGCCCGGGGCAAAATCCTGTCTGCGCCCGGTAACTATGGATTTTAAGTATTATCAGGACTTTCAGGGATCGCCTCTGGATGCCTATGCAAAGGTGCTGCTTGACGTAATCCTGGGTGATCATATGCTGTTCTGGCATAAGGAAGGAGTGAAACTTGCATGGCGCTATCTGACGCCTATTCTGGAAGAATGTGAGACCTGTGCCGCCAGGGAAGGCCAACTGCATACCTATGAAGCCGGCAGTTGGGGACCGGCTGAATCTCTTAAATGGATGAAATTGATAGTTGAATAGGTTGCAAGAATGTTCAGTTTTTTTTAGTTAATGTTGTTTGCTGCAATGAGGAAATATAGTTTTTTAATAATGAAAGAGGAATGATAAATTTTAATAAAAGGAATTATGCTATGGACAAATATTTTTCGGCCAGTCGGAGCATGGGAGTTATTTTGGGGATACTCGCTCTCACAACTTTTCTCCTAATCGGATGCTCCCAGACAAAGGTAACATCTGTCTGGGTTGACCAGGAATACCAGGGAGACGGGATCGACGATGTTTTCGTTGTAGGAGTATCCAAGGACGGTGGATTGCGAAGAATTTTTGAGGATGAATTTGTCACCCTGTTCAAACAGAGGGGAGTAAAAGCAATATCCAGCTATCGTTTGCTCCCTGACGAGGATCTTCGGGATGAAAAGAAATTGGACAGCAAGGTGAAAGAATCAGGCAGTGATACCATTCTCATGACACGGCTGCTTGATATCAGGAAGGACACACAATACGTTGCCCCGGACTATGTCTATGCCCCGCCGTCAAATTATTATGGCGGTTGGCATGGTTACTATAACAGAGCTTACATGGTGAGCCCCGGTTACACTGTTGAGTATGAAACCGCAGTGCTTGAGACCAATCTCTATGATTTGAAAACCGATAAGCTTATCTGGTCAGCCAGATCGGATGCGCCTGCAGATGGAAAAGTCGGAAAACATATCAAGGATTTTGCCAGGTCCATTATAAACCAATTGGCCGAAGCGAAGTTGATTAAGTAAAAGGGTCCAAGGGTTGTCAGCATAAAAAACTGCTGACGATTGACACAAGGGGTCGAGGGGTCAAGTTTAAAGGCTAAAGACCAGATACTTGTAACTGGTTGCTAGATACTGGTAAAACTCAGAGCCCAGGGCCCAGAATCCAGTAACAATTTTTCAAACTTTAGCTCCCTTTTGTCGTTATACAAAGATTAATGACGATTATTGGATAACAAGACAGTCCAATGATTGACAGACACTAGGGTTCAAGGGACAAGTGGAAACATTACTTTATCCCTCAGAGTTTATAATTTTTTACCCTCGAAACCTTGAAACCTTGAAACCTGGAAACCTTATTCCCTTCAGCCTTCAGCCTTCAGCCTTTAACCTTCAGCCTAATAACAAATGAGTTCTTTCAAGAAAATCAGAAAAAACATCAAATACTCCCTGCTGGTTGCAGCTATAAAAATGTTGTTGGTGGTTATACCCCTGCTGCCAAGGAAAATTGCAATGAAGTTGTTCGGCAGCCTGGGTGCGTTGGCTTTCAGGGTGATGAAGCAAGAGCGCAGTAAAGCAATCAATAATCTGAACATTGCCTATGGCCGGGAAAAAAGCCAGGCTGAAATTCATGCAATGGCGAAAGAGGTCTTTGTCAACCTAGGGAAAAGCGGTGCCGAGTTTGCTATTAGAATGGGCCAGAAAAAGCCCGAGCAGTTCTTTGAAAATCTTGAGGTGAGAGGTGCTGAGCATATACAGGAGGCTGTGGATAAGGGAAGGGGCATTTTGGGCCTGATCAGTCATATGGGTTCCTGGGAGTGTACTGCCCTGAGTGTGCCCATGCTGGAGTTTGGGGTTCCAGCCTATGCCATCGGGAAAAAACTCGGCAATGAACAGCTCAACAAGCTGCTTTTTGAGTCCAGAGGAAAAAAAGGAGTGCAAACCCTGGCAAGGGGGGCATCATATAAAACCATCCTGAGAGTTTTATCTGAAAATAATCTTGTCGGCATACTGATTGACCAGGATACTGACGTGCGGGGGGTGTTCGTGGATTTTTTCGGTAAGCCTGCCTACACACCTATCGGGGCAGCCATGCTGGCCATGGATTCAGGTGCCCCGGTATTGCCCGTGTTTTATCTGAAAAAACCTGATGACACCTATGAGTTCATTATTGATGAAGAGATACCATTGGTCAAGACCGGCAACAGGAGGAGGGATATGGAGGAGAGCACCCGCCTGTTCCATGCTGTTATTGAAAAATATATAAAAAAATATCCTACCCAGTGGGTCTGGATGCATAATCGCTGGAAGACAACTCCTGAAATGGTGGAGGAGAAAAAACAACAGAAAGCTCAACGTCAGGCTGCTCAACAAAAAGCAACCCAATAACCACAGTTGTAACCAGTGCCTTCTGGCATTGGCTTTTCATTAAAATCGATCTCTACTCAATGTTGAAGTCCGGTGAAAGAGGAGGTGACTGGGGCAACACCAATATTGATGAAGGCTGACTGTTTTTTTATTAGTCCATGCTAAAGGTTAATACCATCGTCTTTAGACGGTCAGCTTTAAGCTAGCAGCATGATTTTAGAGTTAGGCACAAAGGAGCAAAGGCACAGAGGCACAAAGTTTAAAAAAAATGACCTGATAGTTCTTCACTTTGCACCCTGAAGGGTATAAATGCCTTTGTCACTCTATGCCTTTGTGCCTCAAGCTATCGACTTTAGTCGATAGTGGTTGACTTTTTTAACTATCTACCAGGCTGAGCCCGTCTGGAAATAAAAGACAAAGTCTTCCGGGCCCCAGGCAAAATCAATGCCGGAATACAGGCCCAGTGCCCGTGCTATCAGGTAGCGGAATCCTGTGCCTCCCGCCCATCTGTCCTTGCTGTCGCTGAAGTCCCCCAATGAATCCGCCGTCCGGCCTACACCGCCGAAAAAGACCAGGCTCCAGCGTTCGTTCATATTCCAGCGGGTTTCAATATCAGTTGTAAGAACATTTTCACCCTGGTAACGCATTGCCGGGATGCCGCGCAGATTAATGTAGGGAAGGGTATAAAAGGGTGCGTCTCCGGAACTGAAGCCGCCGTACAACCTCCACCCCAAAATAATATCTGAGAAAAGCTGCCAGTAGAATCTGCCGGTACCATCAATCATCCGGTATTCTTTGGAGCCGGTTAAATCATTTTCAACAGTATAAAATAGTGCAGAAATATCAGCATTGATGCCGGTGTTTGGCGTGAAGATATTGTCCCTGGAATCATAGACTGCCTTCAAACCGAGGCCATAGCTTTTTATGTTGAGTTGCCAGGGATCAATCGGTAGTTTATTAAATTCAAATTTACTGTCAATGTTGTAATAAATAAGTTTAGGGCCAAGGAAGAAATTAGAATTTTGCAGGCGGAACAGCAATTCCTGTAATAGAAACCAGCCCTCTAGATTGTAATCAATGCCATTCTTGAGAATAGGTCTATTTTCAGTGCCATAGAATGTCAGGTTAACCGAGGGATAGATCACGCCGCCTGTATAGCGCATCCTGTCCTGTTTCCAAGTACCGAAATGAAAGCCACCGGCTGCCCAGGTGCCATTCTCTGTGCCAAGACCGACTAAACCTGAAATGCTGGGTGGAAGCAAAGGTTTGTTCTTCTCAGAGGCTTCTTGAGAATTTTGTTCAACTTGTTCCTGATAAGGTTCATTTTTTTTAGGATGAAAAAAAAGCAGTGCCGCTCCTGCACCGTATCCCACTGCAGGTTCTGTTATTATGATGGGAACAGGTAAAAATCCTTTTTTATTTAAAAGCCAGTTGCTGGCATCAAATTTGTTGTCGTGGGGGTCAATGAACTGGTCAAAGAATGAAGCCGCATGTACGATATGGACTGAATTGAATATCCAGAAAAGAATGGAAGCAATCCCAATTATTTGAGCGGTCTTGTTTTTGCAAGCTCTCAAAGAACTCTCCCTTGTTGTTGTAGATATTTGTCCTTGCCTAAATGGCACTTGATATATATAGTTAAATTGTGCAAATTTGCAATAAAATTGGAAAGTTACTCTGTTCTTATTTTGAAACATAATTTTTTGTAGCATTAATTTTAACAGGAGGGCCTTCAAATGAAAACTCAGAAAACAGACAAAAGAAATATTTTATTTTTGGCAGGGCTGTTATTCCTGGGTCTTACATTGATTGTCGGATCAGGTATGGCCTTTGCGAAATCCGCCAAGGAGATTGACGTCAGTGTCGATGTGACCCTGGACCGGTTTAAAGAGGATATCAAGGGCGGCGCTGAATTTCTGAAAAGCGCCAAAGGCATGCTGGTTTTTCCAAGTGTCATTAAGGCCGGCATAGGTATTGGCGGTGAATATGGTGAGGGCGCCTTGAGGATCGGCGGTAAAACCGTCGATTATTACTCCACTGCAGCAGCTTCAATCGGTTTCCAGCTTGGGGCCCAGTCCAAACGGGTTCTCCTTGTCTTCATGCAGGATGACGCCCTGAAGAAGTTCCGGGGGAGTGCAGGCTGGGAAGCCGGCGTTGACGGGTCAGTAGCACTCATTGAGCTGGGCGTCGGCGGATCAATTGACACCACCAATATCAAGGATCCGATTATTGGTTTTGTCTTTGGCAATAAGGGATTGATGTACAACCTGACCCTTGAGGGATCAAAGTTTACAAAGATAAAGCGATAAATGCTTTTACCCTGAAATTCTGTAAACTTTCAGCTGAAAGACTTATTGACTTTTAAGAGTTATCCTGCTCAGAGTTGAGATTTTAAACTGAAAGCTACCGCATTCTTTTGCGGAAGAACTTTACCAGGTCAAGGACGTAGTCACGGTCTGTGAGGAGTTGGATTTGGTCAATTCCTGTGGATTGAAAGAGATCGGATAATGCCCTGTTTTTTTCTTCAGCAAGATGGGTGTATCTGCTGCGTACTGTTTTGCTTCCAGTATCAATAACCACGATCTCGCCCGTTTCCGCATCCTGGATTTCCAAAAGCCCCACATCAGGCAAGGTCAGTTCCCGAGGGTCGGAGACTGTTACCGCTATCAGGTCGTGCCTGCGGGCCAGAACTCTCAGTGGTTTTTCAAAATTCTGGTCCAGAAAGTCGGAAACCAGGAACACAACCCCGCGTTTATGCAGAACCCTGCCTAAATAATCAAGGGCCAATGCAATATCTGTCCCGGTCTTTTTTCGTGTTTTCCCGGGTTCAAAGAAGAGAAGCTCACGGATCAGGCGGAGTACATGGGAGGTGCCCTTGGCAGGAGGTATGAATAATTGAATGGTGTCTGTAAAGACGATGAGACCAACCTTGTCATTGTTCTTGATGGCTGAAAAGGCAAGAAGGGCACAGAATTCAGCAGCAACTTCATTTTTGAGTTTTTCCCGGCTGCCAAAACTTCCTGACCTGGACAGGTCAACGAGAAAGAAAACCGTTATCTCGCGTTCCTCAACATAGCGTTTCACATAAGGATGGCCGGTGCGGGCCGTAACATTCCAGTCAATGGTCCTGATATCATCGCCGGGTTGGTAGGCACGCACCTCGTCAAACTCCATGCCCTGGCCTTTGAACACACTATGGTATTCCCCGGCAAGGACATCGTTGACTGCCTTGCTGGTGTATATCTGAATATAGCGGATCTTTTTAATCAGTTCCCTGGATATCATGGGACTTCAACATTGTCGAGTATCTGTTTGACAATATCATCGCTGGTTTTTTCCTCTGCTTCTGCCTCGTAGGTGATTATAACCCTATGCCTCAGAATATCCGGGCAAATGGATTTTACATCCTGGGGCGTTACATAGCCCCGGCCGGCAAGGAGGGCATTGGCCCTGGCTGCATTGGCAAGGAAAATTGTTGCCCTTGGCGAGGCGCCGTAGCGGATGAGGTCCCCGATATCCAGGTTGCATTTTTGGGGATCCCGGGTGGCGGCAACGAGGTTAAGTATATATTCCTCTATTTTTTCATCCATGTAGATGGAAGCGGCAAGAGAGCGAATACGGCTGATATCAGAGGGAGTAATAACAGGATTAACCGGGATCTCTCCTTCAGTTCCTGCCATGCGTCGAAGAATCAGCTGCTCCTCAGCTTTGCTGGGATAGGTTACCAGAAGTTTAAACATGAAACGGTCAATCTGTGCTTCGGGCAGGGGATAGGTTCCTTCCTGCTCAATGGGGTTCTGGGTCGCCAGGACCATAAAGGGATCGTCAAGGGGATAGCTTGCATCACCAATGGTGACCTGGCGTTCCTGCATGGCTTCCAGCAGAGCACTCTGTACCTTGGCCGGGGCACGATTGATCTCGTCTGCCAGGATGATGTTGGCAAATATTGGTCCTTTACGGGTAGTGAAATCACCTGTCTTCGGGTTGTAGATCAGGGTGCCCATCAGGTCGCCCGGCAGCAGGTCCGGAGTGAACTGGATGCGTTGAAAGGATGCCTGAATCGTTTTTGCCAGGGTGGTTATGGTCAATGTTTTTGCCAGTCCCGGCACCCCTTCAATAAGTACATGGTTATTGCAGAGAAGGGCGATAAGCAACCGCTCAATCAGTTCTGCCTGGCCGACAATTACCTTGCCGATCTCTTCACGGATACGGTTTAAAATCACCAGTTCCTTTTCAACTATTTCCCTTAACTGGATCACATCAACAGTCATTATTTTCACCAATAGAATTGAAGATTAAGAAGTAAATATTAAAAATGGCTAAACCTGATTATCTCAAGGTGCAGAAAAAATATGGGAGAAAAGGATTAATGTCAAGATTGTTTCTGATAATTTCACGCTGCACGGCTGGATGTGAATGTGATAGAAAAAAAGGTTTCAAGGGGTCGAGGTTGAAAAACAGGAAAAATAAAGTGTCTTACCTGACAGTAAATACTTCGTAATATTATCTACAGTATTAAGTGAGATTTCTAAATTGAATACAAGTTGTTATATCGTTTTTCACGATTTGTTAGCCGTCTTTTGAGATCAAGTCGCCTTCGATGTAGCGATGAATAATGCCGGAAATTAATGTTTGATAAGGGATACCCATCTGAAGGGCCTTTTTCTGAATCCCTTTAAGATCGTGATCATATAGTCGAATTGTAATCCGTTTGTCCTTTGTAAAGGTACTTACGGCCGCTGCTTTAATCGCATTGAGTTCCTTTGGGGAGGGTTTGGACGATTTCAACTGTCCGGTTTCGTATGCTTTCAATATTTCTTTTTCTTCTCGATCAAGTTTCATGACAAGCCTTCCTGTTCTTTTAAATAGTCCTTAGTCGCTTTTCTGCTTGGAATGATTGTTTTTAAAAAAATGTTATCCTTTTCAATAATGTGAGGAACCAAGTAAACGTAATTTTCGACTACAACAAAATAAATTTGCTGCCCTGGATATTTTTTCTGGTCCGGGTGATCGGCAACCATCCAGACATCACCCTGGCTGAGATGAAAAATAATCTGTTCAAATGAAATATTGCGATGTTTTTTCAGCCACTCGTTTTTGTCTGAATTCCAATCATATTTCATAATTAATAATGTACATCATTTGTATGTACATGTCAATTGCTAGTATTTACATATTTTAAAAACGGTTAACTTTATATTAGACGACCTAATAGACGTAATGTTTTACAGCCGCCATGTTCAACTTCTTCTTATTACTTAATCTTTTTGATATTGAAAAAAACAAATACGCCTTAAACAACCCTTGCCAGATTGTTTAGTCTGGTTGTGCCCTCAAGCCTTAATACTTTTGAATATTATTTTAATCGAACAAAAAAATATTCTTCACTCTTTGAAATTCGAGCTATAATTTTTTTCTTGAAACCTTGAAACCTTGAAACCTCGAAACCTCGAACCCTTTACTTCCCCGCCAACTTCTTCTGAATCAGCTGCAGATCCTGCCAGCTTGCTTTTTTCAGTTCTTCATTTTCCAGGAGAAGAGATGGAGGGAGGGATGGCATGAGGACTATCTTGTCTGCCAGTTTATCAGAGCAGAGGTCATTGAAATTATAGAAGCGGCCCCGCAATTGAAAAAGTGACTTGGTGGAGTGGAGGAGAACCTGGGAAGACTGGCTACCCATAGTGAAAATAACCTGAGGGCAGATAATTTCAATCTGACGGAAGAGAAAAGGCAGGCAGGTCCTTATTGCATTTTCATCGGGCTTTGCATTGTCGCCGGGAAAACATTTCACCAGAGTTGTTATGTAAACCTTATCCCTTGTTAAATTAATCGCATGAAGCATCCTGTCCAGCAACTCACCTTCTTTTCCCTGGAGCGGGACCGTTGCCATATCATCCTCTTTACCGGGGGCATCAGTTATGATCATGAGTTTAGCTGTTTCAGGACCATGCCCGAAAACAATATTGGTCCTGGTTTTATGCAGGCGGCAGCGATGACAGTCGCCAATCTCCTCACGGATATCGTGCAGTGTTGCTTTTTGGGCCAGGCCAGGATCAAAGAGATGTTTTTTTTCTGATGATTTGTGAATTTTCTCTTTTCCCCTCTGTGGGGTAACCCTGGGGTGAGAAGGAGAAGATTCAGCCTGTTTTTTCAGAAAACGTTCAAGAATCTTCGTGCGGGGGTATTCTTTGATACCAAGGGAATCATGATATTTGAGGAGTTTGCTGACTTGCTCTAAAAGGTCTTCTTGAAAATGGTCTGCCATTTTTTTGTCAATAGTATTTTAATTGCTGTTGTATTCTCATGTTTCATTATCTGCACTATCCCATATCTTCGCAGTTATTGCAAAAACAACCTTCAATACAATTTCTTAAATATTGCTCCAATTTTTCAGGTGGAAAACTTTACATTAATATAAATGAAATTGAGTAGTTAGCATTTTTAAAAAAAATATGTTAGAATTTTATGTTCCCGCTAACAATCTCTACAAAATATAATAGGAAGGTCGTAAGATGGATTATTTTGATTCAATCTCTGAGAAGGAGTCTATCCCCGAAGCGCTTAATGCAAAGTATTTGTACCTTCCAGGCATGGAACCGGATGATATCCCCAGTCATTTTATGGAAGACTCAATACAACTGCGATGGCAGGACGAACTCGGCAATAATGTCACCACTCTTGAAGAGTTGAAAGAGTATGTCGATCTGACTGATGAAGAAAAGGAAAAACTTCAGAAAGTCATTGATATACATCCGATGAGCATCTCCCGATATTACCTTTCCCTGATTGACCCGAAAGACCCGAATGACCCGATCCGCAAAATGGCCGTTCCCTCGGTAAATGAACTTGATGTGTCCGGTTTTTACGATACCAGCGGTGAAAAGGACAATACCAAGTTGCCCGGCCTGCAGCATAAATATAAAAACACTGTATTGCTGCTCTCCGCCAATGTCTGCTCCATGTATTGCCGGCACTGTTTCAGGAAGAGAATGGTGGGCCTCACCAATGACGAGGTCATGGGCCGTTTTGACGAGGCCTATGAATATATCGGAGCCCACCCCGAGGTCAACAATGTGCTGATCTCAGGCGGAGACTCCCTTATCCTGCCCACCAAGGTTATCGGTCATCTTCTTGAAAAACTTACCAGGCTGCCGCATCTTGATTATATCCGCTTTGGCACCAGGATGGTGCTCACCTACCCGGACCGGATATTAAAAGACGACGAATTGCTCGAAGTTTTTCAGGCTTATTCCAAGAAGGACCGCAGGATCTATCTTTCCACCCAGTTTAACCACCCGAACGAAATAACCGAGCAGTCCACAGAGGCTGTAAACAGAATTATCGAGGCTGGCGTTATCGTCAATAACCAGGCCGTCCTGCTTAAAGGGGTCAATGATACGCCTGAGACCCTGGCTGACCTGCAGAAGAATCTGGTGCGCATCGGGGTCAATCCCTACTACGTTTTCCAGTGCCGGCCCGTGAAAAGGGTGAAGAGCCATTTTCAGGTTTCCCTGGCAGAGGGCTGTCAGATTGTCGATGAGGCGCGGGGGATGCTGGATGGCGTCAGTAAGAGATTCCGCTATGCAATGTCACACGAAAGAGGCAAGATAGAGATCCTCGGCATCATGGGCGATGAGATGTTCTTCAAGCACCAGCAGGCCAAGGATCCTGAAGATGCCAGCCGGTTTTTCAAAAGAAAGCTGGATGAATCAGCGGGCTGGTTGGATGAGCTGCAGGAATGCTGACCGCTGACCGCTGATCGCTTATATCACCTCATCGCTAACCAGCTTATTCACTATCACCTTGATAAAGTCTTTGGTCAACTTGTATGCAGCATCCTGTACATAGACATCAGATGCGGTAGCCCACGCTAATTTTTCAGTTTCTGCATTATAAATATTTGTTTCTAAAATGATGACCTTATGGGTTGTTGCGGGGGAGGGCTCCTGAGTTGATTCCAGCCCTTTCTTATAATATTCATGCATCTGGTTGTAATATGCATAGGGAACCCGATATGTGTTGCCGGTTTCCATTTCCCTTTCCCCTTTACTGCCGGTCAATCGGGTGATCAGGACAGCGTCTATCCTATTCTCGGTTATATGGCTGACAATAGTTTCCTTGTCCAGCATCTTTTCAGCCGGGATTAATGTATAACTTGGGATAGCTTTACCCCCTTGAGCTTCCAGTTGCCTGACAAATTCATCCTCAAACAGTTCCCTGACATTCTGTTGTTTGGCAGCACCGATAATAAGAAGTTTCTGGAATTTTTTTCCAGAAAGATTTTCGTCCTTCCAGGTCCCGGATAATTTTGTTGTAGCACAGGCTGTCAGGATCATCAAAAGAACTGCAGTCCCCAGAAATGTCATCTTTTTGTTTATCATAATTGCACCCTGTTATTCTTAAAACTAACTAATGAGTTATTAGACTTTATACACTATAATTTTATTACATAAAGTTGGTATTGTTTTCAATTGTCATTTTGGTGGGATATTAATATGTGCTAGTTAATTGTAATTACTAATATTTTTTATTCTCTTGGTTTATTAAGATGACAAACAATTTAGTTGCAGGTAATAATGCCTATTATCTTTACTAAATAGCAATATTTATTTCACTGAAGAGGCAATCAGCAATTCAGATAAGCAGCCACAGGAGTTCAATCGGAAAAATCATGAAATTAAAATAATAGTGGGGAGACGGTGAAAAGGTTAAAAAAATTGCAGAGCAGATAGCTTGATAGAGTTTTGGAATGAGAATATAGTTTAAATGAGTTTTGGAATAAGGAAAAAGTTAAAAGGATAAAATCTTATCTATGGAGGGGGCTGAAATGAAGAACTCAAAAAGTTATTTGGTAATGATCGGCAAGGTAATGACGGCAGTCTTTTTTCTTGTAGCTGTCATGGGCATTTTTTCAAACTCTTATGCTAAAGGTAAGCACGGCAGTATGAAATACAACGCATCAATTGTACCCAAGTTTGGAACTTCAGTAAAAATACCGGAGAACCTGGATGTCTATTTCTACGGACCGGCCGACAGGCCATACGCAGTTATCGGAATTATAAAGGGGACCCCATTTGATCCGGTTATGTGGGAGCCCATTTCTTCAGATGCTGAAAATATCGGCAAGTGGCGCTACCTGGTTGAGAGCTATAATGATATGCTGAGGAACCCCTATTGGGGCTATGACTTGTATGGTCCGGACGGAAAGCTGTTCGGGCATTGGTTATCCTACGAAAGACGGACCGTGATCAAGATGAGTAAAGATAACAAGCTGCAAGTGTACACTCCAGACGTGAGATCCCGTGCCAGCGAGTTTGAAGGCGGAACTAATTAGTTGCAGCTGGATTTTTCAGCAAAGGATTACGAACAGGTTTTTTCAGATTAATTGCTGCTCAACTCTATAAGGCGGTACATTATGAGACGCTACGCACTTCTATTCTTTGTCTTTTTGATTGCAATGGGTATCAGCATGAGCTGCGTATCTGCAGATAAAACTGATAAGGGAATGCAAACCGGGCCCGATGCAAATACCAGTGCCAAGGAGGTACAGTTGGACGATGGCCTTTATGCCAGAATAATTACTCCCAGAGGTGCCATTACTGTTTCACTGGAGTTTGAAAACACTCCGTTGACAGTGGTCAACTTTGTGGGACTGGCAGAAGGGACCAAGGATTTCAAGGTTGCCAGGGGCAGAACGAAAGGTCCGTTTTACGATGGCCTTACGTTTCATCGGGTTATTTCCAACTTCATGATACAGGGAGGTGATCCACTTGGAAGTGGCACCGGCGGCCCGGGATATAAATTTCCGGATGAATTTGTTCCCAGCCTGAGATTTACAGGACCGGGAGTGCTTGCAATGGCCAATGCCGGCCCCAAAACTAACGGCAGCCAGTTTTTCATCACCCATAAAGCTACCCCGCATCTCAATTACAAACACACAATTTTCGGTCATGTGGTTTCCGGTCAGGATGTGGTGAATGCTATCCGGCAAGGTGATGTTATTGAGAAAATTGAGATCATCAGAAACGGTGACAAGGCTAAAAATTTTGCCACGGACCAGGCTGCCTTTGACAGGCTGTTGGCCCAGAGGAAATAGCCCGCATTTCTCACAAGCCGATACATCCGTATATCCTGCAGTGCAAGGCGTTTAACATACTAAAGTATGGTCAATCCCCCTTACACTTTGTCTATCCGGCGTCTCGGCTTGTGAGAAACCAGGGCTGGAGTTGCGATAGAGTTCAAATGAGGAAAAATGTTGAGAATGGGAGGATTTTAGGACCAACGGCAAGAACTGGAAGGTCCGTTTGGACGGCTATGGGTTCATAGAATTCTTCTATGGAAAAACCGACAATAGAAACCAAACACAGAACGCCTACCATGCTCGGCAGGCGTTCTGTTATGAGAAGATATTATGCAAAAAAAGCCTATTAAAAGTGTAATTATTACCTTTCTTCTGATATGTGCCTGTCATTTCCTGACAGCAGGGACGGCAGACTCTGCGGAGCGGCCGGACTTCAAGGAACTTGTCGGCAAATGGGTTCGAACTGACGGCGGTTACACCCTGCGTATCAGAGACGTTAAACAGGACGGTACCGTTGATGCAGGATATTTTAATCCAAAGGATATCCATATTGCTGAGGCCAACGTTTCTGATCGGGAAGGGTTGGTAAAACTTTTCATCAGATTTCAGGATGAGGGGTATCCCGGGTCAACGTATACCCTTTATTACTACGCAGAAAAAGATGCCCTGGCCGGCTTCTATTACCAGGCTGTAATGAAACAGACTTTTGAAGTGGTTTTTATAAGAGAATAACGAGTTTGTTCAGCTTTGGATTGGAGATTGAAATGAGATGAGGAGCTGAATTGCGCCTTTTTTCTTTAGTGCGGCCTTTCAGTAAAACAGTGGGTTGACTGGATTGTAAGGCATGCTTATATTCAACCTACCGTTACGGAAGACTATTATTAAGGAAATAAAAAAATGCCTATTTATGAATATCGCTGCAAGGATTGTGAGACGGTTTTTGAGACCTTTGTTTCATCCATCTCAGATGCTGATAAGGTTGTCTGCAAGAAATGCGAAAGCAGGAATGTAGAAAAGCAGATTTCTACATTTGCAAGTCGTTTGTCCGGCAGTTCAAGTGCTGCACCGGCAGGAGCCCTTTCCGGCTGCTCATCCAAGTCCGGTTTCTCTTGAGCATGACATTCCGGGGGCCAGGTTTGGCTCCTTTAACATATAAGGGCTGTCAGTTTAGCACAATCTAACTGGCAGCCCTGTTTTATTTGGCACAAAGGCACAAAGTGGCAAAGGCACAGAGTTTTTTTTTAGGGTTCATGCCTAAATAAGCTAAAGCAGAACAATTGTGTATAATCACATACAATTAAACCCAAGAACATCTTAAACTTTCATTTTTCTTTGTACCCTGAAGGGCACTCTTTTTAGTACCTCCTTGAGGGGTATAAATGCCTGTTGCGGTGAGAGTGACGAGCTCCTTCTATTGGCAGGTTAAAGAGTGATTCTTCTGGGTCCGCATACTTACTTTTTCTTTTTAAAGATGTAGAGCACCTCATTTTCTTTGAGCATGCCATACTCTTTTCTGGCTTTTTCCTCCAGAAAGGTAGGGTCGTCCCGCAGTCTGTTTATTTCCTCCTGCAGTGCCTTGTTCTCAGCCTCAAGCGTTTGGTTTTCCGCCTGGAGTTTTTCAACTTCATTATGATTCCGGACCATGTCGAAGACGCCCCTGTTGGGAGCAAAAATAATCCACAGAATAAGCAGCAGGACAAAAATCAAAGTTGAATAGGATAATAGCTTTGTTTGGTGGTTTGTGAACTTATTGCGCATGGGATCGTGTGCTGGACTGCTAAAAAGGTTATAATTTAAAAAGGTCTGGGTTTAGCGTGAATTGTTTTGTCTTTTGAATCAGGAAAAAGTATCACAGAATATGTGCATGTGCAATTGGAACCATTCTAAATGCAAAAGATTTTATGCCTCAACATAATATGAAAATTTATCTTGCCAGCGCCTGCCTGACAGGGCTCAAAACCCGGTATGACGGAAAAATTATACAGAGTGCTGCGTGTAAGAAGGCTGTGGAAGGGGCAGTATGTATACCGGTCTGTCCGGAACAACTGGGCGGTCTTTCAACGCCAAGGGTGGCGGCAGACCTGGTCGGCGGCGACGGTCATGATGTGCTGGCTGGACATGCCAGGGTGATTACCAGGGATGGTCTTGATGTGACCGGGAATTTCATACTGGGTGCCAGGCAGGTTTTAGAAATTGCCAGGCACCATGACATTGCAAAGATTTTTTTAAAAGCAGGAAGTCCTTCATGCGGCCTTGCTTCGAAGATCGGCGTGACAGCAGCCTTGCTGCAGAATGAAGGTTATACCATTATTGAAATGGAGTAGAAAAGTTTTGTCGGCATACGTGTCAATCGTTGGTTTGATTTGTTAACCAACACACTGCCGACGATTGACACAAGGGGTCGAGGATAAACTTCTGTTTTAAGCTGAAAGATGAACGCTGGTAGCTGACAACTTATCCACTGTCTGAAGATTTTTTAAAGGGTAATAACTTTATGGCCGGCTCCTTAGGTTTAAAATATGACCTGAGGTCATGATCTTGAATAAATGTCAGAATTACCTTGGAGGTGTTGGATAGCAGCGGATAACTAATTGATTTTTTTAAATAGTTATTAGAACCTGACAAAAAGCTTCCAACGACAACAAAGAGCAGACTGATAAAGAAAATTCCCTTGATGACACCAAAGAGTCCCCCTATTGTTCTGTCAAACCAGGTCGTAAGACTGACATCCATTACCTTCTTCAGCCCTAGGCCCAGCAGCTTGATCAGGTAGAAAAATGCAACAAACAACAAAATATAGGTTATGAGAAAAGCTGTGTGGGAATTTTCAATATAGGGGAGAATTAAACGATA
>Ga0209013_10002935_pt1 | contig 15334 bp, 14 predicted proteins | sample Cruoilmetagenom2_FD_187291 | JGI IMG/M metagenome (GOLD analysis project Ga0209013, IMG submission 187291) | Oil polluted marine microbial communities from Coal Oil Point, Santa Barbara, California, USA - Sample 2 (SPAdes) (version 2) | ecosystem: Environmental > Aquatic > Marine > Oil seeps ... | reverse complement strand
CTCTGCATCGGATGCCGATACAGAAGGAGAAGAAGGAAAGTATTTCGTTTACACCTATGACAAAGCATTAAAATCTTTTGAAAAAGCAGGTATTCCTTCCAAAGCACATGCTTCACTTGCTGAAGCCTTGCATATCACAGAAGAAGGGAACTTTGAAGGGAAGAACATCATACGTGTCGATGATCCGACCCATTCTGACATCCCTTACTATAATGAAGCGATAGCTGCACTCAAAAAACGCAGGGAAAAACGTACCTATCCTTTCATCGACAAAAAAGTGCTGGTCTCATGGAATACCATGATGATCAAAAGCCTTTTTAAAGCAGGCAGAATAAACAAATCCTACCTCAAACCCGCCATCAAGTCACTTGACGCCCTGCTGGACAGTATGTATATCAATTCTGAACTTTTCCACTCTACACTCCTGGGTAAAAAACCAAAGATCAAAGCCTTTTTGGAAGACTATGCCTATCTTTCCGATACACTCATTGAAGCCTATGAAAGTACGCTTGACGAGAGTTACCTCATTACTGCCACGAAACTGACCAACGCTGCCATAGAAAAATATTTCGATAAAGGCAAATGGAAATTCTCACGTGGAGAATTTGAAACCAATGCGGACATTTATGATTCGTCCTACCCTTCTTCCGTTGCAACAATGCTCTCCGTACTTTACAGTATATCCTCCCTTGTAGATATCGTCTATAAAAAGTTTGTCTTTAAAACCCTGGAAATCTACTCGTATGATGTCATGCGTCAACCCATCTCTACACCACGTATGAGCCGTATGGTGATACGTTACCTCAAAGATGACATCATCATCAAAGCAAAAGAAGATGCACTGAAAAAACACATCAAAGACCTGGACAGCCTGCCGCACCCTTTTTCTCTTCTGAAAAACGATAGCAATAACGGGTTTATGCTCTGTAACTCCAACAGTTGTTTTGGGCATGAGAAAGATTTCAAGGGTGTACTGGAAGTTTTAGAGAAAAGGTAATTTCTATATGTTCTAATCTCTGCACTAACTTTTAATAGTGATAATGAATTTCATTTTAAGCTAGATTAAAAAAACTTTGATTACAATACCCTCATAAGTTTGTTGATAACTATTATCATCTATGGTAATTTTTAAATATTACTATATTTTATTAGCTTACAACACGAAATATTAACATCAAACAAAGGGAAATGATAATGAAGAAAATTGTAACACTTTCGTTACTCACAGCAACTGTTTTGCTGGCAGGGGGAGATATAGCGCCTGTAGAACCAACAATAGCAACAGAAGATACCAATACCTTGGCATATGCCTTTGCAAACGGTGAGGTGAGCGGACAGATACGTGCAGGATATATCAATTTCAATCCAGAAGTCAGTGAACCAACAAATTATACAACAGCACTTGGCGGTCAGCTGAAGTATGAAACAGCAAGATACTATGGATTTAATGTAGGTGCTGCACTCTATACTTCACATGCTATCTCTGGACTGAGTGGAAATAAAAGACGTGGTAAATATAATTATGAACTCGCTGGTGATAACCACTATGATACCCTTGCTGAAGCATACATCGGCTATAAATTTGAAAGCTTCGAGATCAATGGTGGTCGTGTACGTATAGACACACCTTATGCAGACAGTGATGACATCCGTATGACACCAAACACCTTTGAAGGGGTGGTGGCAACTTATGGCATCAATGATGAGTTTTCACTGTTTACTGCCTATGTGACCAGATGGCAGGGGCCCGATGCAGAGAGCTATGATTTTATTGACTTGCTTGGACCAAATACGAATGGTATGGCTATTGCTGCATTGACCTATGCTACCGATCATACTGAAGCATCTCTATGGTACTACCATGCAGACAAAACAGCAGATATATTTTATGGTGATGTCATCATGAACTATGAGATAAGTGAAGGGGTTGAACTGGTTGGCGGATTACAGTATGCCAAACAAAACGAAAGAAGCCATTCCGGCATAGAAGGCACGCTCTATGGAGCAATGGCCGAAGTCTCTTTCTCAGGACTCTCCCTCAGTGCTGCCTATGACGAGTTGCATGTGGGTGAATTGAAAGAGTATTTTGGCGGTTTTGGTGGTGGTGTCGCGTTTGTCAACTTAAATGAAACGACAGCCGGTGTCATCGCAGTGAACCAGGGTGTTGAGGCAGTAAAACTTGCTGTCGTGTATGATTTTGCCGAAGTGGGTATAAATGGCTTCTCTGCAGAGTATAACTACGGAGATTTTGAAGGTAAAAAACATGGTCATTTTATAGAACAAAATATGATCTTAGCCTATACTCATGATGAAGCGTGGGATATTGAAGCAATCTACGCTCATATCCACGATGAACTCACTGGTCTTGATGATGAAGGCTTTGAGAGATTCTTGGTCAGAGCCAACTATAACTTCTAAAGTACATTTACTTATTGAAGACTGGTATATCAACCTCTTGAGACTTTCCTGCTACGTAAGGGCATCATAGTCTCCATCTGTAATTGTCATTTTATGTAACACATGTTACAGACAAAGAGTTTTTTTCTCGTCATAATGCTTTTACAAATCAATTAAAAGGAAACATTATGACATGTAACGTAGGAAAAATCGACAGAGCAATCAGAGGTGTGGTAGGTGCTGCAGCATTAGCCTGGGGTGTAATGAATGGAAATATCATTGCTGATGTAGTGGGAGCTGTACTTCTATTTACTGCGATCATCGGATGGTGCCCACCCTATGCACTGCTCGGTATCAACACTGGTTGTAAAACCAAAAACGATTAAAAGTTTTTCGTGCTATAGTGATACATCTATAGTACGGAGCCCCTATGCAACTTAGCACTTATCCTTTTCTGGAACAACTAGAACCAGAAGCACTACAATTTCTTAACAGACATATAAAACCCATTAAAATACCCAAAGGCACCCTGCTCTTTTACCAGGGTGATATTTGTGACAATATCTTATGGCTCACTTCAGGAGAGGTACGTCTCTATACCCAGTCTGATACCATAGAAGAGATCACGCTCTATACACTCAAAGCAGGAGAACAGTGCATTGTCAATACTGCTTCCCTTCTTTCCGGAACTGATGCGGTCGCTTCCGCAGAGACAATAACGGACATAGAAGGGTATCTCATCGATGCGGAGAGTGTCAAAAGACTCAGTAAAATGTCTGATGTCTACCAAAACTACCTGTTCTCACTCTATCAACTCCGCTTTGAAGAGCTCACCTCTCTTATCAATGACATCAAATTCAAACGTTTGGACACACGTATTTTAGAGTGGCTCAACAAACAGCCTGAAAAAATGGTCGACACCACCCATGAACAACTTGCCATTGAACTTGGAAGTTCACGGGTCGTGGTAAGCCGTCTTCTCAAAGAACTGGAGCAAAAAGGTACAGTTCAGCTGCACAGAGGAAAAATCGAACTTCTTTAGCATGTAAATATCTTATAATAGATATAATCTTTCCCATGATTAAAGAAAGCTTAAAGATATTTGCAGGAGATTTAAAAAACTCTTTTAAAGACCTGCTTCCCATTATCGTTGTTGTTGCACTATTCCAGGGGGTCATCATCCAAGCCATGCCTGACAATGTAAGCTCCATTGTCATAGGTTTGACCATTGTGGCGATTGGACTTGCACTCTTTATACGTGGACTTGAACTGGGTATCTTTCCTATTGGTGAGGGATTGGCTGTTGACTTTGCCAGAAAAGGCTCGCTCTTCTGGTTGCTGGCTTTTGCATTTACCATTGGTTTCTCTACAACTGTAGCTGAACCGGCACTCATAGCGATTGCAGACAAAGCAGCCTTAATAAGTGATGGCCGTATAGATGCATTTTTTCTGCGCATGACCGTTGCTTTTTCGGTTGGTTTTGCGATAGCCCTTGGTACTTATCGTATCCTTATTGGTCACCCCATACATTACTACATCATCAGCGGATACATCATAGTGGTGGTGATCACCTTCTTTGCACCAAAAGAGATCATAGGCTTGGCATATGACTCTGGCGGTGTCACCACCTCAACAGTCACAGTACCTCTAGTTGCTGCTTTGGGTATAGGACTTGCATCAAGTATCAAGGGGCGTAACCCTGCCATTGACGGTTTTGGTCTGATAGCATTTGCCTCACTTATGCCTATGATATTTGTACAGGCATATGGGATACTGGTCTATTCCACATCCACAACAGCTACAAAAACTGTAGAAATTGCAAGCAAAGTTATAGAGAAGGGCAAAACAGCAGCATATCACTTTGATTGGATGAACATCTTCTGGGAACTTGTCAATACGATCATGGATGTGATACCTATACTCGCAGTGATCTTCTTTTTTCAATATCTGGTCATCCGTAAATCTGTAGCACACTTACATAAGATCCTGATAGGGATCATACTGGTGATACTCGGGCTTTATGCTTTTATAGTAGGACTTGAGATGGGGCTTTTCCCTATAGGTGAAACGATTGCTTTTCAACTCACAGACATGAAAAACAATCTGCTCATCTATCTCTTTGCCTTTCTTATAGGTTTTTCCACCACTATGGCAGAACCGGCCTTACTTGCCATCGCTATCAAAGCTGAAGAGATCTCTGAAGGAAACATTAAACAAAATATACTGAGAATTGTAGTAGCATTAGGTGTAGCTATTGGGATAAGCCTGGGTTCATACCGTATCGTTACAGGGGATCCAATACACTATTATATTATTGCAGGATATATCTTGGTTATTATATTTACCTACTTCGCTCCAAAGTACATCGTGCCTATCGCCTATGACAGTGGCGGAGTCACCACTTCTACTGTTACCGTACCCCTGGTTGCAGCATTAGGATTGGGGTTGGCAGAAAATATAGAAGGACGGAATCCACTCATAGACGGATTTGGTCTCATCGCTTTTGCCTCTCTTTTCCCTATGCTTACAGTGATGGGTTATGGGATACATGCAGAGTATTACAAGAAGAAAAAATCAGAACAATCTATACATAAAGGAGAGGTATCATGAAATTTACAGCACTTATCACCATCATACAGGATAAAGACGAAGAAGCTGCCATAGAAGCTGCCAAAGAGGCAGGTGCAGGAACAGTGACCATTTTACACGGGAAGAACATAGGTCTTGAAGAGAAAAAAGTATTCTTTGGTCTTACACTTGAAGAAAATGTCTCTGTACTGCTCTTTGTTCTGCCAAGGAAAATTTCCATGCATGTTATGAAAGTACTGCGCAAAAAATTTGATCTGGACAACCCGAAAAACAGTGGCTTGGCATTTACTCTGTCACTCAGTCATGTGGCAGGTCTTGATACAAAAGAGTTACATAAATTTGAAGATGATATCAAATCGATGATATAAAAGGAGGAGAAAAAATGTTAGTAGAAAAGATTATGACCCCTAAAGAGAAACTGGTGACCATATCGCCTATGGCAACGGTAAGAGAAGCAATCAGTTTAATGAAAGAACATAAAGTACGTTCCATTATTGTCGACAAACGTACAGAGGATGGTGCCTACGGGCTTGTGACCTTCAAAAACATCCTGCAAAGTATCGTGGCAGAAGATGGTGATATAGACCTTCTCAATGTTTATGACATTGCTGCAACGCCTGCTTTTTCCGTCTCTACCAAACTAAATGTAAAGTATGCTGCAAGAATGATGGTACACAACAGTATCAAACGCCTACTGGTGCTCGACAATAATGAACTTCAGGGTATCCTGACCATGACCGATATCATCGGTATTCTTATGGACAGTGTAGAGTAAACTTATTTCTTGATGACAGGAAAGGTAAGTATGAAGGTACTTCCCTCTCCTTTCTTTGACTCCAAGCCCAGTCTGATCTTATACTTTTTACAAATTGAAAGTACAATATTCAATCCTATACCAAAACCGCCGCGCTCTTCATTTTCTCTCTGATAACGTTTGAAAATATCATTTTGTACCTTTTCATCTATCCCTATGCCTGTATCTTTAACTTTCAATACATTATCTTTGAGTGTGATCAAAATACTGTCCCCTACATCAGAATACTTGATCGCATTTGAAAGCAGATTATCGATCAGTCTATAAGCGCTGATCTTGGGCATGAGCACTTTTGTAGGTTCAAGCTCTAATTTCAGGTGTAGCCGTTTTGCATCGATAAGTTCTTTGACATAAGAGACCCGTTCTTCAACAATTTGGGCGAAACAGAGGATCTCGGAAGCCTCTTCATTCCCTTCCAGTCTGTAGGTCAAAGTACTGTACATGGTACTCAATCGCTTGGCACTTGCTTCCAGACGGCTCATCTTTTTAGGTTCCACGCCTTTAAGTGACTGTATGGTCATGAGTATGGCAGAGATAGGCGTATTGAGTTCATGTGTTGTGTCGGAAATAAACTTGTCAAGTGATTCTATCTGCTCTCTTACAGGTCTTAAAAAAAGCCGTCCCAAGAAATATCCTACTATACCCATCAGGATAAAAGAGAGTATCAGATATCCTATGATCCGTATACGCAACTGCTGTAGTGTTTTGCTCAGTTCATTTTCTTTGAGTACAATATAGCGTACGCCCAGATGGTCGCTTTTATCCTTCGTGACCGTATAACAACTCTTGTCTTTTGTAAAAAAATCTTTATCTATGACCTTAAAATCATCAATTTCCGTATAGAGAGGTTTTATATCTTTATCATAATAGCCTGCCTGAAAACGGCAATGCTTCAGATTTTGCAGGAAAGCGTTGCGATGATCCCTGTTCATCACACCTTTTGTATCATTTTTCATAGCCCGCATCACGATGGACGATGAAAGCATCCGTGCCTGATACATCATTTCAAACTTCATCGCAGATTTCATCGAAGCCCTGTTATTTTCAAAGAAAAGATATCCGATGATGACCAAAAGGACAAATACCGAACTGAGATACAAGGATAAAAAACGAAAAAGCGACCTACGCTCATACGATGTTAAAACGATAACCTTCTCCTTTGATATTATCAAAATACTCTTTTTCAAACATTTTTCTCAAATTTTTTATATACGTACGGATCGTTGCATGGGTGGGAATATGTTCATCATCCCATACATTTTCTATGATTTCGTCACAAGAGATGATCTTTCCGCTGTTGCGGATAAAGTATTCCAGTACCTGCGCCTCTTTTTGTCTCATCTCAATGACCTTGTCTTCCACGAAGATCTGATGTGCCTTGGGAATGAACTTCATTCCGTCAAACTCTATCTCTTCCTGCAGACGGTATATCTTCACAATGTGTTTAATGCGTGCTTTGAGCTCTTCAAGTTCAAAAGGTTTTTTCAGATAGTCATCTGCACCAAGGTCAAAGCCTTTTTTGAGATCATCTATACCTGCGAGTGACGTAATATAGATGGCCGGTGTGGTATTTCCTATTTCTCGTAAATAGCTGAGTATTTCAAAGCCGTCAATATTGGGAACATTGACATCAAGCAGTAACATATCATACATATTGGAACCTATGGCATCCAATGCCTTTTCACCATCAAAAAAACTCTCTACACTATAACCGTTCTCAAGCAGGAACTCTTCCATGATCTCCTGTAGGATCACATCATCTTCGAGTAATAATATCTTCATTTAAAGCCTTTTTTAATCAATATGATATTTTAGCATATCCTTTGTGTACTGCTCTACACAAAGCATTTTTTATGGTATACTCTTTTTATGAAAAAAATCACACTCTCACTCACCATGACCTTAATCTTGTTATCAGGATGTACACAAGTTGTTACAGCCCCAATCTCTGTTGCAGGCAGTGTTGCAGGTGCAACCATAGATGTGGCAGGATCTGCTGTAGGCGCAGTGACTCCGGGATGATCCTAGAGGGTTTTAAAACCTCTGTGCATTCTTAAATTCAGATATTTCACTCTCAACCATCTCATCGCTATTTATTAGAACGCAACAGAGCAAAGCTCTTTTTGCTTCGCTCTCGCTAAGAGTTCTTCAGCAGAATGCTCATACGACTAGTCGTATCTTAAAACCTCTGTGCATTCTTAAATTCAGATATTTCACTCTCAACCATCTCATCTATCATTCTTACATAAAGATCATTGATGAGATTGGGAGAGAGATCCAGAGAAATGGCCTGCTCTCTTACATTTGAAATAACATCTGCTATCCGTTCCTCAGCTTTTACCTCATCCACAGATGTTTTAAAGTGTGCGATCTGTCTGATATAATCATTTCGTTTTGCGATCAACTCTACGATATCTTTATCTACCATATCAATATTATCTCTTGCTTCTTCAAGCGTACTGCACTTTTTAATTTCCATAATTCCATCCTTGAAGTCTATCTCTATAATTAACACTATTATAGCCTAAAAAGATCTGAATTTATAGAGAATATATTGAAGATGCATCACGGGTTTACTCTTTAGACTATTTAGCTATAATTATTGGATGAAAAATAAAAAAAACTTATGCTTATCTCTCTTAAGTACTGTTTTACTTTTATCCGTCCCCATGCATGCCAGCGAAGATACGACGCCAAAAAAATACAAAGAGTGGAAAGTACGTCCCTTCGTATTTTCATCTGATATCAATGTAACAGAAAGCAAAGACTGGATCATTGCCCCTTTCGCTTTTTATACAGAGACCACTGATTTTTTTGTCGGAGTAGGCGCTATTAAAGAGGGTCTATTCCAGCCCCAAACAACATTGGCTGCATTGCTCTTTCGCGGACGTGAACAGAATGTCAGGATCAATGGACGGGAACAAAAGAAAAACTTTTCCGGAGGCATCCTCTCCTTTTCAGATCTTAAACTTCCCTATACAGAAAGATCTTTCTTTTCATTTGTAGGTCTAAAAAGTTATTTTCCAAAAATGAAACACTATATTTTCGGTTCCAATGATTCAAAAAAAAGTGATGTCATCAAGTCGGCGGGAGATGCAAACTATTTTAATACCACTTTCAAATATGTCCTTCCTCTCGGAGAGGGACTGGAAAATCCCGCAGGGATCTGTTCACTGCAGGATGGTTTTGCCCTGGGCAGACACGCTTGCGGAGGCGGGACCCCACTTTTGACAGGCAGAACAGCCCTAGGGATAAAGACATTTTACCAATATGAGAATTCTGAAAATACATTACTGTGGAGGGATCCCATTTGGTGGAAGCACGGCACTTCACTGCCTACATGGAATACCAATGGTCTAAGAGTATTTCTCACCCATGACAATACCGACTTTAATCTCAATCCCTCAAGAGGGTACCAGTTTGAGCTGAAGTACTCCAGGGACTTTGGATGGGGAGACTCTCTGCAGAGCTGGGATGCCTTAAGCGTCAAATATAACCGCTACTTTAATCTTGACACCTTCTCTTTTACCAAACAAAATGTACTTGCACTGAGTGTATGGTCCGCCTACTCTTTCTCATGGGAGAACAGCAAAGAGGTCGCTCCAGGTATCAATGCACACCGTCCACCCACATGGGAAGGTGCCCGTCTGGGAGGATTGAATCGTATGAGGGCCTATGATCAGAACCGGTTTTCAGACAAAGCAGCATTTTATGCGACAACAGAGTATAGAGCCATCATCGACTACAACCCTTTTAAGAGTTATGATACAGTGAATGTACCGATAGAGTGGTTTCAAATCGTTGGATTTATAGAAGCAGGACGAGTCCATGATCAGTATAATTTTGATCTTTTAAGTGATATGAAATATGATGTAGGTGTCAGTTTACGTGCGATGGTCGTAGAATTACCAATACGTTTTGATGTGGCTTACGGTACTGAAGGTGTGAATATGTGGCTGATGGTCAATCAGCCTTTTGATTTTTAAATCAAAATAGAGTATCTGTTCCCACGCAAAACATTTTTACTCGTTCCACCAGTCCTCTGGTGGAATGCAGATTACAACCCAATGAAAAAATAACTTTTAAAATGTAACAATAAGCTATATGTGTTCCACCTCAGGAGAGGTGGAACAAGGTCTATGTGGGAAATTTACTCGTTCCTCCAGTCCTCTGGTGGAACAAAGAGAAAATATAATAACATTAGTATCACTTTTGATATTTTGATGTGATAGTATGTACAAGGAAGAACATGAAACATATAAACTATATGATAGGAATATGCAGTTTGTTTATTTGCTTAGGATGTATAAGCACTTTACAAAAACCAATAGCCAATATAAATGCAAGTGCAACCATTGTCCTTATAAACGATACCGTCACCTTTGATGCAAATGCTTCTAGTGACAGTGATGGTGAGATCGTCTCTTATGCATGGACAGATGCTCAGGGTAATACACTGAGTGACATGATTAGCTTTACACATAGCTTTAGTACTTCAGGAGAACATAATATTAGCCTAAGTGTTATGGATGATGACGAACAGATAGGTACAAGTCAAGTAAGCATACTGGTTGAAGCAGAACTTCTTTCAGTGAGCCTCTTTTCAGAAGTCTCTTCATTAGAAGTAAACCCAGTGACAGAACTGAATGCAACAGCTTATTATAATGATGATACAACCATCCCGGTAGCTACTTCTGCTGAATGGGTCATAGGAGACACAAGTATCTTAACAGTAGATGAAAACGGTACACTTAAAGCACTGAGTGTAGGAACTACAAGTATCATAGCCAAAGTAGGAGAAATAGAATCAAATTCCATTAGCATAGAAGTGATCCCTTTAGACACTACGCCTCCAACACTTACACTTAATGGCGAAGCAGAGCTTACGCTTATACAAGGCAATCCATATACTGAACTTGGTGCTACTGCTACAGATGATAGAGATGAAAATGTAAGCATAACTCAAACAGGAGTAGTAGACACGAACACTGTAGGAACATACACCATTACTTACACCGCTACAGATAAAGCAGGAAACACTGCAACAACACAAAGAACTGTGAATGTTGTACTGCCACCAGATATTACGGCTCCAACACTTACATTAAATGGTGAGAATGTTATTACGTTATTTCAAGGTGTAGCATACACAGAGCTTGGGGCAACTGCAAGTGATGACAGAGATGGTAATGTGAATGTAGCTATTAGTGGAACGGTAAACACAAGTACTATTGGTAGTTATATAGTCACATACACTGCCGTAGATAATGCAGGTAATAGTACTACAGCACAAAGAACAGTAAATGTTGTACTGCCTCCTGATGTTACGGCTCCTGTTATCACACTCAACGGTGATGCATCTATCACACTATTTGTAGATGTGAATTATGAAGAACTTGGAGCTACGGCTACAGACCAAAGAGATGGCAATGTGAATGTGACCATAACAGGAAGTGTAGACACTTCTATAGAGGGAACATATCCCATAACATATACGGCTATAGATAAAGCAGGCAATGAAGTTATAGCTACCAGAACAGTAAATGTAGTAGCCCCTACACTTGCAAGCATAAGTTTGGAGAGTGATGCGACTACTTTAAATGTGGGAGAGACAGTAGAGCTTACGGTAATGGCTACTTATTCTGATAACAGTACAAGAGAATTAGATACAAATATAGAGTGGATAATTACTCCTGTTGATAGTGTAGATGTTAATGGAAGTGTGCTTACCGTAAAAAAAGATGGTGATGTGGCTGTGCAGGCTAAAGTAGGCAGTACACTTTCAAACACACTTAACTTAACCATAGCATGGGTAGTGAATGGTCATGTACTTCCACCCGAACCAGACCCAACCATAAACAATAGTACGCTTCTTGGGGTAGATGTGAATGACAATGGGGTGAGGGATGATGTGGAGAGGTGGATATATACTAAATATAAAGACAAACACCCTATTCATATAGATATCGCAATGCAGGCAAGTAGAGCTTATAAGCAAATTCTTGAGACTCCTGAGAGGGCTAAGGAGATTAGGGAGGAGGTAAATGGAGCAATATTTTGTGCATCATATTATAAATTTGGAGCACAATTTTTTAATGACCCAATACTAGTGCATGAGCGAATTGATGCACCAGTAAAGAGTAAATATTTTAACACTAAAGAGAGAAATAATATTTACTGGCAATATGATACTTTATTGAGTGGAGGTGTTTATCCCCTTCCTAAATATGATGAAAGAAAATTATTTTGTGATTTTAATACTTCATCATATGACAAGGAATAGGGGATGAAAAAACTACTATTTCTACTTCTTATGTGGCTCTATCCAGTATTTAGCTTTGGGTCTATTAATGAGTATTTGATAGATGTCTATTATGCTAATGGTATGCAAGTTGATGAAGGAAATGCAACTATAAGTACAATATTATTAGAAGATTCAATTATAAAAGACAGATATGGTCTTGATTATAAAGAGTATCATTGCTCGTTCCACCAGTCCTCTGGTGGAATGCAAATTACAACTCAATGAAAAAATAACTTTTAAAATGCAACAATAATCTGTATGTGTTCCAGCTCAGTAGAGGTGGGACAAGGGGGAGTGGGGAGAGAGTACAACAATAATATAAATATGTCAATTTGACATAAAATAAACTGCACGTACAAATAAGTGTTATCCTGTTTACAAAAAAGGTAATATTGTGGGAAGAAGTAAATATAAGATATATGAACCAACACATCCACATTTTGTAACCTGCACTATACTGCATTGGTTGCCTATATTTACACGAAAGGAAAGTGTACAAATCATCATAGACTCTCTCAAATTCTTACAAGAAAAACATTACTAGAGCAATTTAAATTTTATGTGGGGTAATAGAGATTGAGAAATTTTGGTAGTTTAGATGTGCGTATGCGTTCCACCAGAGGACTGGAGGAACGAAAATAATCTATATGTGTATTCCACCTCGGGAGAGGAAGAACAAGATTTTTAAAAGCGGAGTCTTACTCTACTTCTGCATCGATAACATCGTCATCGTCCGCTTTTTTGGCACCTTGTGCTGCATCTGCTCCGCCTTGCTCTTTAGCATACATCGCTTCAGCCAGCTTGTGACTTTTTTCAGTCAATGTTTTTACTTTTTCTTCTATCTGCTCTTTGCTTGCAGAGTCATCTTTAAGTGTCTCTTCAAGGTCAGTGATCGCAGCTTCGATACCTTCTTTTTCTGTCGCATCAAAACTCTCACCAAGATCAGACAATGATTTTCTTGTTTGGTGGATAAGCGCATCTGCCTGATTTCTTGCATCGACTACTTCTTTTCTTTTTTCATCATCTGCTTTATGTGCTTCCGCATCCTGTACCATTTTTTCGATCTCATCATCAGAAAGTCCGCTCGAACCGGTGATTTTGATCTCTTGAGATTTACCTGTTCCTTTATCAGATGCAGATACTGTCAAGATACCGTTGGCATCAATGTCAAAGGTTACTTCGATCTGAGGAACCCCTCTTGGCGCTGCCGGGATATCTCTAAGCTCGAACATACCGAGTGACTTATTGTCTTTAGAGAACTCTCTTTCACCCTGAAGTACGTGGATACTTACTGCCGGCTGGTTGTCTTCTGCAGTTGAGAACACTTGTGACTTTTTCGCAGGGATCGTTGTACCTTTTTCAATCACTTTAGTCGTTACCCCACCCAGTGTTTCAATACCAAGACTCAACGGTGTTACATCAAGAAGAAGAACATCTTTTACATCACCTGCAAGTACACCACCTTGAATAGCTGCACCAAGCGCAACCACTTCATCAGGGTTCACAGATTTGTTAAGCTCTTTTCCAAAGAATGCTTCTACTTTCTCCTGTACCAACGGAACTCTTGTTGAACCACCAACCATTACAACTTCTTTTACTTCACTTGTACTAAGACCTGCATCTTTAAGTACACCCTGAATAGTCTTTATAGTACTCTCAACAAGGTCTGCAACAAGTGACTCAAACTTTGCTCTTGTAATTTTAGTTACCAAGTGCTTTGGTCCAGAAGCATCTGCAGTGATGAACGGAAGATTAATTTCTGTTTCAGTTGCAGATGAAAGCTCTTTCTTTGCTGCTTCAGCTGCATCTTTGACTCTTTGAAGTGCCATTACATCCGCTTTAACATCTATACCTGTTTCAGATTTGAACTCACCTGCCACAAAATCGATCACACGGTTATCAAAGTCATCTCCACCAAGGAATGCATCACCACCTGTTGAAAGTACTTCTACTACACCATCACCCGTTTCAAGTGCTGTAACATCAAATGTACCACCACCAAGGTCATACACTACGATCTGCTCTGCATCTTTTTTGTCAAGACCGTATGCAAGTGCTGCTGATGTAGGCTCATTGATGATTCTTAAAACATTAAGACCAGCAATTGTTCCTGCTTCTTTGGTTGCTTTTCTCTGAGCATCATTAAAATATGCCGGCACAGTAATAACCGCATCTGTTACCGTCTCTCCAAGGTATGCTTCTGCATCCTCTTTCATTTTCATAAGTACTTTTGCAGAAATTTCCTGCGGTGTATACGTTTTTTCCGCTACTTCAATAGCACAGGCACCATTTCTGTCGATCACATGGTATGGTAATCTCTCTTTAGCTTCAGCCGCTTTAGGCTCATCACACATAAGACCCATAATTCTCTTAATAGAGTAGATGGTCTTCTCAGGGTTTGTCACCGCTTGTCTTTTAGCAGACTCACCAACAAGGACTTCACCTTTGTCTGTAAATGCCACAATTGAAGGGGTTGTATTTTTACCCTCTTTGTTAGCAATGATCGCCGCTTCTCCGTTTGTAAACACTGCCATTGCAGAGTTTGTTGTTCCTAAATCTATTCCTAATACTTTTGCCATATTAAAATCCTTTAACTTTATTTAATTATTATTTTTAAAATTTACTTACAGGTTGAAACCATAGCCGGTCGCAAAACACGGTCTTTAATGGTATACCCTTTTTGCATCACTTGAACGACATCACCTGCTTCGTGGTCCTCACTCTCGATCTGCATGATTGCCTGATGTACTTCAGGGTTAAACTCACCTTCACAGTCAATCTCTTTAATATGGTTCTTTTCCAATATCTTTTTGAGTTGATTATATGTAAGGTTCACACCCTCTTTCATCTTTTCAAGTACTTCCGAAGAGTTCTCTTCATTGGCACCTTCTATGGATGAAATAGCATTCTCGAAAGAATCGATCACTGCCAAAATGTCTTTTGCAAAACTCTCGTTGGCATACGACACAGCATTCATTTTATCTTTTTCTAAACGTCTCTTGGCATTTTCAAAATCAGCATGCGCCCTAAGATATTTATCTTTATAATCTGCAGCTTCTGCAAGCGCAACTTCAAGAGGATCAGCTTCTATCGCTTCTTCTTGTGTTTGATTTGCCTCTTCAGCCTGAGACTCTTCAAGATTTTCATTCTCTTGACTCATAAACAGACCTCCTTTTTGTTATAAATAGTGCATTTATTTCCAATGCTTAAATTTATTATACAACATTTAG
>Ga0209013_10002933_pt1 | contig 15338 bp, 18 predicted proteins | sample Cruoilmetagenom2_FD_187291 | JGI IMG/M metagenome (GOLD analysis project Ga0209013, IMG submission 187291) | Oil polluted marine microbial communities from Coal Oil Point, Santa Barbara, California, USA - Sample 2 (SPAdes) (version 2) | ecosystem: Environmental > Aquatic > Marine > Oil seeps ... | reverse complement strand
AATGCTTAGATTTGCCACCTCTCCTACTGGAGATATGCACATAGGTACCCTACGTGTTGCCATACTTAATTACCTTATCGCACAGCAGCGTAAAGAGAGTTTCATCGTCCGTATTGAAGATACAGACAAAGAGCGTAACATCGAAGGTAAAGATACTGAGATCATGCAGATCTTAGAAAAGTTTGCCTTGAATCATGAGAGTGTTTTTCATCAAAGTGAACATTTACACATGCATCAGACACTTGCTATACGTTTGCTCGAAGAAGGAAAGGCTTTTGTTTGTACCTGTACAGCAGAGCAACTCGAAGCAGACAGGGAGACAGCAAAAACACAAAAAGTAGCCTACTCTTACTCTGGACAATGTTTTGATGTGGATAAAACGGAGCATTCAAAATTAAAAGAGAGTGGTATCCCTTTTGTTGTCCGTATCAAGAAACCAACCGAAGCGATAGTCAATCATGACCTTATCAAAGGGGACATTACTACCGCACCGAATGAAGTAGACTCTTTTGTGATCTTACATACTGACGGTACACCGACCTACAACTTTGCTTGTGCCTGTGATGACATGATAAGCGGTGTAGACTTCATCGTTTGTGGAGAAGACCACCTCTCCAACACACCAAAACAGATACATATCAAAAAGCAACTGGGATTTGACCAAGAAACCATCTATGCACACTTACCCATCCTTTTAAACACTTCAGGTAAGAAGATGTTAAAACAGGATGATACTTCTTTAGTCAAATGGTTGTTTGGAGAAGGGTTTATTCCTGATGCTATCATAAACTACTTGTTACTTTTGGGAAATTCTAAAGCACCAGAAGAGATCTTTACCCTACCTGATGCCATAGAGTGGTTTAATATAGAGAATATCTCAAAATCTGAAACAATATTCGACATAGATAAACTGCGTTTCGTTAACAGAGAGCACCTCAAACGCATGGATGACAGACAACTCTCTACACTCTTTGGATTTGCAGATGCAGACATCGGAAAACTGGCCAAAATCTACCTTGAGGAAGCCAGCACAATTAAAGAACTTATTGCCAAGATAAAACCAATCTTCGCAGCTAAAGATTTTGAAGGTGAATGGGGTGATCAAATGCATACGATGGAAGACATCATCCAAAATGCTCCTATGATAGATGACTTTAATGAATTTAAAGCACACATCATGCAAGAAAGTGGACTTCAAGGCAAAAACTTCTTTAAGCCGCTAAGACTCATTCTCACAGGTGCCGAACATGGACCTGAACTCTCTGAGATCTATCCACTTATCAAACCATACTTATTGGAGGTAGCATCATGAATGCTCTTATCTACGCCATCGTACAAACACTACACACAGTTATGAACCTTTACATCTGGATAGTCATTATCGCTGCATTACTAAGTTTTGTGCGACCTGACCCCTATAACCCAATTGTACAGGTACTCCACCGTTTAACAGAACCTGTAATGAGCTTTATCAGACGTAAAATGCCGTTTGTTGTATTTTCAGGTATCGATCTCTCACCTTTAGTGGTTATTTTAGGCCTACAACTGGTCGATAACTTTATGATGCGTGCTGTACTGGGGTAAAGAATGAAAGTAAAACCTCTTCTACTTTCATTACTGCTTGCATTTTTCATGGGTACTTCATTGCTTCATGCAAAGAAGTTTACCTACTCGCAAATACATGAAATGCCAATGAGCATAGAAAAAGATTACTATATCTGGCGTTTTCTTTCACAAACTACCACTACAGCTGCAGAGGCAGAAAAAGTTATCTACGAAGCAAGCAGGCTCAATACCAAGCTGCGTACAGCATACAGGAACAGAACCGGTTTAAATGTTGAACTTCCGAAAATTAAAGCAACTGGAGAAGCAAACAAAAACTGGCGAACACGAAGTAAAGCCCATAAAAGTTTTAAACATGGTATTGCACTGATGCAGCAAAAAAAACCTAAACAGGCAGCAGGTCACTTCGAAAATGCACGTAAAAATTATCTCAAACGTTATGACATAGACAAATCCCTCTTCTGGCTCTATATGAGTACAAAAGATGATGAATACATCAAACTTTTACGTGAGAGCTGTCATGTCAATATCTATACTTTAATGGCAGCAGACACCATAAATGAAAGATACCCTAAAACCATTACCGAATCCCTTTGGAAAAGCAGTACCTGGGGATTTGATATTGAAGACCCTATCGATTGGGCGAAAGTTAAGCACAAGATGAATTCAGGTGTTGACTTGAATGATTTGGCAGATGACCATAAGTCTCAAGAAACTATAGGTGTCTATACCTACCTCAAAGCCAAAGCCTGTAATTATACGGAGTCTTACTTTCCTATGCCGTACCGTAAAGCCATGAAACACATGACACCAGAGAGACAAGCACTTATCTATGCTATAGCAAGACAAGAGAGTCGTTTTGTACCAGCTTCTGTCTCACGTTCTTTTGCACTAGGCATGATGCAGTTTATGCCATTTCTCATCAAACATGTATCCAAGGAAAAAGGGGAAAATATAGATTATGATGAAATATTCAATCCCTACAAAGCCATAGAGTATGCAGACTTCCACCTTGACTATCTTACCAAGTACCTTTATCATCCACTTTTCATAGCGTATGCTTACAATGCGGGTATAGGATTTACAAGAAGACACATTAAAAATAAGCGGAATTTTAGAAAGGGTCCTTATGAGCCTTATATGAGTATGGAAAAAATGAAAAACCATGAAGCCAAAGAGTATGGGAAAAAAGTACTGGCAAATTATGTCATCTATCTAAATAAGCTAGGTGTAACGACACGTATCTTTCCACTCTTAAAAGTACTTGCCTCACCTTCCGAGACAGATAAATTTAGAAAGTAAAACGAAAACAATTTATATTAAAAAGCTTCTTTGGTCAATACATATTTCGCCACTTTGGCGAAGTGTAACTTACCTTTTCCGTACGATTTACTCTCAAAAACAAGTGTGATCTTTTTATTTGACTCATGGGGAAAAGTAACGAGATAATAACTGCTCCATGGGGTTACAAAAGACAAATCTTTTAAGCGTTCATCATCCAAACGAAGTGATTTGATCTCTTTGGCTCTTTTTCCATTTAGGGTTAAGGTGTTTCCTTCACCGTTAATCTTTCCGGATGCTTTATCTTCCAAATACAATCCTACGATAAAAACTTCATCCCTGGTATCATTATTTTCAAAATTCGGAGTATAGAGATAGGTAGCGGTCAACATCGCTTTGGTGACGTTGTCCTGGTAAAGTTGTGTTTTTTCTGTTTTTTGTAACTGTTTATGATAATTAACTTTTTCATTATAGGCTTGCATCAAATCTGTCTCTTGTTTTGATGTACAGCCAAGCAGGAGAGCAATGGCAATAAACGATATACTTGATCTAACCATATACACTCCTTGTAATTAATACGGATTTTAACATACATTCAATAAAGATTGATGTATAATTCATTAATCATAATTCAAGGAAATAATGCCGTGAGTAAAAGAGTTGCTGTAGCATTTACCGGTCCATCAAACAGTGGGAAAACCACCCTCGTGGAAAAGATCGCTAAAATATTGATAAAAGAACGTAAAGTTGCCATCATAAAAAATGACCCTAAAGACAAAGCACAGTTTGATGTGGAAGGAAAAGACAGCCATAAATTCTCACAAACAGGTGCAGAAGTGGTCATCACTTCTCCTACACGTACTACGTACTTCTCCCAAAGAGAAAAAACATTGGACGATATAGTGGCGATGATCAATGACTTTGACATCTTACTTGTTGAAGGGCTTAAAACACTTCCGCTACCGCGTATCGCTGTCTTCAGAAACAAGATAGACGAAAGTTATTTTGCCTGTAGTGAAGCCATAGCCATTGATGACACTATAGATATTACCACCTATTCTATACCAGAGGGTATCGATATACTTGACCTGAATAACAGCACTCAGATCATAGAGTGGATCAATACTCATGCAAAACACATATAAGTAAAAGAGGAAAAAAGATGCAAACCATATTTGAAACCATCGAAAAAGTTGCGATCAAAATAGACCATGCGATCAAAACGGAAGATTTAGGCTACAGTGACACTGAAAATACATCTGGTGAAGATCAACTGAAACTTGATGTAAAGAGTGACTATATCATAGAAGAAGCGTTTAAAAATGTCTCTCTTGTAAAGTCCTTAGTAAGTGAAGAGAAAGAAGGTGTATTGGAATTACATGATGATGGAAAATACACTATCTGCTACGATCCCCTAGATGGTTCAAGTCTCGCAGATGTCAATCTCTCTGTAGGATCTATCTTCGGTATCTATGAAGGAGAGCTGAAAGCTGAAAATCTTGTTGCCTCTGCTTATGTTGTGTATGGTCCTCGTATTGAACTTGTGACGGCAACAAAAGAGACCAAACCTAAGCATTACAGAGCACAGGATGGGCTTTTCAACTTCATCTCTGAGATCACACTGGATGAAAAAGGAAAACTCAATGCTCCTGGCGGAACACAACAAAACTGGAGTGAATACCACAAAACATTTGTAGATGGCCTTTTTGCTGAGGGCTATCGTCTCAGATACTCTGGCGGTATGGTACCTGACCTTCACCAGATACTTCTAAAAGGCGGTGGGATCTTCTCCTACCCTGGTACATCAGACAAACCACATGGCAAACTAAGACAACTCTTTGAAGTCATCCCTTTTGCTTTTATGTATGAGCAAGCAGGTGGACAAGCGATAAATGCTGAAGGTATGAGACTCATGGAACTGGTACCAAGTCATCCACATGACACAAGCCCTTGTTTCTTTGGTTCCAACTATGAAGTAACTAAACTAAGAGATGCATACGGGGTGAAAGCGTAATGTCAGATCAAGTGCTCGATGAATGGCAGATAGCCCTAAAACAGAAAAAATCTGAATTAGATGCCTGTCAAACAGAGCATCAGGTAAAAAGCTGCATGAGTTGCGAAAAATTGCTTGAATGTGAAGTTCGTGATAGTTACATCAAAGCAGTGTATGACAGTATGAGTAAAGGTGCCGGCGGTGGATTTGAGTTTTAATGAGACTCTATCAACTTTAACTTCTCAGCCCTATTCATCTTCTTTTTGATCTCATATTCACGTTTAGAAGCCGAGCTTCTATCTGGATGTTCTTCGCTATAGACCAGGCTTACAGGTCTTCTGACACGTGTATATTTTGCCCCTTTGTCAGAACCGTTATGCTCTTCTATGCGACGTTCCAACTCTGTAGCGATACCAGTATAAAAAGTGTTATCAGCACACTTGACTATATAGACGAAATACATAAAAGTATTTTAGCTAAATTGTAAAGTTTTGTAGATTAAATAAAATGTTTGAAGTATGAAATTTTCTTTTAAGATCAACCATGCAAACAAGCATTGCATGGTTTGATCAACTAGAGGTATGTTATTTCAATTCAGAAATATACACTGCCAATGCTTGTATCTGCTCTCTAGTATAATTTCGAACAAAAGATTTCTTACCATGCTGAATCATAGGACTTTTTGGTTCACAGACCGGAACTTCTACTTTACAGGTTCCTGCTGCATAACTATAGAGTGCTTCCTCTATTTCATATGCTTCCATTTTATTGATGATTTTTGATTTACCTAGAACTGTTTTATCACCATTATGTCCATGACAACCTGAACACTTCTGTAAATAGATTGTATTTGCAGAATTTGCGGACAACATACTTGTGGTAAAAACCAAAAGCAGAATTTTTAGAATATTCATTTTTACCCCTTTATAACATAAATACTTATTTTATTATACTAAAGATTAAAAAAATTTAGACTTATAGTAAGCATTGATTTAACACACATCCCTATTTGGAAAATGAAACATTATTTTAACGATCATCTTCCAAAGAATATCCTTTAAAATAGACACGTATAGGATCCATAGAGATATGAAACTTCTCTGAATATATTTCTGTTTTGATCAGTACATCTTTTTTTTTCAACTCGTACTCGCTTACGGTTTTATAAAAGAGTGTGACGATGACTGGTCTGCTAGAAAATTTGTTACAATCTTCAATCTCTATATAGTACTCTCGTTCCATATTTTTAAATTTATAAAATTCTTTATTCCCAAACTTATATATCTTTTTTTTGTGGGTTCGAAGCTTTTGGATCTCTTCACGTTTTTGTACACTGAGTCTTTTTTCGTTAAGTTTATTTAATATCTTCGTTTTTTCTTCTTCTGTATATGGACCCTTCTTACCTTCGAGCGCTTCTTCTGCTTTTTGCTGAACAAGTCGTTCCTCATTCAATCTATCCATAATGAGTTTTTTTTCTTCAGTACTGTAGGTCTCTTTTTTAGAAATACTCTCTACATCTAATGTTTCAGTTGGATGATTATCCATGTCAGTCCTTTTAGATTTCTCCAGTTCAATTCCCAATTCTTTCTATTATTATACATAAGAAATATATAATTTCATAATATCACCCATAATACAGCACTTTTTGGCTAAAATATCCATCAAATTTACTCTACAAACTCATTTGTTTAAGGAACTACAAAATATGTCTTGTCACAAAAAATCTTATATTACAACCCCGATCTATTACGTTAACGACATTGCCCACATCGGCCATGCATACACAACCATCATTGCAGATACACTTGCACGTTATTCTCGTATGTCAGGATTGGAGACTTTCTTTCTTACCGGTACAGATGAACACGGTCAGAAAATAGAAGAAGCTGCAAAATCCAGAGGTAAAACAACTCAGGCGTATGCAGATGAAATCTCCGCAACCTTTAAAAACCTTTGGGATGATTTTGATATCTCTTATGATAAGTTCATTAGAACTACAGATGCAGACCACATGAAAGGTGTACAAAAAGCCTTTTCAGTCATGCATAAAAATGGTGACATTTATAAGGATACCTATAAGGGTCACTACTGTATCTCTTGTGAAACCTTCTTCCCTGCCATTCAACTGGTTGATGATGAGTTTTGTCCGGAGTGTGGTAAAAGCACCACTATAGTTGAAGAAGAGAGTTACTTTTTTAAACTCTCCAAGTATCAAGATAAACTGCTTCAATATTATGAAGATCACCCAGATTTCATTTTGCCTAAGAGTAAAAGAAATGAAGTGATCCGTTTTGTAGAAGGTGGATTGCAAGATCTTTCCATCACGCGTACAAGTTTTGACTGGGGTGTAAAACTACCAGAAGACATGAACGATCCTAAACATGTAATGTATGTATGGTTAGATGCACTTATGAACTATGTGACAGCACTTGGATATGGTACTGATGATGAAAAGATGGACCAGTGGCCTGCGCGTGTTCAACTCATAGGTAAAGATATTTTGCGTTTCCATGCTATCTACTGGCCGGCATTCCTTATGAGCCTTGACCTGCCTCTTCCTACACATATTGCTGCACATGGTTGGTGGACACGTGATGGTGAGAAGATGAGTAAGTCTAAAGGTAACGTCGTTGACCCTAGAGAAGTGGCAAATGCCTATGGATTGGACAACTTCCGTTACTTTATGCTTAGAGAAGTACCATTTGGCGGTGACGGTGACTTTAGCCAAAAAGCACTCATAGACCGTATCAACTCTGACCTTGGTAATGACCTTGGAAACCTACTCAACCGTCTTATAGGAATGAGTGGTAAATACTTTAACGGTACAGTAGACTCTGTAAATGTGGCTAAGTACTATCAGACTGAACTTGATGATGTGCATGCATCTTTGGAAAAGTTGGAACCGCTGCTTTTTGACATGCAGATACACAGATACCTTGAAGAGCTTTGGAGACCACTCACTGTAGCCAACAAAGCCATAGACATGTACCAGCCTTGGACACTTATGAAAGAAGGTAAAGAAGAAGAAGCGATGGCACTTAACGGACTTATAGCAGCTATACTTGCAAAAGTATCTATCATGCTATACCCTGTAATGCCTGCTGTATGTACAAAGATCTCAAACGCTTTACACTTCACCATAGACAATGACTCTTGGAACAGCATGGTGAAAGATACTAAACTTCTTGAAACATTTACACTCGAAAAGATCGACCCTCTTTTCCCTCGCATTGAGGAGCCTTTACTGGAACAAGCAGAACCTATAGATGCAAAACCTGAAGAGAAAGCAGCCAAAAAAGCAGCTCCTAAAGAGGAAACAAAAGAAGAAGGTGTTGCTCTCATAGGTATAGACCAGTTCTTCCAAACTTCTCTTAAAGTAGGTACAGTTGTGAAAGCTGAAGAAGTACCAAAGAGTAAAAAACTTCTTTTACTGCAAGTAGATGTAGGTGAAGCTGAACCAAGACAAGTAGTAGCAGGTATCAAAGAGTGGTATAGCGCGGAAGATATGCTAAACACACAAGTCTGTGTTGTTGCAAACCTTAAACCGGCTAAACTCATGGGTCTTAAGAGTGAAGGTATGCTTCTTGCAGCCAAAGATGAAGATGGGCTATGTATGATACGTCCAGAAAAGCCAAAAACGGCTGGAACACCAATAGGTTAAGTATGAAAATTGAAGACATTGTAAACCTCACAGAGGGAACACTTACCAACACACCGAAAGTCCAAGCCATAGAAGCTGCGACTGTTTACTACTCAAAAGTAGAGCATGGTGACCTTTTCTTCTCTTCAAATCAGGAAGAGATAGACCAAGCCATCGCCAATGGTGCGTATGCCATCGTTTATGCCGATGACAGTATTGTAAAAAATGATGAGGAGATAGCCTGGATAAAAGTCTCTAACTTACAACTCGCAGCCATGAAACTTATCCGTTATGTCATCATCAGAAAAGAAGCAAAGTTTTATTTACTCTCAGAACATGAACAGACCTTCCTAAAGATGATACTCGTTCATAAAACCAACATTACTTTTATATCAAGTGACTGGAAAAAGGCATTTGAGCAGATACTGAACTCTGAATATACACTCTTTATAGGTACAGATAAAGAACTTATGGAACTTATCAAACCCGACACACCTAAACTCAAAAGAGAAGTAGAGGGATACCCTGTATCAGATACACTCTTTAGAACGACATTTAAAGTAGGTGGTTTTGTCTATCAAGAAAAGGAACTTATTCCTTTCCATTTAGAGTATCTGCTTCGTGCTATAGACTTTTGTGATACACATGAACTACCTTACTCAGTAGACCGTCTTAAATACACTAAACACTTTACACCAGTCTTCATAGATGGTAAACTCCAAAGTACCCAAGCAAGTAAAAGTGCTAAAGTAGCCATCTTTACAGACAATCTCTCAGATATCACAAAAGCAAGAGAATACGTGATGAGAAGTAACATGTGGGTAAAAAGTGTGGTTATGACGCCGCCTAAAACCAAGGTACCGGGCATTGACCATCCTCATTGGTTTGAGACAAAAAAAGAGTTACAAGACCTGCTTAAAAATATACACTATAACTACGCATTCATCTACAATGCAGACAAAAGTATGCTAAATACGATCAAGGAAGAGTATTCACTCTTCTAGATAACTTTTTACACTTGCATTTACTGCGAGTGTGAACGCTTTCTCACAAGCACCATATTTTTCCCATTTTCGCTCACAAATTCACAACCATACTCTTCACAAAGTACTCTAAAAGTCTGAGCGGTAAAGAAGACTATGTGTGTCGGGTCCTGATGGTAATACCATTTTTTAAAGGCTTCTACATCATTAGGATGAAACTGTGTCTGCAGTGCCAAATAACCACCCTCTTCCAAGCGTTCCAATAGACTCTCAAAAACTTCTCTAGGCTGATGTAAATGTTCAAAAACTTCTGTAGAGACTATCAGCCCGTACTTTTTCTTCTCATCTAGCGTATCAGGATGATATATGGGATCATAGTAGTCACACTCTATGCCTTCTTTTTTAAGAAGTGAAGCAAGTAAGGAGCTTCTACCACAACCAAAATCCAGGGCTGTTTTTGGTTTGTCCAGTAAAGGGAGTATGAAATCTAAAAAGCGTTGGAAGTAAGCTTGATACCCTGCATCCTCTTCATCATTTTCATGGAGGTTATATCGTTCTTTTTGTGTGCTAAGATCTTGGTAACATTCCGGTGATTTAAAGATGTACTCACAAGACTTACAATAGTAATAAGTGATATTGGTTTTTTCATGGTTAAATGACTCTGTTGGTTTGTCGCAAATATGGCAGTTCAATCTACATCCTTTAATGAGTGTTATGTTACTATTTATTTATTAATGCAAGGATACGAGAAGAGATGAAAAGAAGAGATTTTATAGCCGGTACAGCCATTGGAGCTACCGCTTTAGCACTAAGCGGATGCCATAGAGCTGAAGAAAAGACAGAAGGTACTTCTGCTAACATAAACCGGGGTAAAAAAGTTACTCTAAAACTTGCTACTTCTTGGCCTGCACATTTTCCCATTATGGGAACAGGTGTAGACAATTTTGCCAAACGTTGTTTTGAACTCAGTGGTGGAACGCTTGAGATCAAAGTCTATGCTAAAAACATCCTTGTTCCTGCCCTTCAAGTCTTTGACTCTACTTCCGCAGCACAAATAGATGCTTTTCACTCTGGAGTCTACTACTGGAAAGGGAAGAACCCTGCATTTTCCATCTTCGGAGGAATGCCTCTTGGTCTCACAAGTGAAGAGATGATCACCTGGATGAAGTTTGGTGGCGGGTATGAACTTTGGCGTGAGATGTACGGTAAATTTAATCTCTACCCTCTCATAGGAGGGACCACAGGACCACAGATGGGTGGCTGGTTCAAAAAGGAGATCAACTCTCTTTCTGATCTCAAGGGTCTCAAGATGCGTATACCGGGACTGGGTGGAGAAGTGATGAAGAAACTGGGTGTGAACCCTATCCTCCTGCCTGCTGGTGAGATATACACTTCACTTGAACGTGGTACCATAGATGCTACAGAGTGGGTAGGACCAGCACTTGACAGTATGATGGGCTTTTCAAAGGCAGCACCATACTACTACACAGGTTGGCATGAGCCTGGTTCTATACTGGAAATCACTTTCAACAAAGCCAGATGGGAAAAGCTAAGCGCTGAACATCAAGCTATTATCACTGCAGCAAGTGAAGAGATGACAGGAAACATGCTTCAGGAGTTTAGATACAAAAATGCCAAAGCACTGCAAGAGCTCCCAAAGAGTGTCGAGATAAAAACGTTCCCTAAAGATATGATGGATGCAGCCAAAGTTGCACTAAGTGAAGTGCTAGCTGATGAAAGTGCTAAGAGTGAGGATTTTAAACGTGTATTAAAGAGTTATCAGGACTTTGTGAAGATCAATAAGCCTTGGGACGACATCAGTACCAAGAACTTTTTAGAGATCAGAGGGTAAACCCTCTAAATTTCTTAGGAATCCCAAAAAGGAAGTATAAATTCCAGTTGTTCTTCGCTCAATATACCGATAGTGTCAGAGATACATTTAAGATGTACTTTTGTCGCTTCTGCTTTGAGTTTAGCTACTTCATCTACTTTAGCATGTACACTTTTAGGGTTTTCCCCATCTACCAATGCTTCTATGATATCTGCTTCTAAAACTTTGACCTGTTTCTTGATCTTTCTTACCGCTGACACCGTATCAACACGTACATCAATCAATTTATCTTTTTGCTCTTCACTCAATCCAAGTGTTGCCTTATCCCAATTCTGTATAAGCAACTTGGTCATATGCGGTAAAGCCTCTTGATTGATGAGAAACGGTGAGTTCAATAATGCATTCATCTTATCATTTCTTTGTACTTCTTTTATCATGCTAACAAATTCTGGAGTTGGGAAATTAGCCATCATATGATCAGCGATCGTTCCTAAGTCTTGCTCGGATACCTTCCCTTTAAGTGATGGCATTACACCAAAACTTTGTACTTTGTTAGATTCACATACAGACTTAGATGCTTTAGGGTTTATAGCATAATCTACAATGAACGCTTTGATCTCTTTTTTGTCCTGTATAACAAGATTAATATGAAACATCACTGCATCCATAGCAGGTGCTTTCATCGTAGGTATCATATCTGGTGTTGGGGTAGTCAACATATGACAGCTTGCACAGTTCGTTTTTGTTAGTTCCGCACCAGTCGATGCAAACATCATAGTGCTAGCCAATGATAGTAGTAATAAAGTCTTTTTCATAAATAGTCTTCCTTAAGTAATTTTATACATAGTATAGTATAGAAGTGTTAATCATATGTGAATTCTAATACTTCTTATTTGTGTATTCCAGTAAATCTTTTTCACTCAACTCAGCGATAAGACCTGTCAAGTTTCTAAGAGAAAAAAGTTGTAACTTCTCACCTTTTTCTTTTTTCAGTTCAGACGAGAATTTGTTTTTAGAGAAGATAACAAAAGTATCTACATTAAGTTCTGCCTGAACACATTTTTCTTTTAGCTTTGTGAGTTCATTTTTATTGGCTTTTGACTTAGAGTACTTTGTCGTACCCGCTATCATCTCACCAGACTTTCTTTTGATCAAGATGTCTATCTCGACATTCTTGTCCCAATACCCACCGATGCCGACTATTGGGTCACCTTCAAACGCATCTTTGAAACTCTTTTTGAGCATTTCTAAAACCAACTGATCATAGATAAGCGCAGAGAATCCTGCTTTCATGTGAGACCAGTGTTCTTTCATCTCTTTATAGTCACCCTCTTTGATCCCCTTATAGTAAGGAGAAATAGAAGAAAACCAAAAACGCATAAAAGGTTGAGTAAACAGCAGTTTATCAGAGTTACTATCTTCTTCTTTTACAGGTTTTTCTACAGATCTGTCAAAAACCAAAAGATCACTTTTGATAAGCCAATCTATAGCCTCTTCCCCTTCTTCTCTCTTTACATTCGCTTTTTTAAATGCAGAATATTCTCGTCTGTCACCAGAAGCAATGGCAGAAAGAAGTGCATGGTAGATAGGTTTGCTCTTTGTTGTATGTGCGATGTCTCCATGTATGTATCTGTAGTTACGAAGTACTTTTTCTTCTACCAATTCATCGATAGATTTACTGAAGTCAACATTCCATCCCATACCGCCAAACACGGAGAAGTATTCAACAGCCTGTTCAAAGTCAGTGGCATTGTTTTGGTAACAAAAAGAGCGGAATTGTTGTAGTAGTGTCGGGTTTTTAGCCATGAATGAGCCCTTAAATTTAATTAATAGATTATACCTAAGATGCTGTTATAAACCCCACCACGTTCTATCATCTTTTGTTCTTTATGAAGAATATTGCGAACATAAAGCAGATGAAAAAAATACTGCTACAGACAAAAATACACTCTATCTAAGCATTTATTTTTAATGAGTTCCTGCTTTATAAGTGACATCAAAGCTTCACTAGCTAATATGGGCTTATGAAATTAAACGAATTAAAATTAACCAACCCCTACTTAAAACTACCGGCTGAGTGTTATGACAGAGTGGCACCAACTCCTCTTATACAACCCCACCTTATACATGCCAACAAAGATGTAGCAAAAGTACTTGATATTGATGAAAGTGAACTTCAGACTGAAGCATTTGTGAAGTTTCTCAATGGTGAGCATGAAGTGGAAGGGTCAGATACCTTTGCCATGTGTTATGCCGGGCATCAGTTTGGGTATTTTGTACCTAGGCTTGGAGATGGTCGAGCCATTAACATTGGTACACTTGACAAGTATCATCTACAGTTAAAAGGTGCAGGAATGACTGAGTATTCGCGTAATGGTGATGGACGCGCAGTACTGCGTTCAAGTATCAGGGAATATCTTATGAGTGAAGCGATGCAAGGTCTCAGTATACCGACAACACTTTGTTTAGGACTTATAGGCTCAGAACATGAGGTAAGACGTGAAAAGATAGAAAAAGGTGCTATTGTCTGCCGTGTGAGTTCTTCATGGGTTCGCTTTGGTACTTTTGAATATTTTGCCCATCAAGGGATGTTCAAAGAGCTTGAGGCTTTGGCTGATTATGTCATCGATGAGAATTTTCCGCATCATAAGGGTAAAGATAATCGCTATACACTACTCTTTAACGATGTGATGATCATCACTGCCAGACTTATGGCGCAATGGATGTCTGTTGGTTTTAACCATGGCGTAATGAACACAGATAATATGTCTATAGCCGGGTTAACTATAGACTATGGACCTTATGCATTTTTAGATGATTTTCGCCATGAAAATATATGTAATCATACAGATGTAGACGGACGCTACAGTTTTGCAAACCAACCCGAAATAGCCAAATGGAATCTTCGATCACTTATGATGGCCCTTAGCCCTTTAACTACCACAGAGAAGATGGAACAAAACCTTGCTATGTTTGATAAAATTTATATAAGGTACTTTCACTACTATATGTGTAAAAAACTTGGATTGGAAGGCACAGTAGAAGGCGACCCTGAACTTATAGACGATATGTTCGATATGTTAGAGAAGTTACATGTGGATTATACGCTCTTTCTTAGAACACTGAGTCACTATGAAGGAGACAGGGAGTCACTGTTGTCTACAGGGCTTTACCATGAACCCATGAATGAATGGCTGGACAGGTATGATGAACGTATCAAACAGATAGATAACACAGTAAGAAAAGAACAAATGTTGGCTGCCAACCCAAAGTATGTACTCAAAAACTATATGCTTCAAGAAGCTATAGATACAGCTGAGAAAGGTGACTTTTCTGTTGTGAATGACCTATTTAAAATTGCTCAAAAGCCATTTGATGAACATCCTGAATTTGAAAGATGGGCAGGCGCTACACCACAAGCTTTTAAAAATAAAAAGCTCAGCTGTTCTTCTTAATAAGGAAAACCAATGGATCAAGAAGAACTATTAAACCTTTATCTCGAAAAATTACGAGCGTTGTGCAACGAAAAACTTGAAGATAGTAACATCAGTGTTATGGAAGCATTGAAAGAGTCTATAGACTATCTTGAAGGTGAAATGCAAGGGTATTGATCAGCCAAACATACTTCTTGTTGTCAATAACGTTGCAAGACCTACCATCATAAAAATACTAAAAAACTTCATATAGAATCTGTTGTTAATCATGGTAGAAATGATGGTCCCTGCCAGCACAGAAATAGCCAACAAACCATAAAGAACAAACATCAAAAAAACGACATTTTGTGGAAGCGCCATCGGCTTTTCATCAGAGAGGACAAAAGTCTGCAGTCCAATAGTCACTATCCAAACATAAAGCATTACAGCAAAGAAAGCTGTCCAAAATAAAAACTGTATTTTAGCGCTTCGTATTAACATATACTTTTCCTCTAGTACTTTTTGTTGGTATATGCTAACAAGTCATCTTTGCACAAATTATCTAGTAATGAAGATAGATGACCCTGAGATAAAAGTGTTATTTCTGTATCTTTGATTTGCTCCACTTCAGAAG